>Ga0307378_10000266_pt1 | contig 97863 bp, 81 predicted proteins | sample UN1MG_FD_202238 | JGI IMG/M metagenome (GOLD analysis project Ga0307378, IMG submission 202238) | Soil microbial communities from Risofladan, Vaasa, Finland - UN-1 | ecosystem: Environmental > Terrestrial > Soil > Coastal area > Acid sulfate soil | place: Finland: Risofladan, Vaasa | collected...
GGGAGCGATTACAGTCGGCCAGGGCCTCATCGTAGCGCTTTAAGCTACCGTAGGTTACACCCCTGTTGTAAAGAGTGTCCGGGTGATCAGGTCTTAGCGCCAGGGAGCGATTATAGTTTGCCAGGGCCTCATCGTAGCGCTTTAAGCTATCGTAGGCTACACCCCTGTTGCTAAGAGTGTCCGGGTGATCAGGTCTTAGCGCTAGGGAGCGATTATAGTCGGCCAGGGCCTCATCGTAGCGCTTTAAGCTACCGTAGGTTACACCCCTGTTGTTAAGAGTGTCCGGGTCATCAGGTCTTAGCGCCAGGGCGCGATTATAGTCTGCCAGGGACTCATCGTAGCGCTCCAGGTGACGGTAGATGATGCCCCGATTGTTGAGGGCCTCATGGTAATCAGGTCTTAAGTTAAGGGCCTGGTTCAAGTCTGCGAGAGCCGCCTCATAGCGCTCCAGGGCATAGTTTGCAGTGGCTGAAGCCATGAAATCATCCGCTGTGGGTGGGGGTGGCAGGAGGTCGAGGTGGGTAACTGCTTCAGTGAGTTTCGCCTTATTCTCAGGCTCCAGCACCCGTTCACCGTTGGCCACTAGGGCATCGTACGGAGGCAGGTCGCTTCGCTCAAGGGCTGATTTTAGCCTCGCCATATAGTAGCCTCTCTCCGCCGCATTCAGTTCTTCTAATCTATCCTCAAGGGCTTGTCTTTTCTCAGGGTTTGTCTCCTTAGCTAGTTGCTCGTCAAGTAGTTTCTTGAGGTTTTCCAACGAGACGCCTACATCTTCCACCGCTATCCTCTTTTCTGTTTGGAAACGGCGGTACAGCCTAAAGAGCCACCTAATCGGCGATGATAGGTATCCCCATATTGTTGCGACCGCTGTGATCAGGCCAAGACAGCTCACAGTCTTTATCTCCCCTTACTCCCCCGTCTCCATCTCCTCTGTGTCTATCTCATCGGGAATCTTTATTCGCTCAACCTTTAGAGGTACATAGTATACCCGCCCCGTTTCTATCAATTCCCGCAGCTTCTTCTCATCGTCGGTGTAGCGTGCTTTGCCCGATTTCACCTCGATGAAGTCCACCCCCTCGTCGTATTTGATTCCTACGAAGTCTATCGGAGACTCCAGGTAGAACAAGCGGTCATATTTAGTCATCTCCAGCGTGGCCAGCAGTTCGTGGAGCTTGCCGGTACGCTTGCTCAGGCTGCCGGTGATCGACTGCATCACGTCGCGGGGCAAATCTTTTAGAATATCCTGTATCTCTTTAACCGAGGTCTGCGAGGCCAGGGCGAAAAGGAGCTTCTGCTCCATGCTGGCGATGTCCGGAATCTCTACCCTGCGCGGCCTGAGCGCCAGCACCACGATGACTGCCAGCAGCGCCAGGACAACTATAGCGAAAATTACATAGACAACCGTATCCATAATACCCCCTTACTCCTCGCCCCAGACCCTGACCTCCCCCTCCCCTAAAGTATAGCATGTGCCGGCACCATCGCTTTCCCCCTTTTGCCCCGCTCTCCCGCCCAATGCCCTGAGCACCCGCCGGCTGGTGGCTGCCAGAATGCCAATATCGATAATCTTCTCGGCGATTTTGCCCAGAAATCCGGGCAACCGATAACGCCAGGAATACAGGCGAACGAAAAACTCGAAGCGCCTTCTCAAAGCCCTCAGTTGCTCCGCCGAGACGCTCTCCTGCTGAAGCACGCTGTCCTCATAATAGGTATCGATGTGTTTATCGGTCACAAAGCCTTCCCGCTTACATATCTCGTAGGCTTTTGTCCCCGGATAGGGGTAGAAGATGGAGACGTGCATCACCTTCGGTCTCACCCTGGCATTGAGCTTGATGGTGTCCAGAATCTGGGGCCTGGTCTCAAACGGCAGCCCGATCATATCGTAGCTCAGGGTCTGGATCCCCGCCTCATCGCAGCAGGCGAAGGCATTGATGATACGCTCTGTGCTCACAGGGCGGTCGAGAACCTTGCGGCGGATATGGTCGTTGCCGCTCTCCAGCCCGAAGCGCATCAGCGAGCACCCCGCCGACTTCGCCATCTGGGCAATCTCCCGGTCCATCAGGTTGGGGTGGCAGTTCATCTCGAAGGGCAGCTTTATCCTTCTCCGATATTCCGTGACGAAATCGGCGAACCACTCTTTCTTCATCGGCAGTAGGTCGTCGTGGAAGACGTTGTACTCGACCTGGGGGAAGTTCCTGATCACCATCTCCACCTCTTCCACAATGCTTTCAACGCTGCGGAACCTGATATACATGTCGCCACCGTATAACTGCTTGATGGCATGATTGCAGCAGTAGGCGCAGTTATAGGGGCAGCCGCGGGAAGCCATGAAGACGCCCCGCTTCATGAACTGAAGGTCAAAGCTATCCTTATACGGGAAGACCTCCCGATCGAGGAAGGGTAAGGCATCTAAGTCGGCAATGAGCGGCCGCAGCGGGTTTTTATGAATCTCTTCGCCTTGTTTAACCCATAGATTAGGGATGTTCGAAATGTTCGAAAAATCCTTTCCCTCTTCCAGCCCCTGGCACAGGTCGAAAAGTGGCTCTTCCCCCTCTCCGCGGCAGACTACATCGATGCCCTCAACGGCGATCACTTCATCGGGGCACAGGGTGGCATGGACGCCGCCACAAATGGTCAGCGCATCGGAGTGACGCTTGGTGAGCAAGGCCAGCGGGGCGACATGGGGGAACGCGTTCGTCATTACAGAGAAGGCCACCACATCGGGGCGATTCTTTTCCAGGAAGTCGATATATTCCTCCTCAGCCACATCGCCCATGAGGTGAAAGAACTGGCATTCATGCCCCCCCTGTCTCAGAGAGGCAATTAAAGAGGCGATCCCCACATGGAAGGGCCCCATAACCTGGTAGCTGGGGTCGATGTAAACGAAGGCGATTCTCATATGAGTCCTCCTTAAACTAGACCCTCCGCCCATACACCATAAACTCGAAGGCGAAACGCTTAAATAGCCAGGGCATCGCCTTCCCAAAGCGCTCCCATAAGCGAGCGAGGGGTGCCGGCGTCCCCGGAGGGGCGTGGGTAAGGGTTGCGAGTTGAAATCGGGAAATACCCTCTTTGGCGAGGATGCTCATCACCTCGCCGGCTGAGATGGCATCCTCATAGGGTGTGGGGTACCCCAATCCAGCGGGCAGGAGAAATCTGGGCAGGCGGGAGAGCATGTATTTGCTCGGCTCGGCAACGATGATATGCCCCCCCCGCTTGACCACCCTGGCCATAGATCGGAGTGGCTCGGCTACAGGGTGGGAGTGATGAATGGAGCCCTTGGAGAAGACCACATCGAAGGCCTCGGCTCGGAAGGGGAGCCGGCGGATGTCGCCACAGACGCAGTTCTCTGCCCCGGCCGCCATGAGATCCTCCAGCGAATCGCTCACCACATCCAGGTTAACCATGAAGGCTCCCGCTTGCTCCAGTGGTAGCGACACCAGGCGGTCGTTCCCGCTACCAACATAGAGCAGGCGCTTGCCATGAACCCCACCAGCCCTTTCCTGGAGAAATCGGCACAGCCTGCGGGCCCCCTTTTCCGCATATTGAACGAATATCTCAGCCGCTCTGGAGTCGCTGTAGATTACCGCTTTCCCCCAGTTATAGAGGTGGTGCTCCCACATGAAGCGGTCGAGCTCCGGGCTGCCCCGGTTTTTAAGGTCCTCTCCCCGGAGCATCGCTGCCATCAGCCTCTCCAGGTAGTCCTTTTTTTGCCGGAGTGTTGCGGCGAGGTGGGCTGGCAACATGTGAGGGATGCCGTTAATGATGGGATAGCGGGAGGCACAGGAGGAGCAAGCAAGCGTATCCCCGGGGAGGAGCGCCAGTTCTGCCTCCCCGCACTCCGGGCAGGCCAAAAGCTCAAGCAGGTTACGATTCATTGTATCAACGAGAGGCGAAGTACTGCAATGCCCGCTTTATCTTCTCTTCGACGGAGAGCTCTGCGGAATCGGGCAGTGACGCGAGGGCGGAGGCGGCTTCGGAAGCACTGTAGCCCAGGCTGGTTAGCGCCGCAACCACCTCGGCATCTCCTTCAGCCGGAGCGCTTACCATGATGCCCTCCAGCTTCCCCTTAAGCTCCAGCGCCAGGCGACCGGCCATCTTGTTGCCTACCCCGGGCACACTGGATAGGAGATCGACGTTTCCGGTGGCGATCGCGAGGGCCAGATGGCCGGGTTCCATCGCCGAAAGTATTGCCAGGGCCACCTTGGGTCCCACCCCGCGTACGCCGATGAGGGTGCGGAAGAGATCGAGCTCTTCCGCAGTGTCAAAGCCATAGAGGGTTATATTGTCCTCCCTGAGGTAGAGATGGGTATGGAGATTGACCGTCTCACCGATGGCTCCGAGCTTGCTGAGTGTGGAGGAGGGCATATAAACCTGAAGGCTCACCCCGCCCACCTTGATAATCGCCCCATTGGTGCTCCGGGACTGGAGTTTTCCCTCAAGACCAGCGATCATATTCCCTGCTCTGCCAGTATCCTCGAGATGCGTCTCTCCTGGATGTGGCATATCGCCACTGCCAGGGCATCGGCAGCGTCGGAGGGCTCGGGGGGGGAGGAAAGCCCCAGCAGGATGCATACCATCTCCTGCACCTGCCCCTTCCCGCTGTGCCCGTAGCTGGTTACCGCCTGCTTTACCTGGGTGGGGGTGTAGTGGTGAGTTGGGATCCCCTTCTCGGTTACCGCCACCGTTGCTACCCCTATCGCCTGCCCCACTGCCAGGGCGGAGCGCGCGTTCTTGGCCACGAAGGGCTCTTCTATGGCAGCCTCCTCTGGCTGATAGCGGGCGATGATGTCGCGAAGCCCCAGGAATAAGGCATAAAGACGCTCCGCCAGTGGCGTGTTAGGGGGAGCGGTCAAAGCACCACAGGCCACCTGAGTGATTTGCCCCGCTTCCTCATCTACCAGACCATAGCCCAGGCTTATGGTGCCGGGATCGATGCCTAATACTCGCATTCTCATTCTAACGGTTCTGTTATAGAAAGCCGACCTGTAATTTCAAAGCAATTGCTCAAGAAGTCGTTTGCGGGCGAATCTATCCCTGACTGCGATACTTCTCCAGGGCCTCATCGGGGAAGTCAGCGTTGGTGAACACCCGCTGAACGTCATCCAGCTCCTCAAGCCTGTCCAGGAGTCTAAGCGCCTGAAGTGCCGCCTTTTCATCGAGCATCACCACACTGGTGGGCACCATCAATACCTCGGCGGAGACTATATCCAGTTCTCGCTCTTCAAGGGCCTTTCTGATCCCCTCCAGATCCTCGGGCTTGGTGTGCACCTCCAGTGACCCGTCGATGTGCTTAATATCCTCCGCTCCAGAATCAATGATGTATAAGGTCAGCTCCTCTTCCTCTGCGTCCCCCGCCGTCAGCGTAATCACCCCTTTGGGCTGGAAAATCCAGGTGACACAACCGCTTTCCCCCATGCTACCGCCCCATCTAGAGAACACGTTGCGTATCTCCGCTGTGGTGCGGTTGCGATTATCGCTGAGCGTCTCAATTAGGATGGCGACGCCCCCAGGGCCATAGCCTTCATAGTTGGCCTCAATGAAGTTTGCCCCTTCGGTTCCACCCGAGCTTCGCTTGATGGCCCGCTCAATATTATCCGTTGGCATATTGCTATCGCGGGCTTTCTGGACGGCCAGGCGAAGGCGGAAGTTCATCTCCGGGCTATCGCCACCCTGGCGCACCGCAGCCGCAATCTCCTTGCTCAGCTTGGTAAAAAGCTGACCTCGCCTGGAGTCTGTTATCCCCTTCTGGCGCTTGATCTGGGACCACTTGGAATGACCTGACATTTGCCTCTCCCAACTAATTATTTATTGCTACCAAATTCTATCACCTCGCTTGCTTCAGGTCAAAAGGTTTATAATGGCGTAAAATTCTTTTATGGATTGTCATTGCCACGAAGATGGAGCGACAGTGTCTGTCACTACTAAGAAAATAGAGCCCTGATATGTTTGGATGAACTCTACGCCCATGTCATTCCCGCGAAGGCGGGAATCCAGACCGATCGGTCTCCGGGTTCCTGCTTCCATAGTACTGGCAGAAAAAGCCGGCGTAGACGCGCAACATTTTCATAACTCGGTGTTACCGCTGGCAAGAGGCATGTTTGATTGTGATGAAGAAGATTTCTGTTCGCCAGGTCTTTGCCGGAAAAGTCAGCCGGCTGAGGTTTCTGGGCAGCCTTGTGGTGGCACTGCTTTTCCTGCTGGCGATTTTTATCACACTGGGCAGCTTCACGGTGGAGGGTCATTCCATGGAGCCTACCATTTATGATGGCCAGGGCGTGATGAAAGTAAGGGTGGCCTACTGGTTCGCAGACCCACAGCGGGGGGATGTAATCACATGTGAGCATCCCCAGGAGCATAGGGGGCTCATAAAACGGGTAATAGCCTTGCCCGGCGAGTGGGTGCAGGTCACCACGGACTATGTATATATTAACGGCGAGCCGCTGGAGGAGCCCTATATAGAGGGTGTAAACCATCCTATATACCCCCGCACTAAAGTGCCTGAAAACAGCTACTTTGTTATGGGGGACAACCGCAGCCACAGCACCGATTCCCGCGGGTGGGGAATGCTGCCGCGGGAGAACGTTACCGGCAGGGCATGGCTTGTCTACTGGCCACTGAGCGATTGGCACCTCATTAGAGGTGTCTCTTATGACCGGGATTAAAGCTGGGGCTGCGCCATTAAGAGGTGTTGACCTAGCTTTGGAGGCAGGCTATAATTATTGAGGACTTATAGATATCGGAAGGTGGTGTTAAATTGGCGAACGAAGTGGGCAAGAGATACTTCTGTGAGAAGTGCGGCACAGAATTCATTGTTACCAAGGCGGGCCAAGGCAAGCTAACTTGCTGCGGTCAGCCAATGACCCTAAAGAAGTAGGTATGTAGAAAAAGGAGGAATGGCCAGTGGCAAATCAACTGGGTAAGCGGTTTAAATGCTCGGTATGCCAGACAGAGGTATTGTGTGTAAAGGCTGGCGACGGTTCGGTCATTTGTTGCGATAAGGAAATGGAGATCCAGGAGCCCAGGCCGCTGCCCTCTTCGGACTAGGGACAGCGACCGACGGTAGATATATAACACTGTTTTTAAAAAGGCACCTTGCTTTTATGGTGAGGTGTCTTTTTTGACGCTTTTACAATTTCCACGAGAATAATATTTCGCGCAATACGTTGGCTAACTTATCTTTTTCATCTTCAGTGTTGCCGCTGGCAATAGGAATGCTGGGTTGTAAAAAGGTATCAAAAGCGACTTGACTAAACGCAATCGAATCACTAAACTACGGGCACACCGTTTGAAAAGGGGGGATTCTCAGCATGGATTGGGGAATGAAAAACCGCATGGCGCAGCTTATCCAATCGGACGGCCGCTGTCTTTTTATGCCCATCGATCATGGGTATTTCCAGGGGCCTACCCGAAAATTGGAGAAACCGAGCGATACTCTAAAGCCACTCCTCCCTTACTGCGACGCCGTTTTTGTTACCAGGGGTGTATTGCGCTCATCGATAGAGCCCGATAGCGCTAAGCCGGTCATCCTCAGGGTTTCCGGAGGCACCAGCATGGTGGGAAAAGACCTGGCCAATGAAGGTATCACGACCTCCATGGAGGAGGCTATTCGGCTTAATGTGGCTGCTGTAGGCATCTCCATCTTTGTCGGCAGTGACTATGAGCGTGAATCGCTACTGAACCTGTCCAAGCTGGTCGACGAGGGAGAGAAGTACGGCATTCCGGTGATGGCGGTTACCGCTGTGGGCAAAGAGCTGGAGAAGCGAGACGCCCGCTACCTTGCTCTGTGCAGTCGCATCGCCGCCGAGCTGGGCGCACGTGTGGTAAAAACCTACTGGTGTGAGGGCTTTGAGAAGATTACCGCGGGTTGTCCCGTTCCGGTGGTTATAGCTGGCGGTCCCCAGGTGGATACGGAGCGTGAGGTGTTCGACTTTGTCCACGACGGCATTCAGAGGGGGGCGGTGGGGGTGAACCTGGGCAGGAACGTATGGCAGAACGACTATCCGGTGGCAATGATCCGTGCGCTGCGCGCCATCATTCACGAAAATGCCACCCCGGAAGAGGCCCAAGGAATATACGATAGTGTAAAGAGTGGAAAACAAGAGTAGCAGCTGGATCAGGCCAATGCTTGATTCGTCTTGGAAGCTATTGGGCAATATTGATACAACAAAAAAAATGAACAGAAAACCACCAGCGAGCGTATGCAAGACGTTGCGGCAAGAAGTGAATTATGGTTGCCCCGTCCCCGGTTGCGGCAGCCCGTTCTTGACATGGCATCACTTTGATCCGCCTTGGAGAGAGTATCAGCATCATAATCCCGAAGGTATGATAGCGCTATGCGCCAACCATGCCCAGAAGGCCGATTCTGGCGTCTATACCAAAGAACAGTCAAAACGGTGCTAGCTGCTATTGTCAGTTGCAAATAGGAGGATATTTGATGCGACCTGGGTTTCTTAGCTTCCCCGATGGCTTTATCTGGGGGGCAGCCACATCGGCGTACCAGATAGAGGGTGCATGGAACGATGATGGTAAGGGCGAATCGATCTGGGATCGCTTCTCCCACACCCATGGCACCATTGAAGATGGCAGCACCGGCGATGTGGCCTGTGACCACTACCACCGCTGGCGCGAGGACATCGCCCTGATGAAGGAACTTGGCCTTGAGGCATATCGCTTCTCCGTGTCCTGGCCCCGCATACTTCCCGCCGGACGGGGGAAAGTGAATCAGGCCGGGATTGATTTCTACAGCCGCCTGGTTGATGGGCTGCTGGAGGCAGGAATCCAGCCTTTTCCCACCCTGTATCACTGGGACCTGCCGCAGGGCCTGCAAGAGGGGGGTGGATGGGCGGCACGTTCGACTGCCGAAGCCTTCGTGGAGTATGCCGATGTCCTGAGCCGCCACCTGGGGGACCGGGTGAACCACTGGATTACCCACAACGAGCCGTTTTCGGTTGCGGTTATGGGATATCAAAAAGGCGAACATGCACCGGGGCTAACAAATACCGCAGCTTCACTCAAGGTCATTCACCATCTGCTGCTCTCCCACGGTTGGGCAGTGCCGGTGCTGCGCCGCAACAGCCCCGATGCAGAGGTTGGTATCACCCTCTTCTTCATTCCCATTGTGATTGCCTCATCTGCTGCTGCCACCTTTCATATCGCCCGTCAATTAGACGGCCACTCAAACCGCTGGTATCTGGATCCGCTTTATGGGCGCCACTATCCCGCTGACCTCGTGGCCGATCACATCGCCGCCGGCAATTTACCTCCCGAGGGCTTGACCTTTGTCCAGCCAGGCGACCTGGATGCCATCGCCGCCCCCACCGATTTCCTGGGGGTCAACTATTATACCGCTATAGTGCTGCAAGAGGAGGGAGGAAATCAGTCTCCGGTCTCCCCGGAGCCCGATGTGGAGTGCACCGAGATGGGCTTGCCGGTCAACCCCGATGGCCTCTACCGGTTGCTGAACCGGTTGTATTTTGAGTATCAGCCGGGAAAGCTTTATATTACCGAGAACGGTGCAAGCTATTCGGATGGTCCCGATGGCGACGGACGGATACGGGATCAGCGGCGCTTGAGCTATCTGCGCGAGCATTTTATGGCTGCCCACCGTGCCATTGAGTGCGGCGTTCCCCTGGCGGGCTATTTTGTCTGGTCGCTCATTGACAATTTCGAGTGGAACAGGGGCTACGCGCAGCGCTTTGGCATTGTCTGGGTGGACTACCAGACCCAGCGGCGCATTCCTAAAGATAGCGCGCTCTGGTACAAGCAGGTCATTGCTGATAATGGACTGGTGAAACCAACCTGATCGGGCTGAAAAACAGGGTTCAGATTTGCCGTCGGTGAGGTGTAGTTGCATGAAATCAGCGTATTAGCCTGTAAAGAAAGGGGGATAACCATGGCGAAATTAGATACATTTGTCGAACTCGATGCCACCGCCCAGGCCGAGCTGGTGCGGCGAAGGGAGGTCAAGCCCATCGAGCTGGTGGACGCTGCTATAGAGCGGATCGAGCGCTTGAACCCAACCCTCAATGCGGTGGTGACGCCGATGTTTGAGGAGGCGCGCGCCGCTGCCAGCGGCGAGCTACCCGATGCACCCTTTGCCGGCGTGCCCTACCTGCTCAAGGACATATTTGCTCCTTACGCCGGGGTGCCGATGACGTCGGGGTCAACCTTCCTGCGCGACTACGTGCCCGATCACGACAGTGAATTTGTGGCACGGCTGAAGCGCGCCGGACTCATTATTTTGGGGAAGACCAACCTGCCGGAGTTTGGCCTCGTCCCGACCACCGAGCCGCGTCTCTTCGGACCCAGCCGCAATCCCTGGAATACCGACTACACCACGGGCGGCTCCAGCGGGGGCTCTGCCGCCGCGGTGGCCGCCGGATTGGTTCCCGCGGCGCATGGCAACGACGGCGGCGGATCGATACGTATTCCGGCTTCGTGCTGCGGACTCTTCGGGCTGAAGCCAACCCGGGCGCGCAACCCCTCCGGCCCCGATTACGGCGATATCCTCGGTGGGCTTACCATCGATCACGCCCTCACCCGCTCGGTGCGGGACAGTGCTGCCCTGCTTGATGCCACCTCTGGCCCCGATATCGGCGACCCGTACTGGGCCCCGCCGCCGGCGCGCCCGTTCCTTAAGGAGGTGGGCGCCGACCACGGGCGGCTGCGCATCGCCTTTAACACCGAGGCCTTCACCGGTGGAGCGGTGCATGCCGACTGCGTCAGCGCGGTGCGCGAGGCAGCGGCGCTGTGTGCTGATCTCGGTCACGAGGTGGTGGAGGCGTCCCCGGCTATAGTCGGTGAGATGGTGATTCAGCCGTTCATCACCGTGTGGGAGGCAGGTGCCGCCATGGCCGTGGATGGCTACGCCTTTCTGACCGGCCGTACCGCCACCCCGGATCAGTTCGAACCTCTCACCTGGGCCCTGTGCGAGAGGGGTCGCCAGACTAGCGCACCGGCCTATCTCATCGCCGTGACGTTGCTCCAGAGAGTGACCCGTGACATCGGTCATTTCTTGGTCGACTATGATGTTTGGCTCACCCCGACGCTGGCCGAGCCGCCGGTGCCACTGGGCACCTTCGACTCTCCGCCGGATAATCCAATGAAGGGTTTCGACCGTGCTGTGGTGTTCTGTCCATTCACGCCGCTCTGCAACTTCACCGGGCAGCCTGCTATGTCGGTGCCCCTGTACTGGAATGCCGAGGGGCTACCGGTGGGCACTCACTTCATCGGGCGCTTCGGGGATGAGGCGACCCTGTTCCGCCTTGCCGCGCAGCTAGAGGAGGCGCGTCCCTGGGCCGGACGCCGGCCACCGGTATCGGCATAGGTTTAGCGAGCCGGCAGCGTTCGAGATAGCAGAGGGAAATGCAAAAGGAACGAGTACGTTAGGGCGCAATAAATCGATTCCATCCTACTGCCGCAGGGGTACCATAAGTACAGCTTGAAGGTTGGCAAACGAGAGCAACAGCTGGATCGGGCGAACCCTGACTTTGCCTACATGGCTGTTATCCGAAATCGCCGCAGCAAGTCTGTTTAACGTGGATAAACGTGATAGCTTGGATTAATTTTGTCTCATTACTCCTTGCGGCTTTACTTTTCTTGTATTTCTATGTGAAGAGTGTAAGCCCTGCTGCATTAGAAAAGAAGATCGGTGAGGTTGCTTACGCTAAATGTACGCAGTACAGGATAATAGCTTCGGCCTTTGAGATAATCGCTGCTGCCAACTATATAGTATATTTCTTTTATCCCCTGCCACTCCAACTCCTCGAGACCTTTCCATGGGATTGGTGGATTTCAGTAATCATAGCGATTGCAATTGCCATTCCCGGCGGTTATCTGTGGTGGCGCGGAACAAAGGATGCCGGTAAGGAAACGATGGAGCCGAGAAAAGAGCACACGCTCTACGGAGGTATTTATCGGAAGGTTCGGCACCCTCAGGCGACCGGCGAGGTTACGTACTGGTGGGTAATTGCATTCGTATTGAACTCCCCATTCCTGGTGCTATTCTCGTTCATCTGGTTACCAATCTTCTATGTGCTGTGCCGGGCGGAGGAAAAAGATCTCGTTATTCGCTATGGAGAGCAGTATATGGAGTATAAGAGAAATACGGGCTTTCTCATACCCAGGAGAAATACAAATTGACATAATTCATTGTCTTAGAGGAAACGATGGTGATATATTATGAGGCCGCTTAAAAAGTGGTGCTGGATATGTCTTGCGGGGGTTGTGGGGGTGTCCCCCAGCTTTAAAAAATCCCCCAAGATTGGGGGATTAGGGGGTTGATTGAGATTATTTCAGCATTCTCTTTATTAAAGCTTATTTATGATGTTTGACTAAATGACGCCGGCATTTCGTAAACGGCGAAAATGCTAGGTGGAATGGAGAAATAACCATGCGTGTCGCAATTTATTACAATAACCATGATGTGCGGGTGGAGGAGATGCCCGTACCACAGATTGGCCCCGGCGAGCTTCTGGTGCGAGTGGAAGCTTGCGGCATCTGTGGCAGCGATGTGATGGAATGGGATCGTGTCCCCAGGGCTCCCCTGGTTCTGGGCCATGAGATCGCTGGCGTTGTTGTCGATGTGGGGGAGGGGGTGGGGGTAGAGAGCTCGAGAAAGGGTGTGGGGGAGTTTGAAAAAGGAGAGCGGGTAACTGCAGCCCATCATGTCCCCTGCAATACCTGTCGTTATTGCCTGAGCGGCCATCACACCGTCTGCGAAACGTTGCGACGTACGCATTTCGACCCAGGTGGCTTCGCCGAGTTCCTGCGGCTGCCCGCAATCAATGTGGACCGCGGGGTATTTCGCTTGCCCGATGAGGTATCCTTCGAGGAGGCGTGCTTTACCGAGCCGCTGGCCTGCGTGCTGCGCGGGCAAAGGATAGCGCGCCTCCAGCCGGGACAGAGCGTGCTCGTCATCGGGAGCGGCATTGCCGGGCTGATTCATGTTCAACTGGCGGTTAAGCTGGGGGCATCTCGTGTTGTAGCCACCGACATAACGCCATATCGACTGGAGGCGGCGAAGCGGTTTGGGGCCGATGCAACCATCCATGCGGAGGAGGATGTACCGGCTCGCCTTCGCCAGCTAAACGACGGTCGCCTTGCTGACCTGGTGGTGGTATGCACCGGAGCGCCATCTGCCCTGGCTCAGGCGCTAAATTCAGTGGAGCGCGGGGGCACAGTTCTCTTTTTCGCGGCGACAGAGCCCTCTGTAACCCTACCCGTACCGGTGACGAAGCTCTTCTACAAGAACGATATAACGCTTACCACATCCTATGCCGGCAGCCCCGCCGATTATGCAACGGCGCTGGAACTGATCCGCAGTCGCAGGGTGCGCTTTGGCGAGATGATAACCCACCGCCTGAGCCTGGCGGAGACGGTACTGGGCTTTCAGCTCGTGACTGCCGCCCAGGAGTCCATGAAGGTCATCATCGAGCCCCAGCGTTAGTGCATTCACTACACTTTTCTGAGGACACCGATGACCTTTCCCTGTATTAACACGTCCTTCGGGTCGACATAGATGGGTGGCATATCCTCATTGGCCGGCTGCAGGCGGACTCGCCCTGATTCCAGGTAAAATCGCTTAAGGGTAGCCTCCCCATCTCGTTTCAGCCAGGCGGCGACCATCTCCCCGTTCTCTGCGGTGGCCGCCTGCTGCATCAGCACCAGGTCTCCCTCTCCGATCAGGGCATCGATCATCGATGTTCCCTTCACCCTGAGGGCATAGACCCCCTCTTTGCCCCTGGTGAGCTCCTCGGTGAGCTCCAGGGACTCCAACTCCTCCGTGTTCCAGCTATCGGAGGTGGGCACGGGTATCGGTTCGCCGGCGGCGATGTGCCCGACGATAGGTACGCGCACGACTCGCCGCACCCCCAGCTCAATGCCGCGGGAAATCTCCCGGGCCCTTCGGATATGCCCCTCCCGCTCCAGAATCCTCAGGTTGTATTCCACCACCGATGTGGAGCTTATCTGGCACCCGCTCTGGATATCCCTGATGGTGGGCGGGTAACCCTGCTCATGTAGAAAGCGGTGGAGGAAATTTAGGATGCGAGACTGCTTGTCAGAAAGCTGTTTCATTCCTCTCTCCTCGAACACATGTTCTAAGAGATTAACACGGATAGGGGTTTTTGTCAACCCATCTTACTTGTCCAGCACATTCAGTGATGCATCACAGCAACCCGACTTTTCACAGTCATTGCCACGAAAATACCATTATCTGTCCGGATGAACCCTACACCCTTGTCATTCCCGCGCAGGCGGGAATCCAGGCCGATCGGTCACCGGGTTCCTGTTTCATAATCAGCGATGTTTTGTCATGAAACAAGGGATGCTGAAACAAGTTCAGCATGACAAGGTGGAGGAAATCAGCTATATAGGGGGATTCCCTCAGGATAGAGGGTATCGCTCTCAGGGGATGCGTTTCTTCAGTCGCCAGTGGCCTGGCTCAATCTTCCTGCCTGGTGCCGGCGGCGAGCGCCTGGTTAAGCTGCTTCATGAGGCGGGACTTGCGACGGGCGGCATTATTGGGGTGGAGCACCCCCTTTTGGGCTGCCTTGTCCAGAGCCTGTGCTGCATCCTTTACTGCTACCTGAGCGGCATCGAGATCGTTTTGTAGGATCAGCTTCCTTGCCTTGGTGACGGCGGTCTTCACCGAGCTGCGAACGGGTCTATTGCGCTGTGCATTTCTTTCAGCCACTTTTGCTGACTTCTCTGCTGATTTTTTATTGGTCAAGCTTCATACCTCCTATGTGTGTCGTGTCACGCTGAGCACCCCGCGCACACCCTCCAGCTTGGAGAAGAGCCGGCTTAACTGCTCGATACCTTTGGTCTGAAGGGTGAGTAATATCAAGGTGGTGTGGTCTTCGTGGTCGGCTACATTCGCCGCAGCTATGTTCACCCCCTCCTCGGCGACGAGGGCGGAAATATCCCGAAGTAGGCCCACCCGATTCAACGCCTCAATATGAACCGGCACGGAATGAAACTCTTCCCGAGGACCCCATTCCACCCCAATTAAGCGCTCCTTCTCATCTATGTGAGCTATATTAGGGCAGTCCCTGCGGTGGACGCTTATCCCCTTTGAGCGGCTTACATAGCCGATGATCTCCTCGCCGGGCAACGGATTGCAGCAGGGGGCGATGCGGGTCAACAGGTCCCCCACTCCCATCACCTGAACTGCTGGGGGAGCTCCCTGCTTGGGCGGCGCAACCTGGGGGAGCGGTTTCTCTTGCTGCACGGCGAGCTTGGTGGCAATTTGATGTGTGCTGATGTCACCATAGCCGATGGCGGCAAAGAAATCATCCACGCTGGCACGCTTGAACAGCTCGGCAAGCTCCACCTCGGATATGGATATTCCCAGCCGCCGCAGCTCCTTCTCCAGAAGTTCCCTGCCCCGCTGGATGTTCTCGCTGCGCTCCTGCTTCCTGAACCACTGCCTGACCTTTTCCCTGGCGTGTGATGTCTTGAGGTAGCCCAGGGCGGGGTTGAGCCAATCACGGCTCGGCCCCTTACCCCCCTTGGTAGACAGGATCTCCACGGTATCGCCATTTTGGAGATGGTAGGTCAGGGGGACCATTTTACCATTAACCTTTGCCCCAATGCAGCGATGACCCAGGTCGGTGTGGACCCGATAGGCGAAATCGAGGGGGGTGGAGGACGTGGGCAGGTCCTCTATATCCCCCGTGGGGGTATATACCAGAACGCGGTCGCCAAAGACATCGGCACTTATGGACTCAATGAACTCGGTGCCACCAACATCCTTGTACCAATCAAGGAGCTGACGTAGTACTGCCAGCCTCTCCTCAAACACCGCGTCCCCTTTCGTCCCCTCCTTATAGCGCCAGTGAGCGGCGATGCCATATTCGGCGACCTGGTGCATCTCATGGGTACGAATCTGTATCTCGAGGGGTGTAGTTCCCAGGCACATTACCGTAGTATGAAGCGCACGATATACCCTACCTCTAGGCTGTACGATGTAATCGTTAAACTCCTTGGGCAGTGGGCGCCAGAGGCTGTGTACCACCCCCAGGGCGCTATAGCAATCGGCCACCTCACTCACCAGGACTCGGAAACCCAAAAGGTCGTAGATATCGCTAAACTCCTTGCCCTGGGAGGCATACTTCTCCATCTTTCTATTTATGCCGTACATGTGCTTCGGCCTCCCCGTAACCTCTGCCTCTATCCCTGCCTTCCTCAACTCCTCCTTGAGTATTCTGGTTACCTGAGCTATATACCTCTCCCTCTCCCCCCGCTGGGAGGCGACGAATCTAACGATGTTACGGTATTTCTCAGGCTCCAGATAGCGGAAGGCTAGGTCCTCAAGCTGCCACTTTAGCTGCCAGATGCCCAGGCGATGGGCTACCGGGGCGTAGATCTCCATGGTCTCCTGGGCGATGGCACGCCGCTTCGAGGGGGGCGTCCGCTTCAGGAAGCGCATCTCGTGCAGCCGACAGGCAAGCCTGATAAACACCACCCGGATGTCCTCGGACATCGCCACCAGCATCTTTCGCAGGCTCTCGGCGTGGGTTTCGATATCGATGGTGCCCTTTTTGGGCTTGAGCTCCTCGGGCCATGAGACCTTGTCCAGTTTCGTCAGCCCTTCAACGAGCTTTGCCACATCGGGGCCAAACTCATCCTCTATCTGGGTCAGGGTTACCCCGCATCGCTGGGGCGCTTCATGAAGTAACGCCGCAGCGATACATTGCTCATCTAGCTGAAGCTCAGCGATGGTGCTCGCGGTGTTAAGGGCATGTTCCACATCCCCCTGGCATGCCCGGGAGATAAACTCGTAGGCATCCTCGATGAGCACCAGGGTCTCGCTGGCCAGATACTCCTGCGTCTTATCGATAAGCGCCCTGATATCGGTCTTCTTTGCCATGGCGTTACATCCGACTTTAGTATACCGCAGGTATGGCGGTTTAGCAATTATCTGTAACAACATGATAATATTCTTGACAAATACTTAATTATATGTTATAAATAATATAATAGTGTATAAAATAGTATAATATAGATTATGCAAAACTGCCCCGAAGGGAGGTGAAGAGCAGTGACAACTGCAGAGGCTATCAGAACCTTTGAGATTTTACTGGTGGAGGACAACCCCGGTGACGCACGCCTTGCAATTGAGGCGTTAAAGGACAGCGAGGCGCCCAACAACCTGCACACAGTGGGGGATGGCGAGGAGGCCATGGCCTTCTTGCACCGGGAGGGCAGGTATGCCGATGCGCTTCTTCCGGACCTCATCCTGCTGGATTTGAATCTGCCCAAGAAGGATGGCCGGGAGGTGCTGGCCGAGATAAAGGGGGATCCCGACCTCAGGCGCATCCCGGTGGTGATAATGACTATCTCAAATTCCGAGGAGGACATCCTCAATACCTACAACCTGCACGTCAACAGCTATATAACCAAGCCAATTGACCTGGAGAACTTTATGAACATGTTTAAGTCTCTCGAGGATTTCTGGCTTACCGTCGTTAGACTACCGTCGCGGTGAATGAAATGGAAAGTGAGAAGATCGAGGTCCTGCTTATCGAGGACAACCCAGGAGATGCCCGCCTGATACAGGAGATGCTGACCGAAGCGGGCGAAGCCTGGTTTCGAGTCGAGTATGCCGACCGGCTGTCCAGAGGGTTGGAGCACCTTAAAAATGGAGGAGTCGATGTGGTCTTGTTGGACCTTAGCCTGCCTGATGGCCAGGGGCTCGACGCATTCGAAAAGGTGCAGGCTCAGGTACCAGCAGTGCCGGTTGTGGTGCTGACCGGTTTCGATGATGAAACGCTTGCCGTCGAAGCAATACGTCACGGCGCACAGGACTATTTGGTCAAAGGAGACGTCGACAGCAAGGTGCTGTACCGTGCCGTGCGCTATTCTGTTGAGCGCAAGCGGGCGGTGGAGGATGCCAAGCGCTATAGCAAGCGGGTGGAGGCTCTCTATGCCGTTGCCCAGGCTGTAAGCCATTCCCTGAATATGGACGGAGCGCTGAACAATGCCCTGGATAGAGTGTATGAGGCGATGGAGGAAATCAGACGCTGCTCCGGAAACCAATTGGATCCCCAGTTAGTTGAAGCATTCCTCCAGGCCATTAATGAGGATAACCGGAAGGGCTAACAACGTGAACATAGATGAAATGTTGCGTGTTATGGTAGAGAAAGGGGCCTCGGACCTGCATCTGAGGGTGCCGAGTTCCCCTATTATTCGCATCGATGGTCATCTGATGCCTTTAGATGGATTAACCGCTATCACGCCCCAGGATATGAGGGAAGCCCTAGAGAATATAACCACCGAAACCCAGAGAGAGACTTTCCACGAAGAGCTCGAGCTGGATCTAGCCTACAGCATTCACGGTTTAGCCCGTTTCAGGGTCAATGCCTCCCTCCAGCGAGGGACAATAAACCTGGCCTTTCGTAAGATCCCGGTGAAAATACCCACTATCGATGAGCTGGGTCTTCCCGACGTTTGCAAGACGCTGGTGCTCAAGCCAAAGGGCCTGGTACTGGTAACCGGCCCCACTGGAAGCGGAAAGTCCACGACATTAGCCGCCATGATCGACCACCTGAACAAGAACGAAACACGAAACGTGATAACCATCGAGGACCCGATTGAGTACCTGCATAGCAACGACAAATGCATTATTGCCCAGCGGGAACTGGGGGACGATACCAAGTCCTTCGCCTCTGCGCTTAAACATGTGCTTCGCCAGGACCCTGACGTTATCCTTGTTGGAGAAATGCGGGACCTGGAAAGCATAGCTACGGCGGTCACGGCTGCTGAAACGGGCCACCTGGTATTGAGCACGTTGCATACTCCGAATGCACCTCAAACCATCGACCGCATAATTGATGTTTTTCCCCCGCACCAGCAGACACAAATTCGGACTCAGTTAGCCCTGGCTCTGGAAGGTGTGCTGTCGCAGATTCTATTGCCCAAAGCTAACGGTAGGGGCAGGGTAGCTGTCTTCGAGGTGATGCTCGCCACTGATGCTATCCGGAATCTGATAAGAGAGGGCAAGAGCGAACAGATTCCCACTTATATACAAACTAGTGGGCAATACGGCATGAATACCATGGATCAACACCTGGATGATCTTTCGAGGTCCGGTGTCATCACCTGGGAGGAAGCGTCCGTCAGGACCAACAGATCGTATAAACACCCTGCCGAAGTAGATAGACAGAGTGCTTCGCTAGGAGGCCCTTCTGTTAAGTATCGCGGATTTGAAAAGAGATAGGCTGTGAAGGATCTGGGATTGTGGGTAGGTCGGAGCATCTGCTCCGACCTCTGTCATTGCGAGCCGAACGTAAAACCACAACCCCCGTCGAAAAGCGCCGCATGCTGCCCTATGTCATTGCCACGAAAATAGAGCTTGGATATGTCTGGATGAACTCTACGCCCATGTCATTCCCGCGCAGGCGGGAATCCAGGCCCATCGGTCTCCGGGTTCCTGCTTCCGTAGTACTGACAGATAAAGCCGGAGCGAAAATGCAACATTATCATCCTCCGTGGTGCCGCTGGCGGTCGGAATGGCATAGGCGTTCGGGGACATATTGACCGCTTTTTCCTGAATATCACGCCATCAATCTCCACGTTGTCATGCTGAACTTATTTCAGCATCCCTTGTTTCATGGAAGGACATAAATAAGATTGCCACGTCCCCCGAGGCCGACAGGTCGGCCGACGCTTCGGCCTAAATCGTCCGATAAATCGGACTCTCGCAAGGCGGAGGGGTTCTCGCAATGACAGTTAAAAAGTCGGCCAGCGGTTCTATGACGCCAATGTCTTAAACACCGTAAAAAAGCACTTGACAAAAATACTTTACTATGGTATATTTTCGCAAAATAAAATTGAAATAATATTGTAATACAGAATATTTATGCAGGATATACCAAAAAATGTAGTGTCTTTCGCCATGCAAGAAGACACACTCTTCCGACAGACAAACCGAGCAGTTGAATATTAAGATAACAAATTCATGAGAATTGCCAGTATACAAATAGAATTGTGGGACAACTGAATATTTTAGTCCGGGAAAGGCAAACCGCGGGAGATCGCGGGGCGCAAAGCCACGGGTCCGAGGCTTTAAGGGCCAGGATAGCCGGGCTGCTGAAGGATATTATGGAGAGCCTTTCTCGATGGAGAAGGGTTTTTTTATATAAGGAAATGAGATATCTCAATATATCTTAAGAAGACTGTAACATGTCAACGAGAATTAATGGTCAAACCTACTACAGGACCCTGGAAGCCTGTAAGATAGCTGGCATAAGCCGAGCCACCTTCTTCCGTTGGCTGAAGGAGGGCATTGTCGAGGATATGGCCTCCAGAGATAGAAGGGGATGGAGACTATTCACTGAGGAGGATATCGAAAAGATGAGGGCTGAGGCCAACAGGGTCCATTTAGATACACGTCGATAGGTCATGCGTTGAGGAACTGGAAAAGTAAATGAAAGTGGATAGGGATTTTTAAATTCCTTCTGGACAAGATAAAGAGGAACAGGAACAGGAACATAGATTTTGGCCAATACCGGAGCGCAGTTTTGGAAGGGAGAGTCCAGCACAGGCTACATTTAGCCGGATGCGTCACCTATTTGAAATACGTCATGTTTCTCGTATGAAACCAGGTTCTAGCTCGATAGAGCGGAAACTCAAAACTTGATAAATGCTGACGAGTATGCTGGCACAGTTGAAGTGAAAGACCGGTTATTGTTGAAGCTAAACGCTTACATCACCAGAGCCAGGGGAGGTAAGCAACGAACCAATAACCCAGTTAACCATTTAACCAATTTGTGAGGCACAAGACGATGAAAAAGCAAAACGAGACTAAAGAACAGTTTGTACGTGAACTGGAGAAAACGCGAAAGAGGGTTTCCGAGTTGGAGCGGGCGGAGGAGGCGCTGAGGGAGAGCGAGGAGAAGCTGCGTGTAATATTTGAATCCATTACAGATGGAATTATAGTCAGTGATTTAGAGGGCCAAATAATAGACGAGAATGAGGCCGCAGTTCGTCTGCAAGGCTACAGTGATAGGGTAGAAGTTATTGGACGAACTGGCTTCGAATTCATTGCCGAAAAGGACCGCGCCAGGGCAATTGAGAACGCGATGAAGGCAGTGGAACAGGGGTATGGCCCTGCACATGAGTATATGTTTGTAGACAAAGACGGGAGAGAATATGATGCAGAGGCCAGCGCCTCTCTGCTGCTTGATAGCGCTGGAAATACAACGGGATTCATTAGTGTTTTTCGAGACATCACCGAGCGCAGGCGGGCGGAGGAGGAGCTCAGGGAGAGCGAGGAAAGATATCGAACGGTCCTTGAGACCATCGAAGAGGGCTACTATGAGGTTGACCTCGCCGGGAACCTCACCTTTTTCAATGATTCCTTGTGCGGGATTAATGGATATCCCCGTGATGAAATGATGGGAATGAATAACCGCCAGTATATGAGCGATGAGACGGCCAAGGTGGTGTATGAGACCTTTAACCGGGTCTACCGGACAGGGGAACCGGCCAGAGCATTCGGTTGGCAGGTTATCAGGAAAGACGGGACAAAGAGTTTCGTTGAGGCGTCCATATCCCTGATGAGCGGGCCCTCAGGTGAGCCGGTGGGGTTCCGTGGTATTATTCGTGACATCGCCGAGCGCGAGCGGGCGGAGCAGGCGCTTAAGGCGAGCGAGGAGAAGCTGCGTGCAATGTTTGAATCCATTACCGACGGGATTGTGGTTACCGATTTGCAGGGTATAATTTTAGACGTGAATGATGTAGTGGTTCGCATGTCCGGGCTAAGCAGGGAGGAGATTATCGGTAAAGACGGCTTTTCACTGATACCGAGTGAAGACCGGGATAAGGTAGTGGATCAAGGGAAGAAGATAGTTAGAGGGGAGACCGGCCCGGTAAGGATGGAGCATGAGATATCCCCCAAGGTTGGTAGCTCAAGTACCACCAATCTAATCCTCGGCACAATGCATGATAGCGAGGGAAATCCAACCGGGTTCGTTGCCATTGCCCAGGACTTTACCGAGCGCAAGAAGGCGGAGAATGCGCTCAGGGAGAGCGAGGCAAAGTACCGAGACCTGGTGGAGAGCATAAGCGATGTCATCTACTCAGTGGATGCGAACGGGGTAACTACATATATCAGCCCCGTAGTAGAATCAGTCCTGGGATACACTCCTTCAGAGTTAATCGGCAGCTCATTTGCCGATTTCATTTATCAGGAGGACCTGCAATCGGCCACAGAGGGTTTCATGAACACCCTCTCCGGAAATAGCGAGACAGGTGAGTTTCGGGTTGTGACCAAGTCAGGTGAAGTCCGCTGGGTGCGTTCCTCCAACCACCCCGTCTTCGAGGAAGACCGTGTAATCGGCGTTACTGGAGTGATAACCGACATCACCGAGCGCAAGCGGGCGGAGGAGGCGCTTAGGGAGTCAGAGGAAAAAATGCGCATTACATTTGAATCCATAGGCGATGCGGTTGCCGTCATCGACCTGGAGGGACGTTTTGTACAGGTGAATGAGGCAGCAGCCCGCATGTCCGGATACACCAAGGAAGAGCTAGTGGGACGAAATGTCCTTGAAACTATTATAGCTAAGAAAGATCGTGATAAGATCGTGTTGGACATGGCGCAGACACTGGGAGAGGGAGATGCCCTGGGGGTACGGTCGTATACGCTTGTAAACAGGGATGGCAGGGAATTTGAGAGCGAGTTTAGCACCGCCGTGCTGCGTGATAGCTCTAGAAATATCATCAATTTTGTTGGCGTCGCCCGGGACGTCACCGAGCGCAAGCGGGCGGAGGAGGAGCGTGAGAGCCTGCTTCACGAGCTGGAGCGCTCCAATGCCGAACTGCAACAGTTTGCCCATGTGGCCTCGCATGACCTGCAGGAGCCGCTGCGCATGGTGGCCAGTTACACCCAGCTACTGGAGAAGCGCTACAAGGGCAGTCTGGATGCCGATGCTGATGATTTCATCGCCTACGCTGTGGATGGTGCCAGGAGGATGCAGAACCTGATCCAGGGCCTGCTGTCCTATTCCCGCGTGGGTAGCCGCGGCAAGCCCTTTGAGCCGACTGAGTGTGAGTCCGTCTTTGAACAGGCGCTGGCCAATCTGAAACTGACCATTGATGAGAGCGGCGCCGGGGTGACCCATGACCCGCTGCCGCGGGTAATAGCCGACGAAACGCAGCTAATTCAGCTATTCCAGAACCTGCTGGCCAACGCCATCAAGTTTTGCGGGGAGGAGCAGCCGCGTATTCATGTCTCAGCCAAACAGGATTCAAATGAGTGTCTCTTCTCCGTCAGCGATAACGGCATTGGCATCAACCCCGAGTATTTCGACCGCATCTTCGTTATCTTCCAGCGCCTGCACGGGAGGGAAGAGTATCCCGGAACCGGCATTGGCCTGTCGGTTTGCAAGAGGATTGTGGAGCGTCACGGCGGGCGCATCTGGGTGGAGTCTCAGCCTGGAGAGGGCTCTACATTCCATTTCGCAATACCCAAAGGAGGTGAAGAGCAGTGACAACCGGAGAGGTTGGAAGACCCATTGATGTTTTGCTGGTGGAGGACAACCCCGGTGACGTACGCCTTGTCATCGAAGCGTTCAGAGGCAGCGAGGTGCTCCACAACCTGCACACAGTGGTGGATGGCGAGGAGGCCATGGCCTTCCTGCACCGGGAGGGCAGGTATGCCGATGCGCCTCTTCCCGACATCATCCTGCTGGATTTGAATATGCCGAAGAAGGATGGTCGGGAGGTGCTGGCCGAAATCAAGGGGGATACCGACCTCAGACGCATCCCGGTGGTGATTATGACAATCTCAAATACCGAGGAGGACATCCTCAATACCTACAACAATCACGGCAACAGCTATATCACCAAGCCGGTTGACCCGGAAAACTTTATGAACATGTTTAGGTCCATCGAGGATTTCTGGCTTAGGGTCGTCAGGCTGCCGTCGCGGTGAATGAAATGGAGAGTGAAAGGCTTTCAATCAGGGCAACGGGAGGGGGGGCGCAGGGCAATAAGAGACTACTGAAAAAAAGGTGCCCCGACCCCGATATATCGGGGGACGCTTCGGCCTATATTGGGGCCGGGGGTCTGGGGGTCATCATCCGGCTTGACCGGATGATCCAGGGATCATGCTGAACCAATTTCTGGATTGCCCGATCTCCGAGCAAAGCATCGGAGTCCGATATTTCATTCGGACGAGTCGGGCAATGACAGGTACGGTGGAAGTGCCCAAAATCAACGGAGAACTAAAGGATGAAAAAGCAATCCAGGGATAGCAACGGAGCAGGCGAAGAACCGATGTCCGGTACAATTCTCGTCGTTGAGGATGACCAGGGTTTATCACGTCTGATCCAGGGACGTCTAGAGCGCCTCAACTTTCATGTCGAAAGAGCCCTGAATGGTGCGCAGGCGATCGAATGGTTGGCTAGCAATCGGGCAGCACTGGCACTATTGGACTACGGTCTGCCAGACATGACCGGTGCCGAACTAATTAAAGCCCTTGCCGAAAATAAGTGCAGCGTTCCCTTCATCGTGGTCACTGGCCGAGGTGACGAAGTGCTAGCCGTGGAGATGATGAAGCTTGGGGCACGGGATTATATGGTGAAGGACTCCACATTTCTTGACCGGCTGCCCATAGCCGTTCAGCGAACGTTTGAACAGCTGGCAACTGAGCAGAAACTGGCCGAGGCGGTGGAGGAGCTTAAGGCGAGCGAGGAGAAGCTGCGGGTAATGTTTGAGTCCATTACCGATGGGATCGTGGTTACGGATTTACAGGGTAAAATTACGGACGCGAATGATGTAGTAGTTAACATGTCCGGGCTAGGCAGGGAGGAGATTATCGGTCGAGACGGCTTTTCACTGCTACCGCGCGAAGACCGGGATAAGGTAGTAGGTCAAGGGAAGAAGATAGTTAGAGGGGAGACCGGCCCGGTAAGGATGGAGCATGAGGTATCCCCTAATGTTGGTAGCTCAAGTACTACTAATCTAATCATCGGCACAATGCATGATAGCGACGGAAATCCCACCGGGTTCGTTGCCATTGCCCAGGACTTCACCGAGCGCAAGAGGGCGGAGGAGGAACTGAAAGAATCTGAGAAGAGGTTTGAGGATATAGCGCTGAGTTCAGCAGACTTGATTTGGGAAGTTGACGCCAATGGGAAATACGTTTTTACATCAGGGCGCGTTAAACAGATTCTTGGATATTCTCCCGAAGAACTTATTGGTAAAACCCCTTTTGAACTGATGCCGGAAGAAGAAGCGAAGCATATTGGTCAGATTTTCGAACAAATTGTAGCTAAAAAGGAAATGATCGTTGATTTAGAAAACTGGAATTTAACTAAAAACGGAGAGCTTGTTTACTTACTAACTAGCGGTGTGCCTCTATTAGATAACACAGGTTCTTTAATAGGTTACCGTGGCGTAGATAAAGACATCACAGAGCGCAAGCGGGCGGAGGAGGAGCGTGAGCGCCTGCTTCACGATCTGGAGCGCTCCAATGCCGAACTGGAACAGTTCGGCTATATAATATCACATGACCTGCAGGAGCCACTGCGCATGGTGGCCAGTTACACCCAGCTACTGGAGAAGCGCTACAAAGGCAGTCTGGATGCCGATGCGGAGGAGTTCATCGCCTACGCTGTGGATGGTTCCAAAAGGATGCAGAACATGATCCAGAGCCTGCTGTCCTATTCCCGCGTGGGTACCCGCGGCAAGCCCTTTGAGCCAACAGAGTGTGAGTCCGTCTTTAAACAGGCGCTGGATAATCTGAAAGTGACCATTGATGAGAGCGGCGCCGGGGTGACCCATGACCCGCTGCCGCGGGTAATGGCCGACGAAACGCAGATGATTCAGCTATTCCAGAACCTGCTGGGCAACGCCATCAAGTTTCGCGGGGAGGAGCAGCCGCGTATTCATGTCTCAGCCAAACAGGATTCAAATGAGTGCCTCTTCTCCGTCGGCGATAACGGCATTGGCATCAACCCAGAGTATTTCGACCGCATCTTCGTTATCTTCCAGCGCCTGCACGGGAGGGAAGAGTATCCCGGAACCGGCATTGGCCTGTCGGTTTGCAAGAGGATTGTGGAGCGTCACGGCGGGCGCATCTGGGTGGAGTCTCAGCCCGGGGAGGGCTCTACATTCCATTTCACAATACCCAAAGGAGGTGAAGAGCAGTGACAACCGGAGAGGCTATCAGAACTATTGGGATTTTGCTGGTGGAGGATAACCCCGGTGACGCTCGTTTGATACAGGAAATGCTGGCCGAACCGGGAAAGGCAGATTATCAACTTGAGCACGCCGACAGGCTGTCCCAGGGATTGGAGCGCTTACTAGAGGGAGGAATCGATGTGGTGCTCCTGGACCTTGGCCTGCCCGATAGCCAGGGGCTGGAAACACTGGGCAAGGTGCGCGCTCAGGCGTCGGCGGTGCCTATTATTGTGCTTACTGGTCTGGATGATGAGGTAACTGCCGTGGAAGCGGTGCGCCAGGGCGCACAGGATTACCTGGTCAAAGGCGATGTCGATAGCAAGCTGCTGTGGCGTGCCCTGCGCTATTCTATGGAGCGCAAACGGTCGGAGGAGGCACTGCGGAAGTCGGAGGAGAAAATGCGGCAACTTTTTAGGTCTGCCACCGATGGCATATTCACTCTTGACCTGAATGGCGCCTACACGGAACTCAATGACAAAATGCTGGAGATGCTCGGGGTTGGCTCCAAGGATGAGATCCTGGGGAAAAACTACTTTGAGTTTTTTAATGCAAGTGACATTAACACGGCGATAGTCGAAATGCAGAGAACTCTGGAGCATGGGACAGTCATGCATCTGGAATATACTTCCCTGAGAGCAGATTTTTCCGAATTTGATGCTGAATTAACTGGAGCATTGTTGAGGGATGCTTCTGACAATCCAGTTGGCTTCGTGGGAATCTTAAGGGATATCACCGAGCGCAAGAAAATTGAGACAATGAAAAGCGATTTTGTTTCCCTTGTTTCTCATCAATTGAAAACACCTGTGGTAGGAATAAAGCTGGGTATAGAAAACATGCTGGGGGGACTGACCGGTGAGTTGACCACCAAGCAAAAGCGGTATCTTCAGGAGATGTATGAGATTTGCTCCAGGAGTCACCGTTTAGTTACCGATTTGCTCAACGTATCAAGGATTGAGCGCGGGGTGTTATCGGTGGATATAGAGCCTGTCAAGCTGAGGGAAATTGTGGACCTGGCCCTACGAGATTACCAGAAGGATATCAAGAAGAAGGGATTAGCCCTGAAGCTTGAGGAAGTGGATGAAGGAATCGTTGTTCTTGCAGATGTGGATAAGATGGTTGAGGCACTGAGCAATGTCATCAATAATGCGGTGAAGTTCACCGGTAAAGGATCAATTACCATTAGGATTACTGATGAGATAACCATGGAAGGTAAATATGGGATTGTTGAGGTCAGGGATACCGGGACTGGAATGTCCGACAAAGTTCTAAACAATTTATTCACCAAAGAGAAAGTTCTTAACGGTCCCCCAATAGCAGGAGGCGGTGTGGGCATTGGTCTTTATATTGCAAAGAATTTTATGAAGGCACAGAAGGGGGATGTTACCGCAACCTCTGTTGTTGGCGAAGGAAGCACCTTTGTTTTAAGGGTTTCGAGAGAACGTCGTGGTCGATCTAAGTAGAAACATATGGGGTAAAAGTATATGACCACCACTGGTAACGAAGTGAATAGGGGAAGGATATTAATTATCGAAGATGAAAACGTTTTCAGGATGGTGTATCAGGATGCTCTTACCAATTATGGTTATAAGACTCTAACGGCTGAAGATGGCGAGAGTGGATGGCAAATGGCAAAAACAGAGAAGCCAGACCTGATCCTGCTGGATTTGAATCTGCCCAAACTTCATGGATTGGAAGTGTTGAAAAACATTCGTTATGACGATGAAATAAAAGCCATTCCTGTTATTATTCTATCAGTACTGGGTCAACGGGAGGACATTCGCAAAGGTCTGGATTTGGGAGCAAATGACTATCTGGTAAAAGGCTTTTACTCGCCACGCGAGGTATTAAGGAAGATTGACGCAATACTGGAACAGGCTGATATCAAAAAAGCCATTAGCTCATATAGACTTCTGGTGAAGGAAGCAAAGGCAGATGCAGTTAACTTGGGGAGAGATATCGGTCTAGCCGAGCAATTTAGTTGTCCTGACTGTTCAGAAGAATTAACTATGGAGCTTATGCCCGATTATACCCGGACCGAGGGGCACTGGTTCGTAGCGCATTTTGTGTGTCCGAAATGTCAGAGGTCGTTCTAGGCCGTGTTGGGTAATTGGCAATTCGTAATTGGTAATTGGTGGTTGTAGCCATATGTCATTCCGAGCTTGTGGCGGTTCAACCGAATATTACCGAAGGTAGAAAAATTGATGGACTGGAAGGTGCTTTTATTTACCAGGCATTGAAAATGCCGCTTTGGGAATAGAGACATGCGAGGTAAAAATATATGAGCACCACTGGTAACGAAGTGAATAAGGGAACGGTATTAGTTATCGAAGATGAAACCGTATTCAAGATGGTGTATGAGGATGCTCTCACCGATTATGGTTATAAGGTTCTAATGGCTGAAGATGCCGAGAGTGGACTGCAAATGGCAAAGACAGGGAAGCCGGACCTGATCCTGCTGGATTTAAAGCTGCCCAGAATTCATGGATTGGAAGTGTTGAAAAACATTCGTTGTGACGATGAAATAAAAGACATTCCTGTTATTATTCTAACCATATTGGGTCAATGGGAGGACATTCGCAAAGGTCTGCATTTGGGAGCAAATGACTATCTGCTAAAGGGTTTTTACTCGCCAAGCGAAGTAATGACAAAGATTGACACAATACTGGAACAGGCTGAGATCAGAAAAGCTATTAGCCCATGTAGAGTTCTGGTGAAGGAAGAAAAGGTAGATGCGACAAAGTTAGCGCACGGTATCGGTCTAACCGGGCCATTTAATTGTCCTGACTGTTCAGAAGAATTAGTTATGGAGCTTATGCCCGATTATAGCCGGACCGATGGGCACTGGTTCGTAGCGCATTTTGTATGCCCGAAATGTCAGAGGTCATTCTAGGCCGTGTTGGGTAATTGGCAATTAGAGATTAGTGATTGGCAATTGGTGAAATGCCCCTCAGCTTGCTGAGGGGTGATTCATTACTCGTTGTGTTTCCTCAGAACCGCTGGCCGACTTTTTAACTGTCATTGCCCTCCCTACACCGTACCCGTCATTGCCCGACTCGATCGGGCAATCCAGAAACTGGCTCAGTATGCTCCCTGGATCATCCGGTCAAGCCGGATGATGACCCCCAGACCCCCGGCCCCAATATAGGCCGAAGCGTTCCCCGACGTGTCGGGGGACGTGGCAATCTCAGTGTTATTCCGTCATGAAACGTGGGGATGCTGAAACAAGTTTAGCATGACAACCAGCACCAAAGTCGGTTGGCACCAAGTCATTGCCCTGTAATCTCCAAATGGTTCAAGCTATCCGCAACTGGCCAGTAAAACTTGATGTGCCGATTAGGATAATAATAAAGCAATTTGCTTAATTATGCTTAAAAGGTATTGACAAAGTATACTATAAGTTATATAATATACGGATTTAGTATAATAATATATAAAATAATATGCTATATAGAGCAAAAAATTATGGTGTTATGAATTAAATGGTTGCCAGCTTCGGGGAACGGTGGCGACCAAAATTAGCCGGGGAAGGGGGTGTTGAACCTAAATTAAAAGATCATTTAAAACTGGGGGAAATTGTTTTACGGAGGCGTAGAAGCGTAGCCTGTTAGATGGTTGCTGGGGCTTCGCGGAGCCAATAGCAAAACCGACCGTAAGGGTCGGTTTTTATTGTATATAGGGGGTGAGAGATGAAAGCGATGAATAAAAGGGTAGTCATGAGGCCTATCATAGCGGTGGAGCTGCTGGTGATAGTGCTGCTGGCTGGCGTCGGTGTCGCCTATGCCTTTACGGTGAATACCGTAACGCCGGGCACCGAGCCCTGGGCGGGAGAGGCGACGATTTCGGAATCCGGTGATTTGTCGGTGACCGACTATGAGTTAGTTTACAATGGTGAGCTAACCGAGGTAACACAGGTAAAGGTCACGGTGAATAATACCGATACTTCCAATCATACGGCGGATATCGATGTCGCCATTCTCGATGGCACTAGCACGCTCCAGGCCAGCGGGACGGCAGCTGACGAGACTATTACTGCATCAACCACTACCGAGGTTACTGTAAGTCTCGGCAGCAATGTTGCCCTGGTAGATGTAGACGAGCTGAAAATAATAGTAACCGATGAGGGCTAAGGTAATCGATAGCTGTAGGGTTATCATTGGCTGAGGGGGTGCCGATTTGCGGTGCCCCTTCAGCCCCCTGAGTTGATTTCGCCGGTGGGAGCGATCTGATGGGTAAATCGAGAAGCTATAAGGATCCAGCGATGAGGGATTCCAAGGGAATCAGCATCGCCATAGTCCCCTTGATTGTAATTGCAGTGGCGATAATAGGTTATGGCTACCTAATTGGGGGCGTGATTAAATGGGGGGATTATATTCTGGTGGCGGTTATTGCCGGGGCTGCGGTCCTCGGCGCCGGCATCACAATTTTCGCTTCAAGCAAGCCCGCGGTGTGTCAGATCAGGAGCAAAATCACCAATGCGGACTCCATCATGGTGAATGATTACCGCCTGGCTTACGCTACTAAGAGAAGCAAGGGGAAAGCTATAGAGGCCATTAGCAAGGTGAGCGGTGTCATCGTAAAGGTTACCAATGGTGATACCTGCCCCCATAAAGTAGCTGTAGATGTCGACATAAATGATGAACCCGTCAACCGCGTCATTCGGTATGTGGATATCGACCCCGACGCCACTGTGTATGTTGCCGTGCCCCTGCCCCGGAAGTTCCCGCTTGAGGATATAGACTCGCTGAGCATAGCGCTGAATCAAAACGGTGATCGGGCTAATGGCTTATGAAAAACCTTTTTACCAGGATATTCCCTCTCCTTGCTCTAGCGCTGCTATTTGCTCTTACCAGCAGCGGTAATGTGTATGCCCTCAGCTCTCACGAATTGCTCCCAAAGAGGCTATCGAACTTCAATCGCTCCTTCGGCCTGTGGGTAGTAACCACTGAGTCAGAGTTTAATGATGGCGTTCTCAATAATGTCGATACCTCCTCGAGCCCTGGGGATGTAAAGCTTGAAATGCCTGAGGACTGGTATGATGCTTCCTGGAGCCGGCGGGCACCGGTAACCATAAGTAACTCTGGCTCTGCCCTCACCGAATATCAGGTCAGGGTTGATGTAAACTACGACGATGACATGCAGTCCGACTTCGATGATATTCGCTTCACCGAGGGCAATGGTACCACCTTGCTCTCATATTGGCTGGAGAGTTACAGTGTGAGCACCTCTGCGGTGTTCTGGGTCAACGTGTCTTCTGTCCCTGCTGGCGACTCCACCATCTATATGTATTATGGGAATCCGAGCGTTAGCACTACGAGCAATGGAACGAACACCTTTGTCTTCTTTGATGATTTTTCCGGGGACTTAAGCAAGTGGACTATTCACATCGATACCGACGTTGCGATTAGCTCCAGTGTCGGTAATCCCGCTCCCTGCCTGGAAATCAGTGGAGGCACAACAAGCTCTCCCTATGGATTTGCCGCTATCGGCTCAGATGCGACCTACACCGGATTTCAGGACGGGGTAATTGAGGCTGATATTTATCCAGACACAAATGCCCTTCCGGAAATTATATTCCGCGGGAATTATCCTGCAAATACTGGATATAAAGGAAGGTGGGATTGTCGCTCTGGGGATGAAACGCCGTGGCTGAAGCCCCCGTACAGCGGGTGGGGAACTTTTGGTACATCGGTGCCAAGATTTGGTATCGCAGGTCAGTGGCAAGAAGCCAAACTGGTGATAAGTGGCTCCACGTTTGAGATATACAACGATGGCAGCCTTAAGTCCACGGCAACCGACACAAGCTATTCGGGACCAGGTGAGATTGGCTTGGCAAACCATTACGGGGCATATTGCAGATTTGACAATGTCAGGGTTCGCAAATACGCTGACCCAGCGCCGACCACCAGTGTAGGCTCGGAGGAAATTCTCTATTATCCCGTTTCTAACTGGTATGATGCTTCCTGGAGCCGGCGGGCCCCGGTAACCATAAGTAACTCGGGCTCTGCCCTGACTGATTATCAGGTCAGGGTTGATGTAACCTACGATGCTGACATGCAGTCCAACTTCGATGACATCCGCTTCACTGCAAGCGATGGTACCACTTTACTCTCGTATTGGACGGAAAGTTATACTTCAAACACGTCGGCGGTGTTCTGGGTCAAAGTGTCCTCCATCCCTTCGGGAAGTATAAGGATTTACATGTACTATGGTAATTCTGAGGCGAGCGCTGCTACCAATTTTGATAACACGTTCACCAAGGATTTTGGTGAGTCTGGATTGGTAGGATTGTGGCACATGGACGAAGGATCTGGGACAAATGTTTCAGACAGTTCTGGACAGGGAAATCATGGAACGATTACTAATGGAGACAATGATGAGTGGGTAGCTTCAGATGGCGGTTATTGGGATGGCAGAACTGATGTACGCTTCTCCAATGGCGACTCCCTCGATCTTGATGGTAGTGATGATTATATCCAAACCACAAGCGGTGAGTCGAAAACAGCCACCCATTTCACTTGGGAATGTTGGTTCAAGACACATACAACAACAGGTGCACATCATTTATTATGGGAAGGCCCGTCAGCCGAAAACGGATGGGGCGCTGGTGCTAGTGGACATCACGAAGCTCACATAAATGTTGGTGCCTATGATGCGGATAACATAGTGGGAGGCTTTTATGGAACCAATGAAGATGCATCAGAACCAAACGTTATAAGGATAGATGCTTCTTTCTCAGATACAACCAATTGGCATCATGTGGCTTTTATAGTAACGAATGCTGGTTCATCACCATCAGGAGAACTGTTCTTAGATGGGGTTTCTGTGGGAAACGATACAGGAGACCAAACCGCTAGGACAGATTGGGACACCAATCTGAGAATCGGAAGGCCAGGTGCTAGCCAGAGATATTTCGATGGCATGATTGACGAGGTCCGCATCTACAATAGGGCTTTGAGTGCGGATGAAATCAAGTGTCATTATGAGAGGCGCAAATACGCCGACCCGGAGCCGGGCGCCAGCGTGGAGGCGGAAGAGGCTTACTCCCCGAGCACCATTGCCTCCAATGTCTATGATACCTCTGAAGTGAATGCTGGCTGGGACCTGCTGGGATGGGACAAAACGCTTCTCTCGGGTACCGACATAAGCTTTGAGGTTAGGGCATCGGATACCATATTCCTAAAAGGTAATGGCACACCGGCGTGGCAGGATGCCTCTGTCCTGCCAACGGGGAGGTATCAGCAGTGGCGGGCAACTCTGACAACTACAGATAGCGCCAATACCCCCGTTTTACATGAGGTGTGGGATTTGTATTCCTGGTAAAGCTTTCTTGTGCACCCTTTACAACCCCTTTACCCTAGTGTATGCTAGCCAGTTAAGAGGGGACTTTTGTATAAGGCACCGAGAGGAACAGCGGATGTACTGCCCGCGGAACAGGCTTACTTCAGATACGTGGAGGAGCGGGCAGCCGAGATTTGCCAGCGTTATGGCTACGTACGCATCGATACCCCGGTCTTCGAGGATTCCCGCCTTTTTATTCGTACCATCGGCCCGGGCACGGACATCGTGGAGAAGGAGACCTACAGCTTTTACGATCGCAGTGGTCACATGATGACCCTGCGCCCCGAGGGCACTGCCCCGATATGTCGTGCTTACCTGGAGCATGGTATGCATAACCTGCCCCTGCCGGTAAGGCTCTATTACTTTGCCTCCATCTTCAGATACGAGCGGCCCCAGAAGGGTAGATACCGGCAGCATCGGCAGTTTGGCTATGAGGCGCTGGGCGAGGGCGACCCCGCCTTGGATGCCGAGGTAATCGAGATGGCGCGGTGCTTCTTCAAGTCACTCGGATTGCGCAGGCTTTCCATGCAGGTAAACAGCATCGGTTGCAAGAAGTGCCGCCCTGTCTATCTAAAGAAGCTCAAGGGGTATTACTCCCAGTATATCGACCAGCTGTGCCCCGAGTGTAAAACAAGGTATGGCAAGAATCCGATACGCCTGCTTGACTGTAAGAAGCCCTCATGTCAGGGTGCAGCCAACGGTGCTCCTAAAAGCACAGCGTCCCTGTGCCCCGAATGCAGAGAACATTTCAAAGATGTGTTAGGGCATCTCCGTCTTGTGAAGATCCCCTTCAAGCAGAACCATCGTCTGGTGCGGGGCCTGGATTACTATACAAGGACTGTCTTCGAGGTCCAGCCTCAGGGTGACGGGGGTGCACAGAGTGCCCTGGGTGGCGGTGGTCGCTACGATGACCTCATCGAGGAGCTGGGGGGCAAGCCCACACCGGCCATCGGCTTCGCTGCGGGGATAGAGCGGACCGTGCTCAATCTGAAGGAGCATGACATCACCCTGCCGGCACCCAAAGCGCAGGGGATATACATTGCCTACGTGGGGGATAAGGCGAAAGAAGAGGCGGTTAAGCTGACTGCCCGGTTGCGCGGTGCCGGCCTACCGGTCTACCGGAGCTTTGGTCAAAAGAGTCTGAAGGCCCAGATGCGTCAGGCGAATGCCTCAGGGGCAGACCAGGCCTTCATATTTGGAGAGGATGAGATTAAAAACGGCAAGGTGGTCTACCGGGACATGGTGGAGGGGGAGCAGTGGGAGGTTTCGGTGGATGAGGTGATTGCCCTGCTAACGCAGGTTTAACAAATAGCTCGGTTGTGGTACAATATAAATGACCCCCTTCGGGGTTTTTTTACTAAAAAAGGATGAAGTAGCGGTGATAAAATTAGGTAAGGAAAAGCGAGCGGAGTATGGGGGGGAGTTTCACGGTAAAGAAGGTATATAAACTGGCCAAGCCAGTCATCTGCCATAGCGCTGAGATAGGCGAGGCACATTCTGAGCCATGTCTGGTAAATATAGATTGGGAAGGGCCTCCCTCCGAAGGCAAGCATGAATTTTGGTTTCCCTATTTGGATCACAATCGCAGGGAAGGAACGCTATGGTCAATATGCTCCCATGAGCGGGGAGGGTTCTCTGCTCGAGCTGCTACAAGAGGCGATAGGACAGGATTTTTTATTGCGATTATGTCAGGCAATTGAGGTGAAGAGGGCGAGAAATGCAGGAGAGACTGGAAACCCTGGAAAATCGTTATGAGGAGCTGAACCGGCTCATGGCCCAGCCCGGAGTTATCGCCGATATGGAGCGCCTGCATGGTCTGGCTAAGGAGCAGGCAGGGATTGGCGACCTGGTGGCCAAATATAGGGATTATAAGAAGACGTCTCGGGATCTTGAAGAGACACGCGCCATGCTGGAAAAGGGCATGGACGATGAGATGGCGGCACTGGTGCGGGAAGAGCTGGCAAGCCTCGAAGCGCGCCTTGAGAGCCTGACCGGGGAACTGGAGGAAGCCCTTACCCCCAAGGATGCCTATGCTGAGAAGGATGTCATTGTGGAGGTTCGCGCTGGTGCCGGTGGTGAGGAGGCCGCCCTCTTTGCCGCAGATTTGCTCCGGATGTACACCCGATACGCTGAAACCAGGGGTTGGCAGGTGGATGTGATCGACAGTAGCCAGAGCGGCGTTGGTGGGTTTAAGGAGGTCATATTCGAGGTCAAGGGGAAGGGCGCCTATAGCAGGCTCAAGTACGAGCGAGGTGTGCACCGGGTGCAGCGGGTGCCGGTCACCGAGTCAAGCGGTCGCATTCATACCTCCACCGCTACCGTCGCCGTCATGCCCGAGGCTGAGGACGTGGAGGTGAATATCAAACCCGATGACCTCAGGGTGGACATCTTCTGCAGCGGGGGTCATGGGGGGCAGAACGTGAACAAGGTAGCCACTGCGGTGCGCATCACCCATCTACCTACCGGGATTATGGCCATCTGTCAGGATGAGCGCTCCCAGTCCAGGAACAAGACGAGGGCAATGGCGGTGCTGCGGGCTCGCGTCTTCGACCAGGAGCAAAGAAGACATTTTGAGGAGATCGCCAGAGAGCGACGCTCTCAGGTTGGTACCGGGGATCGCTCCGAGAAGATTCGTACCTACAATTTCCCCCAGGGAAGAGTAACCGACCACCGCATCGGGCTCAACCTTCACAACCTGGAAAGCATCCTTGGTGGGGAGATCGACTCCCTCATCGACCATCTGGCTTCGCACGATCGGGCGAATCGGCTGGAGGAGGCGTGACCACAACCATAAAGAAGGCCCGCCACCAGGCTTCGCAAACCCTGGCCGCTCACGCTATCGATGATGCCCTATTGGAAGCAGAGCTGCTTCTCATGCACCTTTTAGGCGTCGACCGCGCTCACCTCTATGTCCGACTTGAGGATGAACTCCTACCCGATGATGAGCATGCCCTTGACCGGCTGATAGATCGTCGCCTCTCTCGTGAGCCTATGTCCTATATTACCGGTCACCGGGAGTTTTTCGGCCAGGACTTCCACGTAGCCCCCGGGGTGCTAATCCCCAGGGCGGAGAGTGAGCTCCTGGTGGAGGAGGCACTCGATTTGGTGGAGCGCCATCGCCCGGATAGTCTACACTGCTCCCAGGGGTTTGAAGGGGTTGAAACGTCAGGGGAAGAACTGCCAGCCGGGCATAAACTGGCGACGCTGGAAAAATTCCAGAAGATCGCGGATATCGGAACTGGCTGTGGGGCCATCGCCATCTCCCTGGCACTGCGCCTGCCGTGGGCGACAGTCTATGCCACCGACATCTCACCGCGCGCATTGGAGATTGCGGCGATCAATTGCGAGCGGCATAGGGTTCAGGTCCATCTCCTGGAGGGTGACCTGCTGGATCCCCTTCCTGAGCCGGTGGATATCATCATCGCCAACCTGCCCTATGTTAGGGACGAGGAACTGGGGGAGCTCGGCGCAGAGATAAGGATATACGAGCCTAGAGTGGCCCTCGCCGGGGGTCGAGATGGGCTGGATAAGGTGCGTCAGCTGCTGGCTGATGCGCCCCAGAAGCTTCGCCCCGGGGGCGTAATCCTTCTCGAGATCGCGCCCCCTCAGGGGCCGGCGCTGACCTCATGGGTAAAGGGCCTCTTCCCCGAGGCTTGGATAGAGCTCCTCGCCGACCTCGGTGGCGCAGCTCGGGTATTGAAGGTAGTGTTGACAGGGCATCGAGTACAGATATAAGCTATCGACGTGGAAGGAAGGTTTAACATGGCAAGCGGGGTTGAAGCGGCCAGAGAGCAGGTTCTTAAGATAGCCAAGGAGCAGGATGTAAAATTCATCAGGCTGTGGTTCGCCGACATCCTGGGCTTTTTAAAGAGCGTTTCCATCACGGTAGAGGAGCTGGAGAGGGCGCTGGAGGATGGGATAGGTTTCGATGGCTCCTCAATCGAGGGTTTTGCCCGGATCGATGAAAGCGATATGGTGGCAATGCCCGATCCCCTAACCTTTTGCATGCTTCCCTGGAGGCCCAAGCAGCATGCGGTAGCCAGGATGTTTTGCGACATCCTCAAGCCCGGTGGCGAGCCCTTCCAAGGCGACCCCCGCTATGTGTTGAAGCGGAACCTGAAACGGGCGTCCGACCTCGGTTACACCTTCTATGTGGGGCCAGAGCTGGAGTTTTTTTACTTCCAGGATGCCGAGGGAGCTAAACCCCTGGATCAGGGCGGGTACTTCGACTTAACCCCATCGGACGTAGTCACCGACATGCGTCGCGAGACTGTACTCGCCATTGAAGAGATGGGCCTCAAGGTGGAGTTTGCTCACCACGAAGTGGCCCCGAGTCAGCACGAGATCGACCTGAGGTATGCCGAGGCCCTTAATATGGCCGATGGCGTGATGACCTATCGCCTGGTGGTGAAGCAGGTAGCCCAGAAGTACGGTGTTTATGCCACCTTTATGCCCAAGCCTATCGCTGGGGTGAATGGCAATGGCATGCATGTGCACCAATCGCTATTTAAGGGCGAGCGCAACGCCTTCTTCGATAAGGATGATGCATATCACCTATCCAAAATAGGGAAATGCTATGTGGCGGGGCTACTGAAACATGCCGCGGAGATAACCGCCATCACCAGCCAGTGGGTCAATTCCTATAAGAGATTGATCCCGGGCTATGAAGCGCCGGTCTATATCTCCTGGGCCCGCAGAAACCGCTCTGACCTCATCCGCATCCCCGAGTACCAGCCGGGGAAGGAGAATGCTACCCGGGTAGAGTTCCGCTCGCCGGACCCCGCCTGCAACCCCTACCTCGCCTTCGCCGTAATGCTGGCCGCCGGGCTCGAGGGGGTTGAGAAGGGTTACGAGCTACCCCCGCCAGTGGAGGAGAACGTGTTTGAGATGGCTGAGGAGGAGCGGGAGCGCAGGGGGATCGATACGCTGCCGGGGAACCTGTTCGAGGCCATTAAGGTCACAGAGGGGAGCCATCTGGTGCGAAAAGCCCTCGGTGACCATGTTTTCGATACCTTCATTAAGAACAAGAAGATCGAGTGGGACCAATACCGCACCCAGGTAACCGACTACGAGATGAGGCGCTATCTGCCCATCCTGTGAAAGAAAGCGGAAGGAGCAGTGGTGAAAGGTCGGGAGATACCGCAACTCGTTACCCTGTCTCTAGCGTCGGAGGCGTGTCGTGGACCAGCGCAGCAGAGGATGGTATTTTGCGGTGCCCGTGATGGGAGCCGATGGTGCTAACCTGTGGAGGCTCGCCGGTGGTCCCGCTGGGTCGCGTTACGTAGAAAGGGTTGTCGGCGGTTGTCAACTTGATATCGCAGGTATTGACATAGTGAGATTAAATGTGATAGCATATTAGAAGTGATACGGAAGCGAGAGAAAACTGAATAGTTGACTTAGATTAGAGCCTGATGTAAACTGAGAGGCGGCTTGCATCAAGCCGCCTCTTAATGTGTATAGCACCTTAAAAACTGAATAGAGTTATATGCCCACCTGTTAGTGTAGGTCAAGCGATTAAGGGCGCATGGTGGATGCCTTGGCGTCAAGGGCCGAAGAAGGGCGCGGTAAGACTGCGAAAAGCCTCGGTTAGCTGTCTAACAAGCTTAGCCGGGGATTCCCGAATTGGGCAACCTACCCCGATAAAATCGGGGTACTCCTGGCTGAACACATAGGCCAGGAAGGGGGAACCGGGGGAACTGAAACATCTAAGTACCCCGAGGAAAAGAGATTATTCCCTTAGTAGTGGCGAACGAAAGGGGAGCAGCCTAAACCGTAGCTGCTTAGTGGCCTCGGGGCCTATGTAGCTACGGGGTTGTAAGGCATGGTGGCCCCGACCCGAGTGGGGGCGAGGAGTTACAAACCGATCCCTAGTTGAAGGAGCCTGGGAAGGCCAACCATAGAGGGTGAGAGTCCCGTAGGCGAAAGGGGGAGGCTCCTACCATGTTCTTGAGTACCACGGGACACGTGTAATCCTGTGGGAAGCTGGGGTGACCACATCCCAAGGCTAAATACCCTTGACGACCGATAGTGAACTAGTACCGTGAGGGAAAGGTGAAAAGAACCCCGGGAGGGGAGTGAAATAGAACCTGAAACCGTGTGCCTACAAGCAGTCAGAGCTCCGATTTATCGGGGTGATGGCGTGCCTATCGAAGAATGAGCCGGCGAGTTAATCGGTGTAGCGAGGTTAAGTCGTTTGCACGACGGAGCCAGAGCGAAAGCGAGTCTGAACAGGGCGTGATCCGCCGATTTTATCGGTGGATAGTTGCATCGATTAGACCCGAAACCGGGTGAGCTAGCCATGGTCAGAGTGAAGCTCAGGTAAACCTTGAGTGGAGGCTCGAACCCACCAGTGATGCAAAACTGGGGGATGAACTGTGGTTAGGGGTAAAATGCCAATCGAACCCGGATATAGCTGGTTCTCCCCGAAATGCATTTAGGTGCAGCCTCAGAGATGAGCCGTGGAGGTAGGGCACTGGATGAGCTAGGGGGCGAAAAGCTTACCAAACTCAACCAAACCGCGAATGCCATGGCTTGAGACTCTGGGAGTGAGTCTGTGGGGGATAAGCTCCGCAGGCGAGAGGGAAACAGCCCAGACCATCAGCTAAGGTCCCCAAGTGTAGACTAAGTGGGCAAGGAAGTGGTGTTGCCCAGACAATCAGGATGTTGGCTTAGAAGCAGCCATCATTTAAAGAGTGCGTAATAGCTCACTGGTCGAGTGGTGCCGCGCCGACAATCCAACGGGGCTTAAGTCTACCACCGAAGCTATGGCTCTCCCGATTTATCGGGGGGGGGTAGGGGAGCATTCCGTTTACAGTGAAGGTGAGTCGTGAGGCTTGCTGGAGTGGACGGAAGAGAGAATGCCGGCATGAGTAGCGTAAGGCGTGTGAGAACCACGCCCACCGAAAACCCAAGGTTTCCTACGGAAGGTCAATCCGCGTAGGGTTAGTCGGGCCTAAGCCGAGGCCGAGAGGCGTAGGCGATGGACAGCTGGTTATTATTCCAGCACCGCCCACTCCATACGGGCGTGGGGGGACACAGGAAGGTAGGTGGGGCGTGCCTATTGGACATGGTGCGTCCCCAATCGTAGCCCCGATTTATCGGGGTGAGGAGCGGGGGGAGTTGAGGGGAGACCTGAGACGACTCCACTGATCCTAAGCTGTCAAGAAAAGCCCCATTGCTTGGAGTGAGCGCCCGTACCGAAAACCGACACTGGTAGGTGAGGATAAGTATCCTAAGGTGATCGAGAGAACCCTCGTTAAGGAACTCGGCAAAATTACCCCGTAACTTAGGGAGAAGGGGTCCCCGATTATATCGGGGCGCAGTGAAATGGCCCAAGCGACTGTTTAACAAAAACACAGGTCTCTGCAAACTCGTAAGAGGAGGTATAGGGGCTGACACCTGCCCAGTGCTGGAAGGTTAAGGAGAGGGGTTAGTGATGGCTTGCCATTGCGAAGCCTTGAACCGAAGCCCCAGTGAACGGCGGCCGTAACTATAACGGTCCTAAGGTAGCGAAATCCCTTGTCGGGTAAGTTCCGACCCGCACGAATGGTGTAACGACTTGGGCGCTGTCTCAACGAGGGACTCGGCGAAATTGCAATACCCGTGAAGATGCGGGTTACCCGCGACAGGACAAAAAGACCCCGTGGAGCTTTACTACAGCTTGGCATTGGGTTGAGGTTTCGGATGTGTAGGATAGGTGGGAGGCGGGGAAGCTGGGGCGTCAGCCCCGGTGGAGCCAATGGTGAAATACCACCCTTCCTTGATGTTGGTCCTAACCCCTGAGCAAGCAGGGGGAAAGTGTCTGGTGGGTAGTTTGACTGGGGCGGTTGCCTCCCAAAGAGTAACGGAGGCGCCCAAAGGTCCCCTCAGGGTGGATGGAAATCACCTGTAGAGTGTATTGGCAGAAGGGGGCTTGACTGTAAGACCTACAAGTCGAGCAGGGACGAAAGTCGGGCAAAGTGATCCCACGGTGCCGAGTGGAAGGGCCGTGGCTTATCGGATAAAAGCTACCCCGGGGATAACAGGCTAATTCTGCCCAAGAGTTCACATCGACGGCAGAGTTTGGCACCTCGATGTCGGCTCGTCGCATCCTGGGACTGGAGCAGGTCCCAAGGGTTGGGCTGTTCGCCCATTAAAGCGGCACGCGAGCTGGGTTCAGAACGTCGTGAGACAGTTCGGTCTCTATCCGTCGTGGGCGTAGCAGATTTGAGGGGAGCTCTCTCCAGTACGAGAGGGCCGAGAGGGACAGACCTCTAGTGTGCCAGTTGTCGTGCCATCGGCACCGCTGGGTAGCCAAGTCTGGTCAGGATAAGCGCTGAAAGCATATAAGTGCGAAGCCCACCCCAAGATAAGATCTGCCATCCCCGATTCGTCGGGGGGTAAGGCCGCAGCGAGACTAGCTGTTTGATAGGCCGCAGGTGTAAGGCGTGTGAGCGCTTCAGCTGAGCGGTACTAACGGCCGAGGGCTTGACCTACACTAATAGTTGGGCATAGCTAACGTTTTAAGCGTTTGTGACGCGGGATAGAGCAGTGGCAGCTCGTCGGGCTCATAACCCGGAGGTCGTTGGTTCGAATCCAACTCCCGCTACCAAGAATTATACGTGAAAGACCCCTGCAAAGCCACGTGGCACAGGGGTCTTTCTTAATTTAGCTAATAAAAAGCTAATCAAATATTTCAAGAGCTTCTTTTTCATGACCAGGGTTTACCAGTTCGTCAAAGCGGTTAGCCGCAGCTTCCTGGAGTCCGGGGGCTACATGGCTGTAGGTGTCAAGGGTAATCTGTGAAGTGCAACACTTTTCTGTGCCCTAACGTTTTATAAACTTGAATTGGGGAGCACTCCAACGCCAGAAAGCCCTAATTTAAAAGTGGTACAATGATCGGGAGTAAGTTAACCGCCACAGATCCAGAAAACAGGAGGGGAGACATGCCAGACTTCGATCCAAAAGCGATGGACGACGCAGCCAACGATGCATCACTTGAAATAGAGGCTATAAGGGAACAACATCCGGATGGTCTCACGGCTGTTGAAGACTGGATGAAGAAATGGGTTCCGTCGGCCGGATACAAGCGTCTTGGGAAGATCCTTGCGGATAGATGGGGATAGACACAGCACATTTTGGAGTGCATATGATCTCGATAACTGACATTCCGTTTAATCTGAATTCCGACCAGCTGTCTGAAACGCTTCATATTAACTTAGGTACTAGTCTCAGTAGAGAGTTGGAAGAGCTCGTTAGTGTAGTACAAGAGATTGGAAAACCGAAAGCCCTATATAAAGTTTCCTTCATAGACAATAAAGATACTGATTCCATCACAATAGAGGATGTTACATTTACCAGCCTCGCTTTAAGGACAAACCTTGATTCGGTTAACCGTGTATTTCCATATATTGCGACATGTGGTACCGAAATTGATGAAATTGTGATAGAAAATGACGATTTAGAGAAGAAAGTCTGGCTGTATTACATCAAACTGAACCTCCTGCAAACCAGTATTCAGTATTTGATAGAGCAAATAAAAGAGCGTTATAAAGTATCTGATTTATCCACCATGAACCCGGGTTCCGGTGATGCTAGTGTATGGCCCATCGAACAACTGAAGGAATTATTTTCCATTTTTAGTGATGTTGAAAGGCTTATTGGTGTAAGGTTGACGGATTCACTTGTAATGGTACCGGACATGTCAGTTACAGGTATCCTTTTTTCTTCGGAGACTTCCTTTCAGAGCTGCCAACTGTGCCATCGTGCCAATTGCCCCATCCGAAGAGCTCCTTTTAATAAAGAGCTCTGGGAAGATATGCACGAAGCCTGTGAGGTTGGTGACGGGGGTGCAATGGCTGAAGCAGCCGAGGATATACACAGCGAAGGCTTTGGCTACATGCCATGCCACGAGGAAGGCTATCACACACATGAGGATGGAAGCCAAGCACCTACCAATCCTCGGGGTGGAATGTGGGATCACATGGACGGGGGTATGATGGACTGGTGATAGAATATAGTATAAATAATAGGCTGGTAATTATTTAAAGGAGGCAAGGGCAATGGCTAAGGATCCTGTTTGCAATATGGAAGTGGATGAGAAAGTCGCTGCGGGAACTTCTGAATACAAAGGGAAGACCTACTATTTTTGTGCGCCTGGCTGCAAGAAGGCTTTTGAGCAAGCTCCTGAGAAGTACCTCAGCGAGGAAGAGAAATAGGTCCAATACTGACGCGATGAGGTGATTAGGTCTGTGTGCACAAAGGTGTTCCTTGATTAACACGCCGGGTTAAAGTATAAAAGTATATACGGGTAATTAGAGGTGCAAGGAGGATAGCAATGTGTTATTTGCATGACGGCATGGGATGGTGGATGGCGTTTGGTGGCATATTTATGCTGTTATTCTGGGGCGCTGTCATCGCTCTAGTGGTCTGGGGGATAAGTAGGCTTAGAGGAGGCAGGGGCTCCAGTACAGGCCCTGCGGAAAAGCGCACCCCGCTGGACATAGCTAAGGAGCGCTACGCCAAAGGCGAGATCTCGCAGGAAGAGTTTGAGCAGATCAAGAAGGACCTATCCTAGTCCCAAATTGGTTCGGAGCTAACTCCCGCTGCCAAGAGAGTGAGGGGGCGCGGTCTTGAAACTGTCCCCCCTCTTTTTACCCGCCCCGAGGTGGGGTCGGACCCCCTGCGGGTGCAGTTATTATAGCGCCTTAATATGAAATCCTTTTATCTGCCTGCAATAGTATTTAATAATTCATCAGAACATTACTTCTTGCTATTGAACAATCTCTGACCCAGGTGTATTCTAGTGCAAATCGAGGCTCCCCATGTACCCTATCAGTAAATGAGGTAGAGCGAGGAGTGAGGTAGATAAAAAAGGGGAGAATGCGTTATGAGGGGGAAATGTCTGATAGAACGGGACATGATAAAAGAAAGGATTTAGCAGGTGAACATGCGTTAAGTGATATAGGACAGCTCTTGCTTTTATTCACGTTCTTAACTGCATGGATACTTGATTCCTTTATATTCAGCTATTCAACCTTCATTTCAAATTATGTTCCGCTGTATGTAAAAGTGCCGTTATCAGTAATTATTCTGTTCAGCGCAGGATATTTGGCAAGGACTGGCCTGAGTATTGTGTTTGGCGAAATCAGAGAACAGCCAAGTGTTATTAGAAAGGGAGTTTTCGGCATTGTTCGCCATCCTATATATCTAGGGGCCATATTGTTTTACTTAGGTCTATTGGTAATAACTTTTTCGATCATTGCAATAGGTATTTGGGTTCTTATCATTACCTTCTACTATTTTAACTCAAAACATGAGGAAAAACTGTTGTTGGGTAAATTTGGCAAGGACTATGAAGATTATAAGAAAGAGGTTCCAATGTTGATTCCTCGAATGAGAAGAAGGGGGACACCATGACAAATCCCAACCCTCCTAAACAGTAGGTCGTTGGTTCGAATCCAACTCCCGCTACCAAGATTTAGAGAGGGCGCGGCTGAAAAGCCGTGCCCTTTTTTTGCCTGCCCCTTGCGGGTTATTTCATCATACCAGTTCAAATGCCAGCTACAAAGTTAATCCTGTTAAAACATGAGTCTCTTTTTGGCTGCCTCTAGAAGCTCATCTCTAAACTTGGGATGCGCTATCTCGATAAGAGCCAGGGCGCGCTCTCTTTCATCCAGGCCCCCAAGGTCAGCGGTTCCCCACTCGGTGATTATATACTGCGCGTAGTGCCTGGGCACGGTCACCCTGGACCCCTTCGTCGGGTAAGGCACGATGCGTGATACTGTCCCGCCCTTGGCGGTGCTGTGCAGGGTGTTGATCGCCCTTCCTCCTTCGGACCAGTAAGCGCCAATGACAAAGTCGAGCTGTCCGCCCGTACCGGAGCGCATCGCATCGCCGTAAGACTCCGAGCAGATGGTTCCCACAAGGTCGACCTCGACAGCGCCGTTTATAGCCACCAGGTTCTTCTCCTTGACCAGCATGGGAATCGAGTTGCAATATGAAGCGGAATAGAACTCGACCAGGGGGTTGTTGCCCAGAAAGTCGTAAAGCTCCTGGTCGCCAAAGGCAAAGGCCATGACTATCTTATTCGGATGGGTCTTCTTATATTTACCGGTGACGATGCCCTTCTCCACAAGCTGGCGGGTGCCCATGGGAGCCATCTCGGTGTGAATGCCCAGGTCCTTGAGATCGCTGCCCGCAATAAGCTTGGATATCTGCCCGGGAACTGCGCCTATTCCTACCTGAAGGCAATCCCTGTCCCTGAGCAGGCGTACCACGTTCTCCGCAATCCTCTTATCCGTCTCTGACGGCTCGGGCAGCGGAGGCGCAAACAGGGGTTCGTCTATCTCAACGAACCTGTCGAATTGGCTGATGTGGTGGTGCGTGTCGCCGTAGGTCCTCGGCATCTTCGGGTTGACCTCGCCGATAAACCGGTCGACCTTGCCAAACATGTCCGGCGTGTAGAACAGGTCGAGGCCGAGTGATACATACCCGTGGTCGTCCGGAGGGCTGACCTGGGTGATCATAACCTGCCTGCGCGGATCGATTTCTTGCCGCTTCTCTGCAACAAGAGCTACACTGGAGCTTTGAACCGGAATGAATGTTGAACTGCCATCTGCATGCTGACCCATGGTAAGCTGTGAATAAAAGCCGCACATCAGCCTGAAGGTTTTTCTGTACTCGGGTGTGAAAATCTTGTAAGGATGAAAACTGAGCGCCGATATATACTGGATGTCCTCGAGCTCATCTTTGCGGTCCGCGATTGCGTCCATTATAGCCGTTGTAGGCTCACCGAGGCCAAGGGGGGTGAATAACCGGTCGTGCGATTGAACGATCTTCGCTACATCCTCATTACTGCATAACTTCGATTTGTATTCCTCTCTCCAGGACATTCTTGGACTCCTTTCCGCATAAGTAAGATGCCATGCGATGGCCGGCATGATTCATATCAGTGGTAACAAATCAACCGTTGTAGCATTATATGTTGACATAAATACATGGCCGTGCTACCACATAGTCGATATTGTGCGAACCATTATTATGAAACCCCGGCCAGAGCCCCGGGGGTTTCATAGTGTCGGCTGTCCCATAAGAGCCTCTACGAAGTATGGCGAACTCTATCATGATTTGCACGCATTGTCAAATATGGTCTGTCACGCATTGCGGTCGATCCCGTTCCGCAGGGTCATGGTCGCCACGGGGGCAACCGCCGCAGGCACAGGTTAGCCTAACCGAGACCACCCCATCCTTCACCTCGATGTCAAATTCCTTTTCCGGCCTGACCAGGCTGCTCCTCCCGGCTCTATAGCAGAAGGGTCAGACGAAATCTGAGTAGATCAGCATTTGAGTGCTCATTTTTTCCTCAGAGATATTGTGTCACCTCCGCCAGGTCAGGTCAACAACTTGAATACTCTGTCTACAGCTTCTTGTCGTCGGCACACAGGATCTTCAAGTCCTTTTCAGACTTCTCCAGAACGCTAATGTGAACTTCTTCCTCATAGGCTAACATATCGAAAATCTCTTTGATAACGTGTCTCCTGGCTTTTTTAATGCTTCTTGCACTTGACTCGTGCTGCCCTCTCATTTATCTTGGTAACATGTATGAATCACTTCCAGTTCATTGCACCGTGCTAAGATTACCTTGTCAGAGTAATGCACGCATTGCACAGTATTCCGAGGGACCTCTGGTCTCCCAAATGAGACAAAGGTTGCATACAAGGAGTACCACAGATTGGTAAGATAAATAATTGAAACAAGAGAAGTAATACCTAAGACTAGTAACGGCATAAAAGAATGAGTAATAAATATCAAAATAGATTAGTTCTTGAGAAAAGCCCCTATCTGCTGCAGCATGCATCAAATCCTGTTGATTGGTATTCCTGGGGAGACGAGGCATTTACCAAAGCTCAAGAGGAAAACAAGCCAATATTTTTATCTATAGGGTATTCGACTTGCCACTGGTGCCATGTAATGGGGCATGAGTCATTTGAGGACCCGGAAATAGGCAGTTTAATGAATGATACATTTATTTCTATAAAGGTAGACCGTGAGGAGCGACCTGACATAGATTCAGTATATATGCAAGTTTGTCAGATAATGACAGGCAGTGGGGGCTGGCCTCTTACCATCATTATGACACCTGATAAGGAGCCGTTTTTTGCAGCCACCTACATTCCCAGGGAAGCGAAGTTTGGACAAATTGGAATGCTGGACCTTATACCACGTATTAAGGAACTATGGTTAACTCGACATGCCGAGATTCTTAATTCAGCCAGTCAAATCACTTCAGCTTTACAACAAACATCTATGACTATGCCGGGCAAGGAATTAGGTGAACCTATACTCCATCGTGCTTATGAGCAGCTTGCAGAGCGCTTCGATGAACAGTATGGTGGTTTTGGCGGCGCACCGAAATTTGCGACTCCGCACAACTTGCTTTTTTTACTTCGTCACTGGGCCCGTACTGATAATCAGAAAGCTTTGTATATGGTTGAAAAAACCCTTCAAGCAGTACGACTTGGTGGAATGTATGACCATATTGGATTTGGCTTTCATCGCTATTCAACAGACTCCCAGTGGCTTGTGCCTCACTTTGAAAAGATGCTCTATGACCAGTCTATGTTAGCAATGGCATACACGGAGACTTATCAGGCAACGGGAAAAGTCGAATATTCTCAGACAGCCCGTGAAATCTTTACCTATGTCTTGCGTGATATGGCGGCTCCAGGGGGTGGCTTTTACTCTGCCGAGGATGCCGATAGTGAGGGTGAAGAGGGGAAATTCTATGTATGGAGACGAGGGGAAATCGACCATATATTATCAGCGGAAGAAGCAGATTTGGCCTTTAAGGTGTTCAATATCCAGGATGATGGCAATTTTATGGAGTTTACTGGGAGGAAAACCGGCAACAACATTCTGCACCTTACCGCATCCTTTGAAGAAATCGCCTCCGATATGAAGATGTCCATACCAGAGCTGCAAAGGCATATGGAGGTAGTACGACAGAGACTATTCGCCTACCGTGAGAAGCGCATTCACCCTTATAAGGACGATAAGATTTTAACCGATTGGAATGGTCTTATGGTCGCTGCATTAGCCAAAGGGGCACGAGTGTTTGGTGAATCCAGGTATACAAGCGCTGCTGAAAAAGCAACGCAGTTCATCCTGAATAATATGATTACTGCCGATGGGAGACTTCTTCACCGCCATCGAGATGGTCAGGCATCAGTACCAGCTTATTTGGATGATTACGCTTTCTTAATCTATGCAATGCTTGAACTATACGAGACGACTTTTAAGGAGAGTTACCTAGAATGGGCATTATCACTGAACCAAGATTTAATAGAGCACTTCTGGGACAAAGATAACGGAGGATTTTATTTTACAGCGGATGATAGTGAGAATCTCCTAATTCGCCAGAAGGAGATTTATGATGGTGCAATACCGTCGGGGAATTCGGTCGCAATGTTGAACCTGCTTCGCCTGGGGCGGATAACTGCCAATCCTGATCTTGATTACAAAGCGGCCAGAATAGGCCGTGCTTTTGCCAATAATGTCGGACAATCACCATCATCTTATACCCAACTTATGGTTGCCTTGGACTTTGCTTTAGGACTAACTTACGAAATCGTCCTCGCTGGCGACTCTAAAGCAGAGGATATGAAAGAGATGTTAGAAGCGATTCAAGCGAGATATATACCGAATAAGGTGGTAATTCTTCGTCCGGTGGATCAGGAATCTCCTGAGATCGACCATATTGCCCCGTTTGCTAAAGACCTCGTAAGTATTGATGGTAAGGCCACTGCCTATGTGTGTATAAACTACTCTTGCCAACTGCCGACAACAGATGTCAATACAATGCTGGGGTTTTTCAATTCGAACTAAGGGCTAGTTTAAAGTGCTGTGAGCCGAGTTTATCACTAATTTGCGGCGACTGCTTCTCTTAGAGCCTCAACCGCCTTATCATAGTCAGGATGCTGTGTAACCTCTTTCACGTACTCAACGTATCGTATAGTGTCATTGCGGTCGATAATGAAAACTGCGCGGCCAAGTAGGCGCAGTTCCTTGATTAAAACCCCGTAGGCAGCGCCAAAAGACGCTTCACGGTGATCAGAAAGAGTCTGCAGGTTGCTAATACCGTGTGCACCACAGTAGCGGGCTTGGGCAAAAGGCAAGTCCATGCTTATCGTATATATGACCACATCCCTGAAGTTGCTCGCCTCGCTTTCAAATCTCTGCGTCTGCAGGTCGCAGACCGGCGTATCCAGGGACGGTACGACGCTGAGAAGCCTGATCTTGCCTCCGCTTTGCGATAGCTCTACCTCCTTCATATCTGTTGACAATAGTCTGAAATGAGGCGCCTTCTGCCCCACTTCGATCTCTGGCCCCAGCAACGTTAGTGGATTGCCATGGAAAGTTACGACTGCTTTTCTTTCTTTCATGCACCTATCCTTACTGATATTACGATAGATATAGCCAGTACCAACCTCCTCGCTTATGTGAGGCCCTTACCATTGTATGCTACGTAGGATGGGTGGCTATCTTGCCCATCACACTGTGAGAGTCCCTCTTCTGTGATAGACTTGTGCTTCAATGTATCATCCATTGTTCTCCTATCCCCTCCAATACATTAAGACGGTAGTTTATTATCACTATACTAAGTAATAGCGGAATAGCACATAGAAAGAATACTGAGCATGTAATGTGTTAACCATAATTAACGTGTGAGGTTATATTAGCCTGCATATCTAATAGCATGAACCAGTAAAATTGTGTCCATATTTGTTTAAATAGAATGTATGGTCGCTATAAATAAAATCAGCTTCTAATGAATCTCCTCGGATCGGTATCTATGTCTACAATAACTGGCATGTCGGATGATAGTGCATTTTCAATAGAACTATCGAGCTCCTTAGGATCCACCACCTTAATCCCGAGTCCGCCACAGTTGCGCGCATATTCCGCAAAATCGCAATTGTATAGGTCTGTCTGCCAATTAGGATAATTCTCAACCTTCTGCTCCTGCATAATCATGCCGAGTTGCTTGTTGTTAAAGAGTATAACCTTAACAGGCAACGCATATTTCACAGCAGTAAGGAAGTCACCCATTACCATTGAGAACCCTCCATCACCTGTAATACATACAACTTGTTTATCTGGATATGCAATCTGTGCTGCCATAGCTCCGGGCAACCCAGCACCCATTGAAGCTAAATAACCTGACATGACCATTTTCTGAGTTTGTTTCATCCAGAAATTCCTGCCAAACCACCAGCCGTTCTCTCCTACGTCTAAGGAAATCACAGCGTCACTGCCTATTCTATCATTCAGTACTTTGATTATGTATTGCGGTCTTATTGGGGTTCTTGATGCATCAGCTTCTCGAATCAGTTGAGAAACCCATTCCCCCTTTAGTCTGGTTATTTCAGCCAGGTACTCGGTATTTGGTTTTTTCTTAACAGCTTCAGTGAGTTTCGGTATGAGTTCAGCACTGTTGCCCCATAATCCAACCTCTACAGGGTAATTCTTAGCTATCATCATTGGATCTATATCTATCTGTATTATTCTCTTTTGTGGTATTTGGGTCATATCGGAGAATGACGATCCAATCACTATCAATAAGTCGCTCTCTCGCACTAGCCTAGCAGCAGCAGTCGATCCAATTGTCCCATGGCTTCCTACATACAGTTCATTTTCTTCATCAATAACTCCCTTACCCCGAAATGTAGTCACAATGGGAGAGGAAATTTTTTTTGCAAGTTGCAGTAATTTGTTCCCCTGGTCTATAGCACCAAACCCAGCTATTATTACAGGCCTTTTCGTATTATTGATGACCAAAGCCGCTTCCTTAATAAGCAGATCGCACTGCAAGATATTTCTATTAGGGATTCTACCTTGCATGGGCAAAACGTTCCCATTATATGGAAGCTTCTGAAGATCATTGGGTACACTAATGTGTGAAACACCTCTATCAACCAAAGCATGCTTGATTGCTAGAGTTACCAAGCTCGTTGTCTGATCTTCCGACATAAGGACTTTATTGAATACACATATAGGTTCAAAAAAGGAATGTTGGTCTATTTCCTGAAATGATCCAGGCCCAATCAACTGCCTCTTTACTAATCCGGTTATAGCCAATACCGGAGCGTGATCTAACTTAGCATCATACAGACCAGTAGCGAGGTTAACCGCGCCAGGCCCTGCCACAGTCAGACAGGCAGCTATATGTCCAGTGAGCTTTCCATAAGCCGATGCCATAAAGGCGGCTGTTTGCTCATGTCGTACTTGGTAGTATTTCAGTCTCGCATTTTTTCTGATAGCATCCACCAACCCTAATGAGGATGTTCCAGGTACGCCGAAGACGTAATTTATACCCCACTCTGCCATTTGTTCAACTAGCACATCAGATACAGTCTTCTGTTTAGAAGGTATTTCCTTGCGATCTTCTGAGAGTGGTACAAAGGCATTCTTGAGAGCATTGCATACCGGGCAAGTCCAATCATCTGTTAGTATTGAAAACTCCCTGCCCTCTTTCGCTTCATCATATATGTAATTGCAAACGGTACATCTGAACTTCTTCATAGTCATCCCTCAGCTTTATATTAAATACCAAACTAGGCAAATTGTGCTCTGTTCATTTGTGTGCACATCCTAGATGCTAAGAAGGATGATGTCAATAGTTACTCACAAGTAGAGACCAAATACATCGACACCATAATCAGAAGTTAAGCAGTCAGCGTTTTACATATATGGCAACCCCCTAACCTCCATTTCGACGCCCTAAGTTGGTTTCATCTAAGTTCTAGTGGAGGCTATCCACCGTTCTCAACCATGGAAATGATTTAAGCAGAACAGAGGAACCTATATTGCACTCGCTTCGAAAAGAGAATGGCATATCCCTGAGTAACTTGGCTGTTGCTAGATAGCCAATTAATGATAAACAGAGTGGGCTCTCGACAAAGGCAGGGTGGCAGATTAGTGTACTTTTAAGAAGAGGCTAACTGAAGCGAGGTAAGTATTATGGACGAGAGTGAATGGAACATGCTCAGCCTTAATGATGATGAAGTGGAAGGTTATAGGCAGATAGGTAATAACAGTCCTACACATTAGTGCCAATAGGCAACAGGGATCTTAATGAGGCGAGGTCAATAGATTAAAGTATGCGTTGCTTGGTTATATCGGTATCCATGAGGACGTAAAAACCTGCACTCTTTGACGATTTGTTCACTCGGTCACATTCTAGTGAATTGTTCACCATCCATGCGTATTATCGGCTAACATTTTTAACTGGGAAAGCTAAAACGGCAAGCTGTCTGGTCTATTGTGTGCCATGCTATATGATAGTACCATAATAGAGCGAACACTCCAGCCAGACGGATTTGGAGAGAAGGGAGTTGGGTGATGTCCCAAGATATTAGATGTCCAAAATGTGGCTCTCAAACAGTTGTACGGACAGCAAAAAGAGGCCCAAATGTTGGCCGTTCATTCCATGTGTGCACTCGTTATCCTGAGTGCAAGGGGAAAGTAGCAATTGGAGGTCAAGAGGGCGACACTACTCAGGCAGCAGAAGTTCACAAACAAGCTATCGCAGACATGGCCGTTGAAGCCAGGGGACTGGTTAAACGCTATGGTGACGATATCCTAGCGGTAGATGGAGTTGACCTAGCCATTAGACGCAGCACCGTGTATGCTCTGCTGGGTCCAAATGGGGCCGGTAAGACGACGACGATTCTCATGCTGACGACGCTTATCCAACCGACGGCTGGTTCGGCAAGTGTAGCTGGCTTTAATGTGGTACACCAGGCAAGCGCCGTCCGCCGACGCATCGGTGTAACATTTCAAGAGATGGTTTTAGATATCGAGCTGACAGGGCGACAGGTACTGGAATATCACGGACGGCTATATGGCTTGAGAAGGGCACGACGCAAGGCCAAGATTGCCGAATTGCTGGCACTGGTTGAGTTGAAAGAGGCGGCTGACCGCCGGGTCAATACCTACTCAGGTGGCATGAAGCGCCGCCTGGAGCTTGCACGTGGCTTAATGACGGAGCCGGAGGTGCTCTTTCTTGATGAGCCAACACTGGGTCTCGACCCGCAAAATAGAGCCAGTATTTGGGACTACATCCGCAATTTGAAGACGCAGCGCGGCTCGACGTTGCTGCTGACGACGCACTATATGGACGAAGCCGAGCAACTGGCCGATCGGGTTGGAATCATTGACCATGGGCGCATTGTGGTTGAAGGTTCGCCTCGTGAGTTGATTGACCAGATGGGCGCTGATTCTATCCGAATTGTGGGGCAAGGAGATAGCGACAAGTTCGTTGAGAAAGTTCGGGCTTTATCCTTTGTAGAGACTGTGACGACGGGCGATGGGTTGATTCAGATTGGCGTCGATTCTGGTAACAGACGGCTTTCCGATGTGATATCTGCGGCGACCGGCAGCGGCTTTGTTGTCGAGGACATCTCAGTTGCTAAGCCCAGCCTGAGCGATGTTTTCCTCAAGTACACGGGCCGCCAGTTGCGGGATAAATAGACGCAAACCGCCTATAGCGCCGAAGATAAGGGGGAATACGAAATGAGTGCAGCTTTGATCCTTTGGAGCAAGCAAATGCAGAAGCTGCGGGTGCACCCGGAAGAAGCTGTTGGAATGCTGATCCAGCCCATCCTGTGGGTCGTGCTGTTTGGTATTGGTATGAAGGGCCTGCTTGGACCGGCAATTGCAGGCGGAGGCGATATCTATATAACGTTCATGGTGCCAGGCATTGTTGCCCTCACCGCTATGAGCGGTGCTATCGGCGGCGGCCTGGTGTGGTTGACCGAGCGGATCCAGGGCATTGTCAAGGAGTATCTTGCAGCGCCTATTCCCCGACTTAGTATACTGTTGGGTAATGCCCTGAGCATAGTAACCAAGACACTGTTTCAGGCGATAGTGATACTAGTGATTGGAGTGCTGATTGGCGCTCAAGGAAACCTCGATCCTTTGGGCTGGCTTGGTGGACTGGTGTTGGTCATGGCCTATGGGTTGGGCTTTGCTGGCATTGCGCTGGCATTTGCATCCAAGACGGACAACCCTGGTTCATATCACATGGTGATCTTTCTCCTAACCTTGCCGCTTCTATTCATGAGCAACGCACTCTATCCTCTGGAATCTATGCCAAAGTGGATGGAGATCTGTGCCCGCTTGAATCCGACCAGCTATGTAGTAGACGGCATGCGACAAACATTTTTCGACAGCAGCGTTACTCTGGCAGGTGCCGAGTTTCTGCCCTTATGGCTATGTTTTATTGTCGTTGTGGCTTTTGCGGCTTTTGGTATGTTATTGGCCTACGTTGCGTTCCAGAGAGCGATTAAGTAAAAGGGAAAAGGCCCGAGGGTTTCATATTGACGGCTGTCCCATGAGAGCCTCTACGAAGCATGGCGAACTCTGGCGTGATTTGCACGCATTGTCAAATATAGTCTGTCACGCATAGCCTGAAGTTTTGCCAGTCGCCACTGGTTTGCCGTCAGCCGTTGTGCCCGATCAAGGCTATCTTAACATCAAGGTGGCCACCCACCTGCTTACATCATTATCACCAGGCATAAATACCTATCCATTGATCATGGGCATACGACATTTCGGCAAGCAGAAACAGGTATTACGGCGGAAGTCAGTTGCCCCAGAAGGGTGTTATAGTGATAGTGAAAGAAAAAAGAGGCATGAAGCCTCAGGAAAGGAGGGACTGAGATGGAATGGCAAATTATAGTGGCTCTGGTGGTGGTGGCACCTCTCATCCTCTTCCCGGTAGTCTTTATATGGTACCTGACCGCTGGTGGCTTGGTCGCCGCGCTGAGGGAGAGGCGGAAAGTAAAGGCTGCTGAAAAGGAGAGGATAGGAGTTGCGGCCGAGCAGCATCCAGCCGAGGCAATAGCCCGCACAGGCAAACACTAAGGATTCACAGCTAGCCAAAATGGCTGGAGACAATCAAAGAAAAGGGGGGCCGATCAGGCCCCTCTTTTCGAATATAATGGCATGGAATACGGGTTGGAGTGAACCCCTGAAACTGGACACGTTGAGTTAGGAATATTTGGCAGGGTCGGAGTAACATATAATAAGGGATAGATAAGAGATATGGAGTTAGGGTGTTAAAACCAGGATTTTAGGCTCCTCCAGCTTTGGTAATTCCCCTCAATATCTTCTAATCAGGGTGTCCGGGGTTCGAATCCTCGCACCCCGACCAGTCCTTAAGGGTGGAAACTGACCTCAATACTCCAGGGGCAGCGTGTTCATAAACTGTAGAAAGGCGATGAATCCCTCTACCTGGGTCATCAGTTTGGGTAAATCACCGTCGATCTTCACCTTCCCCAGCGCCGCTACCATGCTCATCTTCTCCTGCACCAGGTCCAGGAGCGCGTCATAGGGGCAAAGCACGCGGGAATCAAACCTGGTTTTATCCAGCGGTGCGGTCCTCAGGTCGCTGGGGGCGGGATAGACCCCCACTTCCATGTTGATAAGCTTCCCCTCTTCCAGGATGATGCTAAATTGTCTGTCTTCATTCCCCGGGCAGTCGGTACCTACCATCTGAAGCCTGATGCTAAGCCCCTTCAGCTTCGACGGGAGCTCGGCATCTGCTTCCGCTAGCTTTACCATTTCATCAATCATTTCCTTTGACAGAAATTGCATCTCTACCTCCTGTTTTGGCTATAGTAGTCCATCCCATCAAGAAATACAAGGATTTGGGGGAAATGGGTTTTCACGCCTGGCAGATAGCCTAAGTTTCTTAGGCTCCCCGGTTATCGTTATCCGGGGTGAGCGCTTGAGCCTGGAGCCTGCTACCAGATAGCGCCACGGGCTGGCGCAAGAGCCTGCCGCATCAGCGTGGTCCTTCCGGGTATATCGTTTTCAGCCCTCGATCCTGGCGATGCGATAGCGCACCATGCCCGCCGGAGCGGCAACCTCGATCGCCTCACCCTCCCGGCGATTGAGTAGTGCCTTGCCCGTGGGTGAGTCGATGGAGAGCTTGCCCCTTGAAGGGCTCGCCTCGCGGGGGTTGACCAGGGTGTAGCGCAACTCTTCCTGGAAGGAGAGGTCCTCAAGGGTAACTGTGCTGCCCAGCGTTACCTTTGCGCTATCTCCCTTCCCCGTTTTTACCACTGCCGATTTGAGGATGGTCTCCAGTTGCCTGATCCGCCCCTCGACCATTCCCTGATGGTCCTTGGCGGCATCGAGTGGGGCATTCTCGCTGAAGTCCTTGTCGGCAGCGGCCCGGCGTATATCCTCGGCAATCCCGGGGCGCTCCTCTTTGAGGGAGGAAAGCTCATCTTTAAGCTCCCGGTAACCCTCCGGTGTGAAGGTGATCGCCTGTGCAGCTTCTTTAGCGTGGTACCCCTTCTTTTGCGCGCCTTTCTTGACCCGGAGATGGACCGCGAGGTTTTCCCTGATTAGGCCTTCCTTCCTGGCGTGTGCCAGGAAGGCCTTTACCGGCGTCAGCCTTTTAGTGGCGTTGACCGGGGAGCCTTCTATCCCCTTGGCGTAACCCGCCACCTCGCGTGCGGCAAGCTCGCTCAAGGGGCGCTCGCTGCCATACCAGCGCACAAACTTGTTAAGCTCCTGCTGGTATTCCGCCCTCTCCTGCTGAGGCAGGCTGGCAAGGAAATGCATTGCCGCTTGCGCTAGGGTTTTCTCCCGGTTAAATTCGCTATTCAAGTTGTTCCGTCTTTCCGCTCTCGAAGATAATTCTAGGGTTCTGCATTGCTCCTGTCAATGGCTTGTACACACACACAGTACATTAATGCCAACCCATCCCCCTATCGTTGCTACGAAAATAGAGCCCTGATGTGTCTGGACGAATTCTACACCATTGTCATTCCCGCGCAGGCGGGAATCTAGACCGACCAGTCTCTGGATTACTGCTTTCGCAGGAATGATAGACAAAGCCGGTTCAAACATGCACCATTTTCATAACTCGGTGGTGCCGCTGGCGAGCGACATGTTGTGTTCTGAACCGAAGCCCTGAGTGAAGCTAAGGGGCAGAGAAGGGGTATTAAAAAATATCAGTGAGATTCCTCCTCCGACAAATCGGTGTCAGAATGTCAGTTGGGTTCTTCGGTTGCTAGTGCCAGGCCAGGCCATCGTGTATATAGGATGCCTTTAGCAGGCCTAGAATGTTTGGGCCCTTGGAGTCGGAGGCGCAGCACTCCTCCTCGAAGTGACGACACACGGTGCAGGTGACGCTGTATTTATCCACCTTGCTAATATTCTCGAAGAGGTCGCAGCTCTCGGAGCTTCGGTCGTACCACTCCTCCAGGAACTCCTCCAGCCCTACCCGGTGGGCGCGGAAGCCACTGGAGCACTGCAGGCCGCTGAATCCCCCTGACCTGTGCCATCCGCGATGTGGCAGCGGCAGAAACAGGCCGAAACCGACCCTTATCCTAGGGCTGGAGCGAGAAACTGAACTCACACATGCCATCCTTGGTCAGCGTCTTGCTCATCTCCATGTTTAATTTGTCGCCGGTCCTGGCAGCGGCAACCTCGAAGCTGGTAAGGCACATCGCTTTGCAGGGGAGGGCGCGTCCGGCCTCCGCTAGTGCCTGGTTCAGGGCACAACTGGAGACCTGGAGCACCAGCTCCCTGGTGGTAGCCCTGGCGATGTTCCACCTGTCGGTGGGTCGAGAGGACAGGATGGATAGCTCCACATAGCGCTCGAGGCGATGGGGGAAGGAGATACCCGTCTGCCTGGCTACTCTCTCCACCATCTCGCCGGTGCGGTCGATGTACTTGCCATCGGCAAGCTCAATGGTAAGCTTCATCAGCTCCCTGCCGAAGGACTCCAGGGCCTCTCCGGCCGCTTTCTCACCCTTGCCCTTCAGGCTTTCCACCAGCGACCTGATGTCGCATCGCGCCATGACCTCCTCCACCAGCCCCCGGTCGGCATCGAATGGCAGCGCTTTCCCCGGCTCCTCCAGGGTTATCAGTTTTTCCTTTATTGGCTTTGCGTACTTCCAACCCATTGTCATCTGGCATCACCTCCGCTGAAGCTCACCTGGATGGCATTCTGGGGGCAAACCTGGACACAATCCATGCAGCCGCTACACTTGTCGAGGCGTACCGGCCTCACGATGAAGTGGCTGGGGTCTATCTCGCGGAACTTCTGTGCCCCTACATCGGTGCCCAGTCCCAGGATATGGGTGGGGCAGATAAGCAGGCACTTGCGGCATGAGGCGGGCTCTTTACACTTTTCGTCGTCAACGGTTACTGTTGGCAGCATTTTAATCACTCTCCATCCATGATTACCATACGTTTGCCAGTGCGGGTAGGCTGGTCCGCTCCACCAGGGTGATCGCATCCTGGTCACACTCGGTGGCGCAAAGACCGCAGCCGAAGCACTGGAACTGGTCGATGTAGGCCTTGTTCCTGCTGGGGATGAAGCTGAGCGCCTTGAACTGGCAGCGGTGCACGCAGGAGGCGCAGCCATTGCACAGCTCGGGGTCGATCGTGGCCACGTAGTGCCCTTTCCACAGGATCTTAACATCGAGATCGACCACCGTCCTGATGGCGGCACAATCGGGGTAGTCACAGTTGCAAAGGCCGCCGAGATAGGGGGTACCAAAGGTGTATATGGAGTGCACCAGCCCCCTCTCGTCCAGCTTGTTTAGAACCTCCTTTGCCTCATCGGGGGTGAGGAAGTGGACCCCTCCCCTATAGGTATCGGGCCAGCGCTCCCACTTGTACATGCCTGGCCCCATGCCCATGCAGGTGAAGTTCTCCTCGTCGGGGAGACCCTCCATGGAGCGGCGGCAGGCACAGGTTATAAGGCAAATGGGATACATGATGTCGGTGATCTTGAGCGCCTCCTCCAGGGTTATAACCTGCCCGAAGTGGGTAAGCCACAAAGCACCCTCTACCTGCTGCTTCATCCGCTCCACCTCCGCGGTGTCCCCCCTGTCCCTGGCCTCCAGGAACTCGTGGCCCACCACTGCCATTCCCCCAGCGGACTGGGGGTTGGCCTCCGCCCCTGATGCCTCGGCCTCCTCCCTTCTAATCTTGTAGAGCCTCCTCGCGTAGTTGGCGGGGTTGAAGTACCACCTGTCATACCCATCACCATACTTCTCACACCAATCACACATAGCTTGCCTCCTTTAAAAAGCTTCCCGTACCTCGCCAGCACATGGCTCGAAGTTTAAGCCAATCCGTTTCCGCGGGCGGTACACTGTTGAGTTAGCGCTCCGGTCTTTTACTTCACCCATGACTACTCAACTCGCTACTTATATTTCCCCTCCAAGCGATTCGGTTTTGTGTTGGCATGTCAAATCTTGCCAGGGTATCCCACATCATCACCTTAGCTATGTTTTATGGCCGCGTAATTCTATGACCAGGGAGAGGCCCAGATAGGAAAGGTCCTCGGTGGGCAGATAGTGGGGGGCAACGGCATCGAAGAGTATACTGATGGAGGGGGATACCTCATCATCGCCGAGATACAGGATACACCCCACAGGAATTTTGGGCAGCGCCAAAAAACGGAAGGCGGCATCGCCGGTGCGGGTCATTGGCTTTCCACCGATGGCCAGGGCTGCCTGGCGAAACCCGTCAGCATCGTTGCCGAAGCTATCCAGCAGGGGTCGTATCGCCATGTTGTTGAACCTTTGCTCGAATAGGTGGGCACCGGGGAGATTACGATAGGCAATCCACGTGCCAGATACGGGCGTGCCATCGGCATTCACCAGGTAATGCATTAGAAGTATGTCGAGCCAAGGGGGGCGTGGGGTATCGCTTCCCACCTCGGACACCTTAATCTCGGGGAAGTGGACGGAGAAGGAGCGGTGGAAGAAGGGCACGGTGAAGCGGCCCTCATCGAAGCTGCACCCGCTGGTAGCGGCAGCAACGTTTGGTCTGAGCCGTGCCATGTCTCTTAGCGCATTCTCGTAAGCGTCATCCAGGCTCATCACTACTCAGTATAATACAGCTTGAGCAGCGAGGCAACCGTAACGCCCCCTTTAGATTTAATTGTGAGGCGTTTTCTGGTATACTGGTATAGTAATACACTACCGCGGCAGGGCTAGCGGTCTGGAGATATGGATGGGTTCGAAGCATCTTAAAAGAGGCGTTATTTACATGGTCGTTATCGTGGCGGTCATAGCGATCCTTTTTTTCTTTTACAACCCCTCTTCTGAAGAGGTTCCGACAGGGACCATGAATGAGTTAATTAGCGATTATGAGCAGGGAAAGATTACGAAGTTTGAAGCTCAAGGTAATTATCTTTCCGGATGGGATAGTGAAGCTCCGGTGCTGCGGGTGGAGACCGGTCCTTTTGAAAACCAGGCTGCAGTGGAAGAATATCTGAGTAAAGATCCTTGGAATGTTGCCATAGGTGATGTAGAGGTTGATTTTATCCCTGAGAGCGGCTTTGACTGGGGCAGTTTGCTCTTCACCCTGCTTCCTTTACTGCTCTTTGTTGGTGTAATCTGGTTCATCTTCAGCCGGGCGCGGGGAGCGGGGAATCAGGCGATGAGCTTCGGGCGGAGCAAGGCGCGCCTGTTTCCCAGCACCAACCCCGCCGTTACCTTCAATGATGTCGCCGGGGTGGATGAAGCGAAGGCGGAGCTCGAGGAGGTGGTGGAATTCTTAAAGAACCCGGAGAAGTTCTCCTCGCTGGGGGCGCGCATCCCCCGGGGGGTGCTGCTGGTGGGAGCGCCGGGCACCGGAAAGACCCTGCTCGGTCGTGCGGTGGCGGGTGAGGCCGGTGCCCCCTTCTACTCCATGAGCGGTAGCGAGTTTGTAGAGATGTTTGTCGGGGTGGGAGCTTCCCGGGTAAGGGACCTCTTTGAGCAGGCCAAGCGCAATAGCCCCTGTATTGTGTTTATCGATGAGATCGATGCCGTGGGTCGCCACCGAGGTGCGGGGTTTGGCGGTGGACATGATGAGCGAGAGCAGACCCTGAACCAGATACTGGTGGAGATGGATGGCTTTGAGACCTCTACTAAGGTTATCGTACTCGCTGCGACCAATCGACCCGACATCCTGGATCCGGCGCTTCTTCGACCTGGCCGCTTCGACCGACAGGTGGTGCTGGACCGCCCCGATATTAAGGGCCGTAGGGCGATCCTGGAGGTGCATGCCAGAGGCCTGCCGATGGATGATTCGGCTAACCTGGAGACCGTGGCTAAACAGACCCCGGGTTTTTCCGGCGCTGACCTCGCCAATCTGGTGAATGAGGCAGCCATACTGGCGGCGCGGCGTAATAAGAAGAAGATCGGCCTTGAGGAGCTTGAGGAGTCGGTCGACCGGGTGATAGCAGGGCCGGAGCGCAAGAGCAGGATCATCAGCCCTAAGGAGAAGGAGATCACCGCTTACCATGAATCAGGCCATGCCCTGGTCGCCAGGATGCTTCCCAACGCCGACGCGGTGCACAAGGTCTCCATAATAGCTCGTGGCGTGACTGGTGGTTACACTCGCCTCCTGCCAGCTGAGGACCGCTATATATGGACACGCTCCCAGTTTAACGATACGCTGGCCACACTGCTGGGCGGGCATTGTGCCGAGGTGCTTATCTTTGGTGAAATGACCACCGGGCCTGAGAGCGACATCGGGCAGGCAACCAAAATAGCCCGCAGGATGGTCACCGAATATGGTATGAGCGAGAAGCTGGGCCCCCGTACCTTCGGGCGAAGGGAGGAAATGGTCTTTCTGGGGCGCGAGGTGGCGGAGCAGCAGAAGGACTATGGTGACAAGGTTGCCGATGAGATCGATCTGGAGGTCGATCAGCTTATTCAGCACGCGTATAGCGTGGCCAATGATATCCTCACAAGGAACAGGGGAAAGCTGGTGCAGCTGGCGGAGGCATTGATCTCCAGCGAGACCATTGAGGGCGAGGAGCTGGAGGCGCTCTTCAATAAGCCGGTAACAGAGGCTGCTGAGGATGCGGCTACGGAGGCTGAGAAGGAGGTCGTTAACAGGGAACCTAGCGCCAGAGCGGCGAAGAGTGCAAAGAAGCGTGGTTAAGGTAACACCGGACCCCATCTTCCCTGATACTATCATAGATAGGGTGAGAGGTGATTCCAGTAACGGGGCGACGGTAAGCTTTATCGGTTCGTTGCGCCGGGACTCCGCAAGCGGCAAGCAGGTCCGCTTCGCCGAATGTGAGAGTGATAAGCAAAGGGCGGAGCAACAGCTTCGAAAGATCGATGATGAGATACGCGCTAACTGGCAGCTTGAGAATGTGGCAATCTGTCACCGGGTGGGTAGGATTGAGGTGGGGGATGTCATCATGGTTGTTGCCGTTGCAGCCCCTCATCGCAAGGAGGCCTTTGAGGCCTGTCAGCATGCCGTGGATCGTGCTAAAGAGAACATCTTGATAAGAGAGATTCTCTAGTAGAAAACCCCCTCTTCTTCCATTTGGGTAATCTCCTCTTCAGGTATCCCCAGCAGGTCACCAAAGATATATTTGTTGTGCTCCCCCAGTAGCGGGCCACGCTGGGAAATCTGAGCCGGTGTTTCTGAGAATTTCCACGGCGGGTTGAGCACCACGCGCTTTCCGACCCTGGGGTGAATCACCTCGGTGGCAAGCCCGCGCTCTTTGAGGTGGGGGTCCAGGAATAGCTCCGTGCCGTCGAAGGATGGGATAGCGGCGACCCCCGCCTGCTGCAGCCTTTGGGCTACCTCATAGTGGGTATAGTTCATCGTCCACTCCCCGATGAGCCGATCCATCTCCTCTTGGTTCTGCCACCGGCGGTAAGCATCGCTGAATTTTTCATAACCGGTCCATGGGGGATCTCCCATGGTATGGCAAAATGATTGCCACTCCTCCTCTGTGGCTATGGCGATGGAGACCCATTTATCCTCACCCTGGCAGGGATAGCAGTTGTGGGGCGCCATGATTTCATCGCGGTTCCCCTGGCGGATGGGAATCCGCTTATTCAGGATGTAGTCGAGGAGGGCATCGCCAATGAGCACGGAGATGGTCTCGACGGAGGAGAGGTCGATACGCTGACCCTCACCGCTACGGGCGCGGTGAAATAGGGCGATGAGGATGGCGAAGGCACTGGTGGCGGCGCTTCTCAGGTCGCTGGAACCCATAAGCGGGACAGGACGGGCATCGGGGTAGCCGGTGAGGTGGGCGAGGCCACCGTGGGTGGCGAAGATAGGGGCGTAGCCGGCGTATTTACTATCCGGCCCGGCAGCGCCATGCGATGATGATGAGAGCATGACAATATCGGGCTTTACTTCCTTGAGCGCTTCGTACCCCAGCCCCAGCCGGTCCATTACCCCGGGGCGGAAATTCTCCGTCACTACATCGCTTATTCCCACTAGCCCTTTTGCCAGCCCCACTGCCCTGGGACGGGAAAGGTCGAGGGTGATGGCCATCTTGTTGAGATTGAGGTCGTTGAAAATAGGGGACCAGTCGGGGTCTTTAGCGCCGGGACCGGTCGCCAGGGCGCGCAACCTGGTGTGGTCGGGGCGCTTGCTGGTCTCGACCTTGATCACCTCGGCTCCCATAAAGGCGAGGAGCATGGTGGCATAGGGCCCGGCCCAGGCCCAGGTGAAGTCGGTTATCCTTATCCCCTCCAGGGGTAGGCGCGACATTCTATCTATAGCCCTCCTGTTTAGATGATCCCGGCCCCTCTCATTTGTGACAGCTTCTCCCCGGTATAACCTAACCGCTCAACCAGAACCTCTTCGTTGTGCTCGCCGAGTAAAGGAGCAGGGCGGTCAAATCGCAGCGGTGTCCTGGAGAAGCGATAGGGTGCTGTAGGGCACTTGAACTTGCCCATCTCGGGGTGCTCCACCTCGGTAAAGAACTCCCGTGATTGGAGCTGCTCCGAGTTGACCAGGTCCTCCACTGTGGTTACAATGCCGATGGGGCAGTTCAAGGCCTGGGCGCGGTGATAGACCTCCTCCTTGGTTTGGTTAATCATCCATTCCGCAATATGCTGGTTTATCTCCTGGGCATAAATATAGGTGTTTATCTCCTCCCTATACTTCTCATCCTGGGCCCAGTCCGGGTTACCCAGGAGCTCGATGAGGCCTTCCCAGTGATGCCTCCCGCCGAGGGTGATCATCACGTAGCCGTCCTTGCAGCGCTGCAGCCCTCCTACCATGTATTGCATCCAGACCGTGCTTCCCCTCTCGTTATTTCCGAACATATCTATCTCTATTCTCTCGGTGGCCATCAGCGACTCCTGCTTGGAGATGTCGATATGCTGTCCCATGCCGCTGAATAAGCGTTCGTATAGGGCTCCCATGGTGGCGGTAGCGGCGTTGAGCCCGCAGTCGTAGTCACCGAGGAATCCGGGGCCCTTGGTGGGTCTGGGGGTCTCATCGGGCAGGATGGAGGCCAGGATTTTGGCTATCCCGCTGCCGTGATAGTCGTTGAGATGATAAGATTTGTAATCTCGGTAGGGGCCGTACTGCCCGAAAGGAGTGATCGAGGTCATAATCAGGTGGGGGTTTATCCCAGCCAGGCTCTCGTAGTCCAGGCCCAGCTCTTTCATCGCCAGGGGAGGGTTATCCTCCACCAGGACATCGCTCTGCTTTACCAGCTCCAGGAATATTTTTCGCCCCGTGGTGGTGTTAAGGTTAAGGGTAATCCCCAGCTTGTTGGTGTTGAGGTAGAAGAAGAAACCGCTCCGCTCCGGATGGGGGACATCCCGGAGGAAGGGTTCCCGCCTCCTCGCCTTATCGCCTATACGGGGAGGCTCGATTTTTATTACCTCGGCTCCCAGGTCGGCAAGGAGCTTGGTGCAGTAGGGGCCGGCGGCAAGCTGTGCATACTCCAGGACCTTTACCCCGTAGAGGGCCGTTTCGCTTACTTGCTCTTTCCGCTTGATAGAAAATCCTCAGGCCACCACCCAAGGGTGATTGTGGTGACCATATCTCTCTAGTTTATATTTATAACATATGGTGAGCTTTTCGGCAAGCATCACCTCTATTGGACGAGCCTAATGTCTATAGTATCGAGCCCAGCAGCCAGCCGATGATGCCACATATGGGGAAGGTAAGGATCCAGGCGATGAAGATATTACCGGCAACCCCCCAGCGCACCGCGGAGAGACGTTTGGTAGCGCCCACCCCCATAATGGAAGAGCTAACGCAGTGGGTGGTGCTCACCGGGATGCCGAAGGCCGAGGCGACCTCAACCACCGTGGCCGCCGAGCCCATGGCGGCGAAGCCATGAACCGGCCGGAGGGCGGTGATCTTGATTCCCACTGTCTTGATGACGCGCCAGCCGCCGAAGAGAGTGCCCAGGGAGATTGAGCCGGCGGAGAGTGCGATCATCCAGAAGGGGACATGAAACTCGCTGCCGGTGTGGATAACCAGTGCCATGGCCATTATGCCGATGGGCATCTGTCCATCGTTCTTGCCATGAGCATAGGACATGAAGGCGGCAGTGAGGATCTGCAGCCTGCTGAAGATGCCTTCTACCCGGAGGGGTGCCCTGCGGCGTAGTAGCCACATCAGGGCGACCATGATTAATAGCCCCCCGGTGAAGCCCAGTGCCGGTGCTATGGCAACGGATGAAATCACCTTGTAGAAGGTGTTCCACACAATGGATACGCTTCCGGCCGCGGCGATCGCTGCACCGACAAGGCCGGCTATGAAGGAGTGGCTTATGCTTACAGGAAGGCCGAGGCGCGTTGCCACGACGCCCCAGATGATAACCGCAGACAGGGCGGCAAGCATGACGCCGTAGTCCAGGAACTCCGGGGCAACTATGCCCTTGCCGATGGTTATGGCCACGGCGAGGCCGGTAGCGGCGCCGGCGAAGTTGAAGATAGCCGCCATGATCACGGCACGAAGGGGGGAGAGAGAGCGGGTGCCGACTACGGTGGCGATGGCATTAGCGGCGTCATTGAAGCCGTTTACAAGGGCGAATCCGACGGCGAGAATAATTACAAGGATGAACAAGTTATAACTCAGGCACGCTTGATCATAACCCCTTCGAGGACATTGGCGATATCCTCACAGCGGTCGGTAGCGGTCTCCATATGGTCATAGATCTCCCGCCACTTTATTACATAGGCAAGGTCAATTTGGTCGTGAAAAAGCTCCGCCAGGGCGGAGCGCACCACCGTATCGGCCTCATTCTCCAGCCGATTTATCTCTATGCAGTGCTCCGGCATCTTGTTTAGCTGATTACGGCGGCGCAGCATTGGTATTGCCGCTATGACCTCTGAGGTTGTCCTGACCAGTATATCCGCCAGCTCCCGCGCCTTCTCCGTGGGCCGCTTCACCTCGTAGATAAGCATGTCCACCGCCGCCGCCTCAATAAGGTCCATCACATCGTCCATGCAATGGGCAAGCTGTGAGATATCCTCTCGGTCGATGGGTGTAACGAATGTGGCGTGCAGCTGCGCGATGATGCGGTGGGTGATCTCATCCCCGTGGTGCTCTAGATCTGTGATATGCCGAACCTTTGATTCCACATTCTCCCAATTGTTGATAAGTTCAGCAAGGAGGCTTGCTGCCTTCACTGCATTGCGGGCGCTTTCTTCAAGAAGATCAAAGAACTTCTCCTCCCTGGGTATAAAAGGGAATCTCAGCTTGACACCTCCTTAGTATATCATTACAGAAAGAGGATTAGTTGTCAATATAATTCCCTCACTTAGTAGTTCGGCCTACCTTTCTTGCCACTTGGAGCCATTCGCCGTCTGCCATTCTGACCCATCCGCTTTGCGAGAGCCCGATTTATTGGACGATTTGGGCCGAAGCGTGGGCCGACCTTCCGGCCTCGGGGGAAGAATCTCCTCTTCGCTCTGTTCAGAGCTTGGGCGCATCAGGGTAAACCCGGCGGAGGGCCTAAAGGATTTCATAGATTCTGAGCCGAAGCCCTGAGCGAAGCTAGGGGCAGCGAAGAATCCATAATGTCTTTTTACATAGACACTACTTTCATAGATATCCAACATGCCTATTGAAATATGCATCACCAGGGATAAAAATGGTACATGCTTGCACCGGCTTTGTCTATCATTCCTGCGGAAGCAGGAATCCAGAGAATGGTCGGCCTAGATTCCCGCCTGCGCGGGAATGACATGGACGAAGGTTTCGTCAAGAGATTTAAGGGCTTTATTTTCATAGAAATGATGTGGGTGAACTGTGGGAGCCCTTTTGGTATAATGGGGACGATATATATGGGAAAAAGGTTCGAGGTTATCGACCATACGGCTGATATCGGCATCGCCGCCTATGGGGCAGACCTGAAGGAGGCCTTTGCAAATGCAGCCTACGGCCTCTTTAGCCTGATGGTCGACCTTGAGGGTGTGGGCGATGATAGCTGCCACCAGGTTGAGGTAACCGCTGAGGACCGGTCGGAGCTCCTGGTGGCCTGGCTCAACGAGCTGATCTACCTCTTCGAGGTGGAGAGTGTGCTCTTCAAGAGGTTTGAAATCAGCGAGCTAGGTGAGACGAGGCTCAGGGCAATGTGCTACGGGGAAAGGATCGACCCCCAGCGTCACCGGATAAAAGTGGGGTTCAAGGCAGCCACCTATCACATGCTCAGGGTTGAGGGGGAGAGTGAAAAGGGCTTCAGGGTTCAGGTGCTCTTTGATATCTAGGGGGTGTGGGGGTGTCGGGGGGAGAGCGAAAAAGGGGTATCGGTGTTAAACAGGATCGACGATTATAGATGGGAGATCCCGCAGAGCTATAAGGCGGGGATGAGGGTGCCCGGGCTCATCTACGCCGATGAGGGAATGCTGTCCCATATAAAGGAGGAGCAGGCACTGGAGCAGGTAGCCAATGTGGCCTTCCTCCCCGGGATCGTATCCCGCTCCCTGGCTATGCCCGATATACACTGGGGCTACGGCTTCCCCATTGGTGGTGTTGCCGCTACCAGGGTATCGGATGGGGTAATCTCGCCGGGAGGGGTCGGTTTCGATATAAATTGCGGGGTTAGGCTGCTGCGTACCAACCTCACCGAGGAGGAGGTTAGACCCCGGATCGGGGAGCTGGTGGACACACTTTATCGTAATGTGCCCTCGGGTGTGGGCTCCCAGGGCAAGCTGAAACTGAAAGAGCGGGAGATGGAAAATGTGCTTCTAAAGGGTGCCAGGTGGGCGGTGGAGCGGGGGTATGGGGAGGCGAGGGACCTGGAGGTCACCGAGGAGCAGGGAGCTATGGAGGGTGCCGACCCCGAGCAGGTGAGCGCCAAGGCAAAGCAGCGTGGCGCCCCTCAACTGGGAACGCTGGGTGCGGGGAACCACTTCATTGAGGTGGGGGTGGTGGATGAGGTCTACGAGCCCGAAGTCGCCTCGGTCATGGGCATTGAGCGGGTGGGCCAGGTACTGCTCCTTATACATACCGGATCGCGGGGCTTTGGTCATCAGGTTTGCACCGACCATTTAGCGACCATGGGAACGGCGGTAGCGAAGTACGGGATCAATCTCCCTGACCGTCAGCTAGCCTGCGCACCGGTGAGATCCCCCGAGGGACAGGCCTACTTTGCTGCTATGGCCTGTGCTGCCAACTACGCCTGGGCCAACCGCCAGTGCATCACCCATTGGGCCAGAGAGTCCTTTATCCAGGTGTTTAGCAAGAGTCCCCGCGAGCTGGGCATGGAGATGGTCTACGATGTGGCTCACAACATCGCCAAGATGGAGGAGTACGAGGTAGAGGGTAAGCGGCTCGCCCTCTGTATTCACCGCAAAGGGGCCACCAGGGCCTTTCCTGCGGGACAGCCGGAGGTGCCCGACATCTATGCCGATATCGGGCAGCCGGTGCTCATCCCCGGCGATATGGGCCGTTATTCCTACGTTCTGGTAGGCACCCAGCGGGCGATGGCGGAGACCTTTGGTTCCACCTGCCACGGCGCGGGGCGGGTGCAGAGCCGCTCTGCTGCCAAGCGAAGCCTGCGCGGTGTCGATGTGGCCAGAGGGCTTGCCGAACAGGGGATCACCGTCAAGGCGGGGAGCATGTCTTCGCTGGCTGAGGAGGCATCGGCGGCATATAAGGATGTCGCCCAGGTGGTAGAGGTGACTCACCGCGCCGGCATCTCGCGCAAGGTGGCCAGATCAAGACCCATGGGCGTGGTCAAGGGCTGATTCGCCCTTGTCATGCTGAACTTGTTTCAGCATCCCAGTATTAATCTTGAGATTCCGAAACAAGTTTGGAACGACAGAGAACGTAGCTCTATTTTCGTGGCAATGACGGGGAAAAGACGGTGAACGGTTGCGTATCACCAATATACTGGATGAGTCAATTCGGTAGCTTGTTTTCTGCTTCGGAAAAGCATAAACTGAGCACGGCTTCATACTTGTTGTGATATTGAAATGGAAGGTTACATCGACGCCTTACAGCTGACGGTGATCGCACTGGTGGCACTCCTGCTGATTTCTTTCTGTTTTGTAGGGTTAAGCCGGGGCCTGCAGTGGGGGGCTAGCGTTGGGAGGAGGGTTAAGGAAGGGCCCAAGGCAGCAGGGAGAAAGGCGATAATTGCGGCTGCAGTGAGGAGCTATTTGGATCGATCGAGCAAGAGGTAAGTAAATGAAACGAAGGTTCAAGATCACCCTGGAGGGTGAGACTTACGAGGTAGATGTTGAAGAGGTAGTGGAGGGCAGGGTGCCACCCCCAATGGCCAACGTGCCACCGGTACCAATGATTAATAAGCCAACTGAAGCCCTGCCAAAACCTCCTGAAGCCCCACCGCTGGCATCACAGCCGCCTGTGCCTAGGATACTTGATGAGGGCGTTGTGCCATCACCTATGCAGGGCAGGGTTGGCGATACGGTGAAGGCGGGCGGCGTACTCATTCTGGAAGCGATGAAGATGGAGAGTGATATACGTTCTCCTAAAGATGGTAAGATCAAGGAGATACATGTATCGGAGGGTGGTTATGTGAAAAAGGGGGAGCCCATGGTTTCTATCGAGGGATAGAGGGTGCTGGATCGAATCTGGGAATTTCTAAACACAACAGGCTTCGCCGGCTTATACTGGGGCAATGTGGTTATGCTCGTCGTCGGCGGAGTCCTTATCTATCTGGCGATTAAGAAGAAATATGAGCCACTTCTGCTGCTCCCCATCGGTTTCGGCGTAATACTGGCCAACCTCCCGGGCACTGGTCTGATGGAGGAGGGTGGTCTGCTCAATTACCTCGGTTTGGGCGTTCACCTGGCCATTTTCCCCCCCCTTATTTTTCTCGGTATCGGGGCACTTACCGACTTCAGCCCCCTGCTGGCAAATCCCAAGACGTTTTTCCTCGGCGCGGCGGCGCAGTTCGGCATCTTTGCTGCATTCTTTTTAGCGCTTGCCTGGGGCTTTCCCATGAACGAGGCAGGCAGCATTGGAATCATCGGCGGTGCAGACGGTCCCACGGCGATATACACCACTGTGATGCTGGCTCCGGATAAGCCGGAACTGCTGGGTATAATAGCCATCGCTGCCTATTCCTACATGGCGCTGGTGCCCATTATCCAGCCGCCTATTATGCGGCTGCTCACCAACAAGAGGGAGAGGGCCATCGTCATGGAGGATACCCGTGAGGTCTCCAGGCTGGAGCTGATCCTGTTCCCTATTATTATCACAGTGATCGTGGTCCTGCTGCTGCCCAAAGCGGCACCGCTTATCGGGATGCTGATGTTCGGCAACCTGCTGCGTGAGTGCGGTGTCACCGAGCGTCTGCACAAGACAGCGGGCAACGAACTGATAAACATCATCACTATCTTCCTGTGCATCGTCGTCGGTGCCGAGATGGCTGCCAATAAGGTGCTGACCCCTGATACCCTTAAGATATTCTTGCTCGGGCTGTTCGCCTTCGGTTTCGGGACCGCCAGCGGCGTTCTGATGGGCAAGCTGATGTGCTGGCTCACCGGGGGGAAGGTCAACCCGCTCATCGGTGCCGCTGGGGTCTCTGCAGTGCCCATGGCAGCGAGGGTAGTGCAGGTTGAGGGGCAGCGCGCTAACCCGCAGAACTTCCTGCTGCTCCATGCCATGGGGCCGAACGTCGCCGGAGTCATCGGCTCCGCTACAGTAGCCGGACTGCTGATCGCATTCTTGGCATAAAGGTATTCAGAGGATCCGTTGTCAACGGTCGCCAGCCTGTGTATGACATTTGTCTTGTTCCTGAGGTCGTTGGTGCGAATTCAACTATAGCTACCGAGCAATCGATAGGGCACGGTTTTATACCGTGCCTTTCTGTTTGGCTGCCCTGAAGCGGAGGAGAACTCCCTATACGTCCACTAAGCTGTTGCGAGGTTGAAATGGGGGTTGTTTTAGCAAGTTGAGGCACCTGCATTTGGGTATATTGGGTTGGTAGATTTTTGTATGCGCTTTCTCTATGTAGTGGAAACCACTAATAATGATACTATAGGTGTCGCCTTTGCCCTTACAGCACAATTAGGGCCTATGGCACGATTCTACTAAAATAGTTGTTTTCAGAGAACAAAACTGAACTGGGAGTAGCAAAGCAGCTTCTATCTACAGGTCTCTTATCTGGGTAGATGATTCGTAATCTGAAATGATTTAATGAAACATGTCGGGTTGTTTCTCTTTGAGTTCTATCGCATAATCCAGAAACTTCTGGATACCGTCCACCAATACTTTCTTCTCGTCAAAGGAGAGGTCTTCAGGGGGTTGTTCGGGAGTAGCTGTTTCGAGCTCTGTTAGATCGTGGCCGCACCTCACATAGAAAATTGAAGTCGAGAGGATTTCAAGAGTCATACTGTGGGCAAGTCCCTTCCTGTTTGGCTCCGCATTTACCGCAGAATATGGCCCCTTCCGGATTATCAAACTAGCATTTTGGGCATTTCATTCGTCAGTCCTCTACTCCCTCCAGCACCTCTTGCGTCTTGCGCAGCCAGCAATTTATTCCCATGCCACGGGCTCTTCTATACTAAGGGCAGGCCGAGTCCCCTCATGGCAATTATGTTGCGCTGAATTTCCGAGGTGCCAGCACCAATGAGTGCAGATACAGAGTCCAAGTAACCCGTGCAAACCCTGCCTCCTAATGGGGCCCATTTCGAACCCATCTTTAGTTCCGCATAGGGTCCGATAACATCCATGCAGGTTCTGGCAAGTTTATGACTTAGTTCCGTGGTAAATAGCTTCAGCACCGATGCCCCAATATTTGTAGAAAAACCCTGGTCCAGCATCCAAGCGGTTTGCCAAAAGAACATATATGCTATCTCTATCTCGATCCTCATCGCTGCTAACCTATTCTGTATCAGAGGATCACTGCTAACAGCCTGCCCGTTGTATTTCGTCTCCTTGGCGTACTGTACTAATTCCTCAAAGGTTCGACGGAAGCCTCCTATGGCAACTGCGAGCCTCTCATAATCGAGGGCGACCATCAGGTAATACCATCCTCGATTTATATTCCCGACAATGTTCTTTTTATTGACCCTTACGTTGTCGAAAAATACCTCGTTAAAAGAATGATGGCCACACATATTTATCAATGGACGAATAGTAATGCCCTCTGACCTGTTATCCACTATGATTAACGATATTCCCTTGTGCGCGGGTGCATCAGTGTCTGTTCTTACAGCCATCCACGCGTAATCTGATGTATGTGCACCACTACTCCAGGTCTTCTGGCCATTAATAACCAAGTCATCGCCGTCCTCGACAGCATGCGTTTGAATTGCGGAGAGGTCAGAGCCCGCATTTGGCTCACTGTAGGCAAGCCAGAACCTTATATCTCCCCTGGCTATCCTGGGCAACCACTCCCTTTTCATCTCATCACTCCCGAAGCGTATAATGGTGGGGCCGGAGATAAGCACACCTATATCAGCCATGGGCGCCCTATGGTAAGTGATACGTTCTTGGAAGATAGCTTGTTCGATGTAGGATCGTCCTGCACCGTCGTATTCTTTAGGCCATGAGATGGTCAGCCAGCGCTTCTCTGCCAGTCGATGCCTGAACTGCTCAACAACGGGGTTAGTCTCCTCAAATTCCGGGATAGTGCCGTATCCACCAGGCCAGTAAAGGTTTTCCTCCGCCCAGTTTGCAGGGAGTTCCCTCTTAATAAAATCATCAACCTCTCCACGAAAGGTCTCTTCTCGCTCGCTAAATCGGAAGTCCATGTCGTTTCCCTTAAAAAGCCTTAGCAGTTTATATGTGACCGGGAGTTTGCTACAGTGGTCGCCCCATTACTATTATTTCAACAACGTCGCCTTAAATCTCATTGAAGCAATGGGCAGGGCCAATAGACTGCGGCCAATTACTAATGACTCAGAAAAAAACCACAGAACGAATCCTGCAAATACTGATGCCCGTTTTTTTCGACAGAAGTTGGCACCCTCAGGGTTTTCGGTCTGGCATTTTGGGCATTTCATTGTCATCGCCCCGCTCCCCCGCTTCTATGGAGCAGTCTTGCATTTCTCTAGCGCTTGGGCACTGATGGTGCCAACGCCTATCAAGATATGACTAGCCAGCCACCCATCAGAGTTCCGGCGAAGCCACTTACGGCTGCCCTCCTGGCGAACTGGCCTTCAAGTTTTGATAGCTAGCGAGAATCGCTGGCATATGTTCCTCCGCCGCTTTACGGCCGCATTCAATGAGTTCTGGACTGCGGGAAAAATCAAGGATCCCAATCTCTCCCGGTTCCGGCGTAAAAACCACGGCCGCAGTACGCTCCGCCTGTGCCTGGCCGATTTCGTGCGCCATCGCGAACATACAGCGCAGCACGATCTCGAAGGCGTTGAACGGATACCGGCGTTTCACCTTACCTGACTCGATCTCAGCCATGACATTGATGCCAATGCTGAAGTGGCAGCCCATCTGCCGGACGAGTTTTACGGGTACGGGATCCATGATCCCGCCGTCGACCAGCAGGTGGCCCTCGCACGGCCGCGGAGGCAACAAACCAGGCATAGCGCACGAGCTGCGAACGCATTCCACCAAAGTATCAGTCCTGATCGTGTACTCGCGGCCGGTTTGGATATCCACGGAGTTGGCCCAATACGGGATCTCCGTCTGGTTTACCAGGCGGTCGCCGAAATACTCGTGTAAAGTCTTCAGGAACACCCTTTCGTTGAGCAGACACATGCGCCAGAAGCGCCATTCGCGTAAGCGCTTCGAGCGCCAGGGGTAGGAAACAGCCATCTCTTTCATCTCTTGTATAGTGTAGCCCACGCTATAAACCGCGCCCATGGCGCTTCCCATCGAGGAACCGGAGATACAATCAATTGGCAGGCCGGCGTCCTCCAGGACCGAAAGCGCGCCAATGTGTGCCCAGCCCCATGCGGCGCCGGCACCCAGCGTCAGGCCCACCTGAAGTCCGGCAATACAACGGGCGATGGAATCCACGCTGCGCTGGAACCGAGATGTTATCGGATGACCCGACAGGTAAGCGGATTCCGAAGCCGCCGCATCAAAAACCAATTGCTGCCTGCCAGTGAGAAACGGCAATGTGGGACGCAAGGCGCTCTGGACGATGAAATGCGCCTCCCCCGCCTCGCCTGGAACTGGATCGCCTGGGCCGACCAGGTCTCCCCGAAAATTCGTGAACTCTTTGATGGTTTCAGCGATAGCCGCTGCCTGCGGACCCACCGGGTTCAAGAGCAAATTTTCAAAACTGTCTTTCCAGGCAGTCAGCTTTTGGGCCACGTCAGCGCGCAGGTTTTCGTCCTCCGCACTCACAGCCAGGGAGCAGGCACTGGCACTACCGTCAAGCAAGCGGACCTCGTGAGGGGACACTGCGCCCAGGTTTACCAGGAGCGTTTGACGTCCACTCTGGCGGGCCAACGAGCAGGCCAGCCCAGAGGCAAAGCTTAATGGAGCTTCCCAATTGGGATGGTTATAGAGCAAGGCGATAGGCGACTCCGGCACCTTTGCGCCGCGAGTCATAGTCTCATGCAGTCTCCCCGCGATCTCCCCCATGAGCCCAGTAAGGATTACGTCCCCCTCCTTCGGCAGCTTGGAAAAGGCCTCTTTGGTCAAGAACACCAGTTCTGCGTCTACCTCCACCTCGACGTCAGCGACGATGCGGCGCCCGGTGAAAAATGACAGTTCGCCGACAATGGCTGGAGGCTGTAAGTAGGCTACCGTTTCCCTCAACTCGCCCCTTTGTACGCGTACCACGAGGCGTCCCGAACGCAGGAAATAAACGGCCGGACTGTAATCACCCTGATGCAGTATGACCGTTCCGGCACGATAGCGCTCCGTTTGGAAGAGCGGCGCAATTTCCGCTAATTGTTCGGGAGGCACGTCCTTGAAAACGGGTGATGTCGCCAAAAAGGATTGAATGTCGTCTGTCATAGTGCCACGCTCCTTCTAGCTATCACAGCTATTTTTTATTGCCTATGGTGGACATAGGATTGCTCTGAAAAGCGCAGGACGCTCTATCCCAATTTCCGCAGCTCCTTCCTCTCAACCTTGCCAACGAGGTTCTTGGGTAGGGATTCCATAAACTGTAGCTCCTTTGGTGTCTTAAAAGTCTTGAGTCTTGCGCGGCAATGCTCGATGATCTCCTCCGCCGTGGCCTGCTCACCCTGCTTCAATACCACGAAAGCCTTGATATCCTCACCATACACATCATCCTTGATGCCAACTACGGCGGCCTCCGCTACCCTGTGATGGGCGAAAAGGACTTCCTCAATCTCCCTGGGGCTGATGTTCTCCCCGGCCTTTATGATTAAGTCCTTCTTTCGATCGGTGATAAAGAAGTAGCCATCCTCATCAACATAGCCGATATCCCCGGTATAGAGCCAGCCATTTCTGAGAGACTCCGCTGTTTCCTCGGGCATATTCCAGTAGCCTTTCATGAGTCCTGAGCCGCTGATGAATAGCTCTCCCTCCTTACCCTGGGGAAGCTCGTTACCATCGTTATCGACGACTTTCACCTCGGTCCCTTTCGTGGTTTTACCTATGGAGCCGACCTTTATCGGTCCCTTAGGGGGCATTATACATCCAGTGCCCCCCGATTCGGTAAGCCCCCATGCCTCTATGATTTCAAAGCCGAACTTATCCTTGAAGCCTTTCCAGGTTTCCATAGAGAGGGGCGCGGAGGCTGATATCCACGACTGCATGGAGCTCAGGTCATACTTCTCAGGCTCGGGGTAGAGGAGCATGAGGATATATATTGTGGGTACACCAGCGAACCTTGTAGCTTTATACTTTTCAATCGCTTCAAACACATTCTCCACACTGAAAGAGGGTAAAATGATAGATTTCCAACCCCCTTGGAGGTTGCCTATATTCATGCAAAGTATTCCATATATATGGCAAAGGGGTAATACAAAGACAGTTACCCTCCTCTCGAGCATAGCGCTGGATTCACTCGCAACTTTAGCTCCGGCATATAAGCTATCGTGGGAATGCATGACCCCCTTCGGGCGACCCGTGGTCCCGGCAGTGTAAACCAAGGCTGCCAGTTCATCATCGTCTGTTTTCACCATCTCCAGCTCATCAGAGCTGCCTTCCACGAGCTCCCAGAACGATTGATAGCCCTTTGGCACTTCCTTGTCAATAAGGATCACGTTCTTAATAGCTGGAGCCCTTGCACGACATGCCTCAATCTTGGGTAGAAACTCAGAGCTGCTAATTACCGTCTCCGCACCACAGTCCTGATATATATGGGCGCTTTCTTCCTCCCCGATAAGATAGTTCATCGGTACAACAACAGCGCCTATTCCCCACACTGCCCCGAAGCTCTCTCCAACCTCTGGACAGTTTGGCATCTGAATTATTACCCTGTCGCCTCGCTTTACACCCAGATCCTTTAGTACGTTTCCCAGCTTCCTTGCCGTTCGACCCATCTCCGCATTTGTGAACTCCTGTCCCTCGAACACCATAACTACACGCTCGCCAAAAGCCTGGAAATCGTTCTCAGCGAGTTCCCAGATGTTCATTCTGAACCCTTACCTTTCTTAGCCATAGATTCTTGTTAAAGATAGCTAGTATACCTTGGTGTCAGTATTTCTATTCCCTGATTAAATCCTTTACCTTCAGATGTGGTTCCTTGTATCTTCTCCTTTTTGCCGATGTGCCGATAAATATGCCCTGAGCGGACTCTTTTGGACAGAGGTTTAAACATCTATGACACCAGAAACACTCTTTTCCCCACTTAGGCTTGCCATTTATCATTGCGATATTTTCTACAGGGCAGATTTTGGCGCAGATTTCGCAGGAATTACATTTATCGTTTACATAAAAACCGAGGTACAAATAGTTTAATCCATATAACATAAATGGGTTAACAGTGATCCCAAGTAGCTTCGATAGCCAATGGGATTTTTTCATGTAGAACTCTCCATTTATAATCTTTTCGATGAATTTACGGACCGCTTGCTCACCGGCTTCGACTATTAGTGCCGCCTTTTCTGGAGGGGGAGCGCTCCACCCCGTAATCCAGTTGTTAGGCATGGCTACCGCGTCTCCGCCGACTACCTTATATCCTTTTTTCTCCAAGATTTTCTTACCTTGACCCAGGCATTTGCCCTCTGAAGGCGGAATATGGTATTCTTCATTTCCCATCGATACTATAATAAATGCCTCTTTTTCCGTTGTGGGGGGGAGAGCTTGCATAAACTCAGTCATAATACGGGGAATGCCAAAGCCAAGGGAGGGAAATATGAAACCATGACAGGAGTAATCGTTGTGCTTTTCAGCCACCTCGTTATCTTCAATATTTTTTACTTTGGCCTTAAATCCTGATTCTTTAAATCTTTCAGAGGATACTTCTGCCAACCTTCTGGAGTTCCCCGTGCCGGAGAAATGGTAGAGCAATACACTTTTATCCGCGGTCATTTTCTTTTCAGCTCCACGCTGGGCTAGTGGATTTTGTAAAATGCCTCATCGAACTCCGGTTTACCCGTATATTTCCCCATGAAGAACTCCGGTACTTTTTTCATCCATTCCATGGGATTATCTGGCAATTCAATACCTAGTTCGTCAAACGCTTTGATAAAACCCTTTCTACTGGGCGGACAGCCCTTCAGTGCTACGCCGTGGTTTATTGAGGAGTCCTTAGCGTTTTTCTTTACCTGACATTGCCCGAAGAGCAGGGTATGTTTGTGTCCCGGTGTGGGTTCCATGATCTTACCGGTCAGTATCTCAATATCGTCAAAGGGTTTATCTTTGTTTTTAGCCATGGCAATACCTACACTTGCCAAAGAGAGAAAATATGCGCAATAAGTGCAGGCAGTCTTATCAACCTGTGGGAATCTGATGCCTTGTATTCCCATCAGTTCCCAAACTAGTGGCATGTCTCCTGATTCATTATACGAATGTGTTACCTCATGCGGTTTCGTGGCCGTTTTTATATCAACGTCTCCCCTAACATTAACGTCGCTTAGATCAGTGGGGCGATTCTTACTTCTAGCTGAAAGAGTAATATGGGGGACCGTTTGCGGGTCAATACCCAGGATTGTTGCTCCTACCTTGTCAGCAGAAACAAGGTCTTTGGAGGCGACAAGGATATTTGATCGATGCGCTTCACCTAAAGTGGTGGGCCCTTTTTCAAGGGTATAAATACCGTCTATGATGGTAAGATGATAATCGAGATCAATATTCTGATCTGCGTTATGGCATCTCTTTCTGGAGGCGATATTGAGGAGGCCTTTCAGGTTTTTTATCCCAAGAGAAACCATACTCTGGCCGTGCGTTTTCAATACCGGCATGTTAATAATATAGTCGGCATCAAGGATATCCGCATTAACCGACAACCTCACGTCACCCACAGTTACCTTTGTAAAAGATCCTTTGAGTACATCAATTAACTTTACACCATAGCGTTTCGCAAGCATATCGAGTCCCATACCTTTAGCAGCTAGTTGAAGTACTGACTCGGATTGTTTCTCGAGTTCAATTATGCCTTCTACTATAGTAATATCTTGCGCCCCGTGTTCTTTCAAAAGGATTACAGTATCTTCAATCAATCGCGCCGTCGTTAAAACACCGTACTTAGGAAAATTTACTCCCTCAAGCCACAGGACGAAGTTAGGTTTGATGAATACCTTTGAACCACCAGAAATGTCTCCAAGTCCTCCGGCTAGGTCAACTACTTTCTTCAATGATTCAAAAGGCTTTTCGTATTTTGCGACTGCCACATCATACATCGTACTTACCTCAATCGTTTCTAATCCAGAATGCGCCCTTTCAGCCTTCCACTCTTCCCAGCACCTCTTGCGTCCGGCGCAGCCAGTAGTCCATTCCCATCTCCCTGAACATTCCCTCGGCCTTCTTCAGGGTTTCAAGCGCCTTTTCCCTCTGGCCCATATCAGCGTAGAGCTCTCCTAAGTATAAATATCCCCATGAACAACCGGGTTTTACTTTCAGTTCTTCATCGATCTTGATTCCCTCTAGAATATATTTCTCCGCCGCGCTGCCTTGTGAGATATCTGCTTTACTCAATATTCTTCCCATGTGTATCTTTGATAATGCTTCATTCTTCCTTTCATAGTTATCACACGAGAGCTTTAAGGCCCGCTTGCCACAATCTATCGCATTTTCTCGATCACCAGATTCGATATAATATAGACCTAATGCTGAATAGAAGGAAGATAGATTCGGGGAAATTCCGGCAGAAAGCTGGATTTCCAGGCCTTTCTGCATATATTCTATAGCCGTTTCTAGTTCTTCCTGAAGGAAATACCCCCATCCTAAAACATACCAGGCTGGGGCCAATATAGTGAGTATTCCTGTTTCCTCACCGTACTTGACAGCGATTTTAGCATGCTGTACGCCGTTCCTCCCATCTCCTTTGATTGCATAAAGAGTGCTATAATATATCTCTACAAATGCAATAGTTACTACGTTTGCGATATCGTGTGAAAAACGCAGTGCCTTGTCACACAGGGCTTCTCCTTCCTCGAAATTCCCCAAATAGCCCAATGCCGACCCACGGAGTGCTAGAAGTGCGCAATACGGATTGAAAGGCTTGCCGAAGTATTCGGATTCTCTGCTCGTTTTCTCCAAAGAAGCAATAACCTTGGAAGCTACTTCGGCTATTTGTGAAAATTCCCCCGCCCAAAAATATGCCACACAAAGATCAACCCCAATTGGAGCTAAGAGTTCGATTTCATCTAACTTTTCCGCACCCTGATATGCATTCTCGGTATACTTAATCCCCTGGGTCAGGTCTCCTTTATTCGTATAACACATACCTATATTGCTGTGAAATATGATTAGATTTCTCTCATCACCTAGGTCTTTCGATAATTTTTCGCCCTCCTGGAGGATCTGGAGCGAATCTTCCGGGTAGCCCAAACCTTGCATTACCAATGCTAATATTAGTCGAACATTGATACCATTAACTTTATTCTCATCGGTCTGTGGCATATTGTTGAGTACGTTAAACGCCTCCCTGCCAAAACGAAAGGCTTCCCACAGGGAATAGCTGAGCCCTGTCTTTACCATCGATGAAAACAGATACTGGAAGGCCTTCTCTGCATTCTCGCTTCGGGAATAGTGATGTGCCAGCACCTCGTAGAACTCCTCCAGCCTGTCCGGGTACAGCTCCTCTATGGCATTACCTATCCTCTCATGGATCTCCTTCCTCCTCTTGAGAAGCAGGCTGTTGTATGCTACCTCTTGCGTGAGAGTGTGTCTAAAGATGTATTCCAGCTCCGGGAATAGGCTCTTCTCATAGATGAACTCCAGCCCCTGAAGGTTGAGCAGGTAGGACTTGAGCTCCTCCCGCATTCCGGTGATGGTCTGGAGGATGCGGTAGGCGAAGTCCCTCCCAATGACGGATGCTACCTGCATGGTGCGCTTGAGGTTCTCCTCCAGTCGGTCCATTCGGGCAGCGATGATCCCCTGGATGGTGTCGGGCACCTGGATATCGGATGCCTTTATGCTCAACACGTACTGGTGGTCCTTCTTCTGGATGGAGCCGTTTTCTAATAGTGTATGGGTGAACTCCTCCATGAAGAGGGGGTTGCCTGAGGCCCGGTTCAGTATGAGCTCACTGAGCTCGGGCACCGCTTCTCCCTCTTCAAGGATAGACTGCACCAGCTCGGCGCTGGTGCTGGTGGATAGCTGGTCCACGCGGATCTGGCTGTAGTAGGACTTGCTTGCCCATTGATGGGTGTATTCCGGCCGGTAGAGAATTATCAGCAGGATACGGGCATTGGCCAGCCAGCCGAGGAGATAGGTCAGAAACTCCTCCGATGTCCTATCAACCCATTGGAGGTTCTCCACAGCGAGGATGAGGGGCCTGTTCTGGCTCTCCCGTATCAGCAGGTCACGAATAGCCTCGAAGATCCTCTCCCTTTTATGCTGAGGTTCCAGCATCATGTAATTCACATCCTCTACCTGAAGGGATAGGATGTCTTGCAGCGGCGGCAGGATGCCCTCGAGCTTCTCATCGAGCTGGGTTATCTTATCTGTCATCTTCTTCTTTACCACAAACTCCCGCTCTCCCTCCTTGATATCGAAGTATGTCCTCAGGATATCCAGCAAGGGCAGGTAAGCCATTAGCCCCCCGTAGTGCAGACATTCGCCCTCGAGGTAGGTATGTTCCCTTTTGGGGAGTGCTCCCCTCAGCTCAAGGAGTAGCCTGGATTTGCCCACGCCGGCCTCTCCCAGGATGCCCACCACCTGGCCGGAGCCTGATTGCGCCTTTTCAAAGGCCTCTTTCAAGGCTGCAATCTCTCTCTGCCGGCCCACGAATTTGGTGAGGCCCCTGGCGACCGAGGCCTCGATCCGCGTTTCAACCTCGCTGGCCTCTATAAGCTGGTAGGCCTCCACCGGCTTCTCTTTCCCCTTCACCTTCAGTTCTCCCAGGGGCTCAAACCTGAAGAAGTCCCTGGCTATCTTATATGTGCCTGACGAAACCAGGACGGTGCCGGGCCTTGCATTGGTCTCCATCCTGGAGGCCAGATTAGTGGTATCCCCGATTGCGGTGTAATCCATCCTCAGGTCATTCCCCACCGCGCCTATAATCACCGGGCCGGAGTTGAGCCCCACCCGCATCTTGAACTCCACGCCGCACTCCCTCTCAATCTTCTCGCCGTATTCGCCCATGACTCTCTGCATTGCCAGTGCAGCATAGCAGGCACGCTGGGCGTGGTCCTCATGGGCTATAGGAGCGCCAAAGAGGGCCATGACTCCATCGCCGGTGAATTTATCGATGGTGCCTTCATACTTATGGATCTCGTCCATAAGGAGCTTGAAGCAGCCGTCCATGATCTGGTGGACCTCCTCGGGGTCGAGCTTCTCCGACATGGAGGTGTAGCCGGCAACGTCGGTGAAGAGCACGGTCACCAGCTTGCGCTCCCCCTCTATGTCGCTGCGAATAGTGAGGATTTTATCGGAGAGGAATTTGGGGGTGTAGGATTGGGGCTCGTTATAGTCGACGGGCAGTGCTGCTTTTATTTCCTCCAGATCGTGGCCGCACACGCCACAGAACTTCTTGCCTGATGGAATGTTAGCTCCGCAGCTTGGGCAGAGTAATTCTAGCTTGGCACCACATTCCTCACAGAACTTAACCCCTTGTCGGTTTTCAGCCTGGCATTTTGGGCATTTCATTATTTCGTTTTCTTTTCCACCCTCTCCAGCGCCTCTTGCGTCCTGCGCAGCCAGTAGTCCATTCCCATCTCCTGGAACGCACCTTCGGCTTTCTTCAGGGTTTCAATGGCCTTTTCCCTCTGGCCCATGTCGGCATAAAGCTCTCCCAGGTAGAGATACCCTTCAGAGCACGACGGCCTCATTTTCCATTCATTACAGAGCTTGATTCCCTGCAGAATACACTCTTCGGCCTGATTGTACTGTGATTTACCCGCTTTACCCAGGACCATCCCCAAGAAGATCCATGACATCGCTAATGGCCATTTCTCATCATTGCTCCGTGCTAACTCCAGGGCTTCCTCAGCACACATCCGAGCACTATCCAGGTCACCCGAATCGAAATGAACCATACTCAAAGCTATTTTATTAAGAGACATTAGCATAGAAAGCCCTGTATCCTCCTGTATTTGAAGCCCTTTCTCTATATATTGACGAGCTGTTTCCTGATTCCCAAGTAAATGATATCCCAAGCCCAACAAACCCGATGCAATGCTCACCACAGGTATTATCTGTCCCTCCTCCCCATATGCGACAGCTTTTTGCGAATGGTTAATGGCATTTTCGCCGTCTCCCTTGGCAACGTAAACCAAACCATACATAATCTCCACGAAACCCAAGCTGTATAAGTTATCCGTATTCTGCAGAAAACGGAGGCCCTTGTCGCACAAAGCTATTCCCTCTTTGAAATCTCCCATAAGGCACATTGCCTGCCCACAATACGAAGAGAGAGCCGCATATATATTGAAATTGAGTGCTACTCCGAAGGATTCAGACTCTCTGTGAGTCTTCTCAAGTAGAGAAAGGACCTTAGTTGCTACTGCAACTGTTTTTGTATGTTCCCCAAGTATGGCATAGGAGGAGCAAAGATTGAATGCAGTAGGAGCCATAAGTTCAATATCCTCTATCTTGGCCGCCATATCGAAGCAATGCTCGGCGTACCTCATCCCCTGCTTAGAATCTCCTTTAAACGTATGACAGAGACCCATGCTGGCATAAATAATTGCCAGACTCCTAAGATCCCCGACCTCTTTTGCCAGCCTCTCTCCTTCCTGGAGGACATGAAGAGAATCTTCTGGGTAGGCGAGGAGTTTCATAGGGCCTTCCATTGAGAGTACCACCTCTATCAGTCTCTTTCTGTTCTCCTCGGGCTCAGGTAACTCATTTAGTACCTTTATCGCTTCCCTGTAGAAATAAAAGGCTTCCCTGTTGGCATAGTGACCTGATGTCTTGTCCCCAGATAGCTTCAGATACTGGTAAGCCTTCTCCAGGTTCTCGGTTCTGGCATAATGATGAGCCAGCATTTCATAGAATTCCTCCAACCTATCTGGATATAGTTCCTCAATTGCCGTCCCTATTCTTTCGTGTAACTCCTTTCTCTTTTTAAGAAGTAGGCTATTATATGCCACCTCTTGAGTTAGAGCATGTTTGAATATGTATTCTAGTTCGGGGAAAAGGTTCTTCTCGTAGATGAATTCCAATCCCTGTAGGTTGAGTAGACATGATTTAAGCTCCTCACTCATCCCCATAATGGTCTGGAGGATACGAAAAGCGAAGTCTCTACCAATAACAGAGGCCACCTGCATTGTACGTTTGAGGTTATCCTCTAATCGGTCCATGCGGGCTGCAATTATTCCTTGAATGGTATCGGGTACCTGTATTTCAGAGGCCTTTGTGCTCAACATATATTGATGGTCCTTTTTCTGGATGGAGCCGTTCTCTAATAGGGTGCGAGTAAATTCCTCCATAAAGAGAGGATTTCCAGCCGCTCTGGTAAGGATTAGGTCACTTAATTCAGGCACTACTTCTCCATCCTCAAGGATCGACTTCACAAGGTCGGCGCTGTTATCCGTGGAGAGTTGTTCAACACGGATCTGGCTGTAGTAGGACTTGCTCGCCCATTGATGGGTGTACTCCGGCCGGTAGAGAATGATTAGCAGGATACGGGCATTGGCTAGCCAGCCGATTAGATAGGTGAGGAACTCCTCCGAGGTCTTATCGATCCATTGCAGGTCATCAATAGCGAGAATGAGGGGCGTGTTCTGGCTCTCCCGTATCAGCAGGTCACGAATAGCCTCGAAGATCCTCTCCCGTTTTTGCTGAGGTTCCAACATCATGTAATTCACATCCTCTACCTTGAGGGAGAGAATGTCATGTAGCGGTGATAGGATACTCTCAAGATTCTCGTCAAGGAGGGCTATCTTATCTGTGATCTTCTTCTTTACCACAAACTCCCGCTCTCCCTCATTAATATCGAAGTAGGACCTCAGGATATCTAGCAAGGGGAGGTACGCCATTAAGCCACCGTAATGAAGACACTGGCCATCGAGGTAGGTAAATTCATCTTCCTTAAGTGCTACCCTCAGCTCGAGGAGGAGCCTGGATTTGCCTACTCCAGCTTCACCCACGATGCCCACTACCTGGCCAGAGCCTGACTGCGCCTTTTGGAAAGCCTCTTTCAGGGCTGCAATCTCCCTCTGCCGGCCGGCGAATTTGGTGAGGCCCCTGGCGACCGACGCTTCTATCCGTGTCTCGGCCTCTCCGACCTCGATAATCTGGTAGGCCTCCACAGGCTCCTCTTTCCCCTTTACCTGTATCTTTCCCACAGGCTCGAACTTGAAGAAGTCCCTGGCTATCTTATAGGTACCTGAGGAAACCAGAACTCTGCCGGGCTTGGCATTGGTCTCCATCCTCGAGGCCAGATTGACTGTGTCCCCGATGGCGGTATAGTCCATCCGCAGGTCATTCCCCACAGAGCTTACGATCACCGGACCGGAGTTCAGTCCTACTCGCATCTTGAACTCTACCCCGCACTCCTTCACTATCTTCTCACCGTATTCCCCTATGGCTCTCTGCATTGCCAGAGCGGTGTAGCAGGCACGCTGAGCGTGGTCCTCATGGGCCACTGGGGCACCGAAGAGTGCCATAACTCCATCGCCGGTGAACTTGTCGATGGTGCCTTCATACCTGTGTATCTCGTCCATGAGGAGTTGATAACAGCCGTCCATGATCTCGTGGACTTCCTCGGGGTCGAGCTTCTCCGACATGGAGGTGAAGTTGGCTACATCGGCGAAGAGCACGGTGACCAGTTTGCGCTCCCCCTCGATAGAGCTGCGTGTAGTAAGGATCTTATCGGCCAGGAACTTGGGGGTGTAGGTCTGGGGCTGGGAGTAGTCGATAGGAGGGGCTTCTTTGGGCTCTGCTATATCGTGGCCGCACTCGGCGCAGAACCTGGCCGTCGGGCTAACCTCAGCACCACAATCAGGACATTTGCGGACTAACCGAGTGCCGCACTGTTCGCAGAACTTGGCACCTTCTCGATTATCAGAATCGCATTTTATACATTTCATGTTAATTCAGGCTGGGCAAATTCTACGCTGGTTGTTTGTGCGCACATAGTAGACGACGGAGGGTCTGCTGTCAATGGTGGAGGGCTTTGGGGATCTTCGTCAAGAGGAATGCCAATGCCAATGCTGACTCAGACCCCGCACGGCGCCTGACTTTAAGCTATACAGAAAAACCGGCACGACTATTTTGCATATACCAGTATCCCTTGTCGATAGGCTTGCTGTTAAGTAACCTCCGGCCCTCTGTGGGTAAAGCGGGTTTGGTTCGATTGAGGCCTTAATAATATCGTTGAGGGGGACATCGTCAAAGGGCATAGATCTCTTTACCGAAGGTGTGAACCCAGTTCTTTTTCAAAACATCCAGGGCCTCTTCGGTTTTATCCACGCCCACGATTATTATGGGCTGCCCGCTTGCTCCCCTGCCCAGATAGGGATAGAGGTAGTGGACATTAATGTTGTTCCTTTTAAGAGGCTTGAGTACTGCTTGAAGGCCACCGGGATGGTCAGGCACCTCTACGGCTATTACGTCGGTTTCTTTTACTGAATAACCGTGGCTTCTCAAGACATTGGTAGTTTTCTCCGGGTCATCCGCAACAAACCTTACGGTACTGACGTCGGATGTATCGGCTACGGAAATAGCCCTGATGTTTATCCCTTCGGCTCCCAGGTATTCGCTCACATCCAAGAACTTCCCCGGCACGTTATCAAGACTGATCGAAGTCTGTTTTACGCACATGACTTACCCCCGATTTTATAAAGCTTTCAGCCGTCAGCACTGGCCAGGACGCTGATAAAACCAGCTTCCATTGCGGATAAATATAGAATAACGCAATGTTTTCTGTCATTGCCACTGAAATAGAGCCCTGATATGGGCCGAAGCGTCGGCCGACCTGTCGGCCTCGGGACAGGCTGAAACGCCCATGTCATTCCCGCGCAGGCGGGAATCCAGGCCCATGGGTCTCCGGGTTCCTGCTTCCATAGTACTGACAGACAAGGCCGGTGTAAATATGCGCCATTTTCATCATCGGTGGAGCTGCTGGCAAGCGGCATGTTGGATTGCTAGGGCAATGACCTGCGAACAATACATATCTAGCTAACCGCTCATTAGACCAGATCATATCCTGCCATCAGAGCCTTTTTGTTGATTGCGATCAGTTTCTGTTTTTTCTTCAAGGTGCTTTTTAGCTCTTCAATTACGCTCGAAACGGAAACCAGATTGCTTTTCTTGGTAAATGCTCCCAGCATCACCATGTTAGCTGATTTAGGGCTGCCCAGTTCTTCAGCAATACTGTTTGCCGGCACTCTGACAATTTCAATATCACCCCTTGAGATTTCAGCGTCAATCAGAGAGGAATTAATAAACAGCACACCGCCCGATTGAATCTGGTTTTGAAATCTGACCAGGGAGGGCTGGTTCATGGCGACAATGAAGTCCGGAGAGGAGGCAACCGGAGATGCAATCTCTTCGTCTGATACCGCAACCGTGCAGTTGGCGGTGCCCCCGCGGACCTCGGCGCCGTAGGAGGGTAAATAGGTTACGTTCTTTCCCTCTAGCATTGCTGCCTGGGCCAGATTGAGCCCCATGGATAGAACACCCTGACCTCCAAAACCGGCAAATACTGTCTTAATCAGCATCGGTTTTTCCAGTTATGTCCTTGATTACCCCCAGAGGGAACTCCTTCGTCATCTCTTTGTCGATCCACTGCCACGATTCTAACGGGGTCATCCTCCAGTTAGTGGGACACGGGGAGAGTATTTCCACCAGGGAGAAGCCGAGACCGTCGATCTGGGACTGGAGCGCCTTTCGGATAGCCTTCTTGGTCTTTCTAATGTTGACCGGGGAGTTCACCGCAGTCCGCTCGATATACACCGCACCCCTGACCAGAGCCACCATTTCGCTCATTTTTACCGGATATCCTTCAAGGTTTACATCCCGTCCGTAAGGGGTGGTAGTGGTCACCTGCCCTGAAAGGGTGGTTGGGGCCATCTGCCCACCGGTCATTCCGTATACGGCGTTGTTGATGAAGATGGCGGTTATCCTCTCTCCCCTGTTGGCGGCATGTATGGTCTCGGCGGTGCCGATGGCGGCAAGATCGCCATCCCCCTGATAGGTAAACACTATTACCTCGGGATATGCCCTTTTTATGCCGGTCGCCACCGCCGCCCCTCTGCCATGGGCCGATTCTGCCATGTCCACATCGAAGTAGTGGTAGGCGAAGACCGAGCACCCGGGCGGGGGGATACCGATGATCCTATCCTGCAGGTGCATCTCGTCAATGAGCTCGGTCATAACCCTGTGGACAATGGAATGCCCACATCCTGGACAGTAGTGGAAAGGAACCCTCTTTAACGATCTGGGTCGGGTGTATACCTTTCTCATTTTGCCGACTTCAAACCCTTCTGATAATAATGGCGCGAGATTACGCGGGAGACCTCTGTGGGGGTGGGAATAACGCCTCCCGGCCTCCCGTAGAAGTAGACCGCTCCTTTGCCTTCCAGTGCCAGTTGCACATCTTCTATCATCTGGCCCATGTTCATCTCAAAGACGAGAAAATCCTTTGTCTTTTTAGACAAATCTTTCAGTTTTTGGGAAGGAAATGGCCACAGGGTAATTGGCCTCAACATTCCCACTCTCAGTCCATTTGACCTTGCATTCTTGATCGCCCCTTTAGCGATCCGGGCTGCTATACCGAAGGCAACGACTACTAGCCTGGCATCTTCAACCATAAAGGCCTCGTAGGCGGTTTCTTCTTTCCTGATCAATTGGTATCTTCTGAACAAACTCCAGTTTATCTCCTCCAGCTCGGCGGGCTTTGAGGTGAAGGTCTTGATAATCCTGCTCGGTCGCCCTTTAGCCCCCCTCATTGCATTGCTTCTTACCGGCAGTTCATCGGGGGCTTCATGCTTGAATTCTACCGGCTCCATCATCTGTCCCAGCATGCCATCTCCAAGGACAATTACCGGAACCAGATACTTATCGGCCAGGTCAAAGGCGCGGTGGGTGAGGTCTGCCAGCTCCTGCCCCGATGATGGGGCCAGAACTATGGTCCGGTAGTCACCGTGACCTCCGCCGCGGGTAGCCTGAAAATAGTCCGACTGAGAGGCGGATATGCTTCCCAACCCCGGCCCGCCTCTGGACATATTGACAATCACCGCGGGAAGCTCGCAGGCTGCCAGATAGGAGATTCCCTCCTGCTTCAGGCTGATTCCGGGGCTGGAGGAGGAGGTCATGGCCCTTGAACCGGCCACGCTGGCCCCGTAGACCATGTTTATGGCAGCAATCTCACTTTCTGCCTGAATAAAGGAGCAACCCTTCCTTCTGCTCAGGTGGGTAGCCATATATTCGGTCAGCTCATTCTGAGGGGTAATGGGGTAGCCGAAATAGCACTGACAGCCAGCCCGGATGGCTGCTTCTCCGATCGTGCTGTTACCATTCATGAGAACCTTAGTCACGGTAGACCTCTATCGCAACTTCCGGACATACCACAGCACAGATGGCGCAGCCGGTGCACCCGCTCTCCTCATTGAACCGGACCGGCAAATAGCCACTGGCATTCAATTTGTCGGAAAGGCAAATCGCATCCTTGGGGCAGAACGACATGCAGATCTGGCATCCCTTGCAGAACTCCTGGTCAATTTCAATATATCCCTTTGTCTTAGTCTCTGTCTTTCCCGAACCCATGAAAACCGCCTGCTAAAAAGCCCTTATTACAACTTTCAATTCTAAGGCCCTCGCGCCACATAGTCAATCATGACGGGTAGGCGCTGGCCGACGTCGGCCAGCCTACACTATGTAGTTCAGCCTGCCCTATCTAGTCCAGGATACCCCGTTAACTGTCCTGATGGGAGGCTGGGGGACATAGATTGGCTCTATTTGATGCATTGACAAATTCGATAAATAGTGATATTTATATGCAACAGCATAAGTGATATAACTGTATGCGAATAAAGTGGTATTTTCAATTTGACAGGTAGGAAGGACTAATAAAGGGGACATGAATTAGCAGTAGCAAACCACGGACTTTAGTATTTATATAAAGTCAAACTAAGGTTTAAGATTAAATGGGGGAGGCTAAGAAAATGACTAAAGTATTCAGGCTTATGTGCTTAACGGTGGTTTTGTCACTTCTCTTCTTAATGCCTATGAATTCACCTGCACTCGCTGCACAGGGAAAACTATTTATAGTTGATAGTGCCTCTCAAGAAATCCATGAGCTGGACCCATCAACAGGTAATGTGCTGAATACTTTCACCACACCATCGGTTACCGATCGTAGCGAAGGTCTAGCCTATGGTAATGGGAGAATGTTTTTTACTTCCGGTACAGGCGGGACACCACAGACTATATACGAAATAGATCCTTTAGATGGCTCTTTGATTAACTCTTTTACAGGACCGGCATTTGCCGGTGATATTGCCGCCTTGGGGTTTTCCTGTTACAGGCTATTTGCCTTGGATAATAGCACCGACGAGATTTATGTCTTGAATCCAGACACCGGGGCGCTTATTACTACCCTCAATGATCCCGTCGTTTTAGATCTGCACGGAGGAGGCTCTTTTGCCGGGACGAGGAACACCGTCTTCTTTACAGACACGAATACAATATATGAACTAGACACTCAAGATGGGACAATGCTAAACTCGTTTTCCTCTCCCGGCGGGGCTACAATATTCGGTTTGGGCTTCTCTTTTCATAGGAACACCCTGTTTATTGGGAATGTTTCGCATATATGGGAGGTTAATCCAAACAATGGTGGTGTCATAAATTCCTTTCAAGGTCCCCCAGGAGCAGATATGGGTGCGTTGGCAGCGGATGAGTGTAGGGTACCTGTAGGCGGAGAAGTCTACCCGGTGAATGAATATGTTATCCTGGCGCCTTGGCTTGCTCTAACGGCAGCTATCATAGTTGGTGGAACACTCTTTATACGACGCAGGATTAGCGCATAAGAGTTAGTTCATAGAAAAAGTTTATAAAAAAATCAAAGGCAAGCTCTTTTCGGGCTTGCCTTTGATTATCTGATTATCAAATTGTATGGCACAGGGGAACTAAGCCATTAGGCAGACGGGAAAGCTCAGAGATGATCCGGCGATATACTCACACAGTTAGCTTCAGCGACAGCCCGAAGTTCCTTAAGCCGTCACTGTGGTGAACACTAGGTTGACGTAGTCCTACTGCGGAACAGGTGGGCCAAAACACCTGCCGCAAGGGAAAGCGGCGTCATAAATCAAGCCCTGGTAATGCCAAGGTAAGCATCACCAGGGCTATGTAGCTAAACGCCCTCGGTTCGCTTTTGGATAACCTACCGGGCCTTGAGTCTTCTTAAACCCAGGAAACCACCAACAACCAAGATTAAGAATACTAAAAAGCCGACCAGCGGCGCCAGGACAGCAACTTTGTTTATGGAGAGGACATCGCCACCCACCACGCAAGGGGTGAATTCCACCTCGGCATAATCGGAATAAATGGTATGGTGCCCTGATTCACCAGACAGCGATGCCCTAAATTCCCTTGTGTTATACTCATCAAGGTATGCCATATTTTTAGCATTATAGGGGTAGCTTTCGCTTTCTGGGTAGGGATAAGCAGACATAGCATGGAACGGCAGTGGTTCCACACTGCTTACATCCTGGCCCAACCATTTCCGCACAGCATCCGTCTTATAATATCCATCGCAAACCACATAATAGTCCCTTTCCATCCCCTCGGGAATAGGTAGTTCATTGAAGTTGATAGAGATGCTATCGCCAGCATGCATAATAACAAACCTGTCATCAACCTGGGTTAATAATGGGAGGACATCCCCATACCTGGTGAACTTACCCTCGAACACACCGAAACCGGTTAAATCTTCCGTGGTATCGTAATAGCTAGCCATGACCGGCTCTTTCCCATCGGGAGAAGTTTGTATGGAAACGCCTTTCCAGTATAAGTCTGCTGAAATGGGGGCGAGCTCGGTAACTGAGACCTCCTCATCCTGTGAGGTATCAACAGCTATATAATCGAAATGTGTCTTAGTGAAAATATTTAGCCTAACTCTATAGTCGTCTGTCTTAAACCAGTTGGTGATGTCCACGACCCACGTCCTCGGTTTCGACATTGATAGTGTGCGGAAGTCGGAAATCCTCTCCCACTCTCCATCCTCATTTATCACCTCAGCATAGGAGTTGCCAATCAGTGGTTCACCGGGGTGCGATGCAACAAATTCTCGTCTCACGGTCCACTCAGGTTCACCTCCCAAGTCCATCCAGGCGCTGTATAACAGCTTTATTTGTTCTGCTTCGCTTAGATTTCCAAAGTCTAGCGTTATGGTATCAAAAGAGAACAGATGTGCCTCGGTACACTCCCTGTCTATTTCTGAGATAGCTGGCAGAATATCCCTGCCATCCCCGTCTGTTGCCGAGACCGGGGTTACAGGATCCTTTATCGTATCTATCTCGAATGGAGGAATCTCATTAATCCAAAATGCTGGTGGCGCTGGTGAGTAAATCTCTATATCGGGTGAGTGATCGACAGCTATCAATCTGACCTCATCCAGATATGTTATTTCATTTTGGTCCACTGCGATCTCCAGGCGGTAGGTACCATTGACTGGTATCAGTTTAGAGCCATCAACGTTAATATAATCTTTGTCTCTCCCTGGTGTAGGATTATAGCCCAGCCCGGCACCACCATACATATCGCCTATAAGTTGATAGGTAGTTCCGTTCCAGGTATAAAGGAAAGGGCAGGACCAACCTTTATCTTGAGTTATTGCTAATAGATATACATATCCACCTTGAATATAATTGGACCAGTTAGTGGTAAATGTGCCCGTTAGTGTTTGATCACAGTTCCCGTTAGTAGTTCCGTCTACAAATTCCCATCCTGGATTGGCGTAATTCCATATACAAAGGAAATGCCCATTTGCCTCCGAATCCGATGTAAAATGCCCACACCCTTCGTGTAACACATTAAGCTGGGTACAACATGTACTAGTGTCCTCTATTTTGAACTCAAATCTATGAAAATCATAAGCGGCTTCTTCCCAGGTGTGCGAACAATCATCCCATACATCATTAGAAGATAATAAGTTCGCTTTATATATCTCCGATATCTCCGTACCAATGTTCAAATCGTTGAGGGTAGGAGGCAGTACCGAAGTGTTTCCACACCATGCCCTGGTTAAGACTAGGGTTTCTGTGGCAGCGTGCGTCACGGTGCTGGTAACGCCTGCTATGACCAGAACCACTGCCAAGCTAACTAGGACAAGCAGGATTTTCCCCCTTTTAGTCATTTGACTCTCCTTTTGTTTCTTTAGTAGGCCATGTATAGCATAAATGGGGTTTGTTGTCAACATTTGTAGAGTTAGGAAGGGTTGGGTAGCAGATGGGAAAGCCTAGAGATGGTGCAGCGATATACTTGCTCTGTCAGCTTTAGTGGTAGCTTGAGTTTTTATAAGGCGCTATTGGGGTGAAATAAGCGACGGTATCCTGTTGGTTATACTCCCACATATTATCGTTAACCCCTATCCATCGCTTCGGCCTAGCCATTGCTGCGCTCCACTTTCATCTGCTTGTATCCAGCCTGGCAATCGGGGAAGGGGCAAGTGAGACAATCAGGGTGACGGTTGCAACCGTTGCCGGAATAGAATCCCTCACAATGGGAATCAACCTTCGTACTGCCTAGCTTTTTCCCTACTTTCTCCTCTTCAATAGTCACTTTCACTGTTGCCCCTCTATTTGTGCAGCGTGTAAGGCTGGTGCTTTAATTTCGCCAGAGATTCTCCGTAGCTTCAACTAGCGAAACAACGGGGTCAACAAGTAGCTCCCTCACCAAAGTCCTTAACGGCTGATGCTCCGATATGAAGTCCGCCACCGGCGGGCTGGTCTGGTAGTACCACTCCACAAGTTGAGAGCCCAATGTGCTTTCCAGCAACACGTCGTCCCTGAAAGCTCTGAGGGTGTCGATTTCCTCTGCTGTCGCTGTGCCGTAGGCAGCGGTGGCGATGAAGCAGGAGGGAGCAGGAGGCGTAGGTGTCGGTGTAGGCGTGGAAGTAGATGTAGCAGTAGCGGTGATCAAGAGGTCGTCAAAATAGCTGTCGGTACCGGCTCCATCGCGGCCGCTATTGATAGTGACATAACGAATCCCAGAGGTCCAAATCCTATCGGCATACTGCACCAGGCCATGGTATACGTGCTGCTCGTCAATGGAGAGGTCGAACAGACCGGTGCAGGTGTCGATTGTAATCACGAAATGAGTGTAACTACCTGAGTAGTCGCCCACATAATGCGCCCCAGGGTCAACCAGCCACTTGTCCTGATCGTTCTTAGTTACGTAAAAATAGTCCCAGATAGATTCGGAGCTACCGTTCCATGAGCCTCCAAAAAACCGAAAGACAGAGTTGGTGTCAGGACCTGGTTTGGGGTAATGCCAGTAGTCCGCCGTTATAATCCCTTTGGCAACATTGTCGAGTTCTATGCCTGCAGGGTTGTCACCGTTGACCCGCACGCCACGATCGCCCGAATGAATACCAGCTGGAGTGTCAGTTGCAGTAACAGTTGCAACCGGTGAAATGCCGAAATATGTCAAGTTCCAGCTAGGAATAGGGGTGCCATCGGCCAACCCCTCTCCATCAACCTGCAAACAATCTATTGATGCAGGGAGGGAGACCGAATCGGCCAGGCTGAATGACGTCCCGGTCCCACGGTACACGTTGACAGTCGCCTGGTCATCGCCCACGACGACATCGAAGTAGGTCAAGCCGTCGCCAAGGTCCCAACCGGCATTACCGACATCGAGCTGCCAGACGTTGCCGACATGGTTCTTGTCGCCCTGGTGCTTGGAGTAGTAGTGTGTATGACCGTTGAAGTATGCGTCAACGCCCGCACACTCCAAAAGGGCCCAGAAGTCGTCCCGGTGGGTCTCGTACTTGTCCAGGCTGTCGCCAACGTGACGAGTGTAAGGAAAGGCCGGCTCGTGGCCGAAGACGAAGACGAACGGCTTGGTGTTAGCCGCCAGGTCCGCTGCCAGCCAGTCGTACAGCTCCGGTACGATGTCGCCGTCGGTGGCCGTGTCACTGCCCGAGAGACTCGTTCCGCTGCCCTCGCTGGTGCCGCCATTCCAATACTCGTTCAGCGCGATGAAGTGGGCGTTCTCGTGGTCCCAGGAATAATTCACCCGCACTGTACCCGTTGGGCCGTCCTGGTTGGTGTAGTTCTTCAGCGGCGTCCTCAGGCTGTTGCCGTTGTCATATTCCTCCCGAAGCCACTGCATGTCTGCCCCGGTTTCCGCTTCGTGGTTTCCGATGAGGGGGTACCAGATTGCCGACGACCCAAACTTGGTATCGATTACAGCGCGGTTCTCCGGGATGGTTGAATCGATATCCCCTGCGGAGACGTGGAATGCGCCGGGCCCACCGACCTCGCTGTTAATCGAGTCGCATAGTTTCCCGAAGGCCGTGTGGATGCCGCGCATGTCGGCCGTCACGGTGAAGTGAAAGCTGCTGGCACGTACTTCAGCGGGATCGATGGCCAATGGCAGGCTCATCAGAACCAGCGCCATGGCAAAGAAGATAATAGTGAACGGATAGATCCTGGCTTTCACGACACGACCCCTATATCAATGTGACTCATGATTTTAAACCGCACCTTTTTCGAATATCCTCCTATCCCGCAACCTTCAAAATACATAAAAATACAGCTCTGTCTTCTTTTTAATTTACTGGTCATCTCTTTTCCCTCATTGGAAAAGACTCTCACTTGCCCCTCATCTGCCGTGGTGAAGCTGCCCTATTTTTGCCAGAGACACTTCGTGGCTTCCACTAACGAAGCAACGGGGTCAACCAGTAGCTCCCTCACAATGGTACTCAAAAGGCTGTTCTCCGATATAAAGTCAGCCACTGGAGGGCTGACATCGTAGTACCACTCCACAAGTTGAGAGCCTAATGTGCTTTCCAGCAGCACCTCATCCCTGAACGCCCTCAACACATCGATTTCCTCGGCTGTCGAAGTGCCGTAGGCTGCTGTGGCGATGAAGCAGCCTTCGCCCCCCTCTTCTGCACTTTCTTCGCTCCCGTATGTGATGAAGTAATCGGTCATACTGAGGTGCTGTGCTTTAATCCAGTCTGCTGAGCGGACTGTATCTGAGACTCGTACCTCGTCAATGGCTCCCTCGAAAGTTTCGTCTGTCGCCACAGACCCGTCTTTCATGCTGGCTCCGATCGAAAATTTAGCTGTGCCATTATGGATACTTGCCGCATAATCTATCTCACAATCCATTTGTCCATTGATATAGATTATCCATTTCGATCCAGTGGATACCCCTGTGAGGTGATACCATGTATCGGTGGCCAATACTGTATCAGATAAAAGCTCAGCCTGGTACGAACCATCCGCTGAGATCATAAAGAACGTGTTCCTGTAAGTTGCCAGGTACAAACTGTAAGATCTTTGTGGATTAGTGGCGCTCCAATCCCACTTACACGCTATTCCTGGGGAATAGTTACTAAACTCAGCAGGGTTTACCCAAGCCTCGATTGTAACCACCGCAGTAATATCTAAACTGCTAGAATCGGGAACTTCAACATAGTCATCAGTTCCATCAAAGTTAAAGGCATCGTCTATCTTTCCACTCGCTCCCCTTATCGAGCCGCTATTGGTTCCATCATTGTCATTTGTAGTTGAGTCTAACACGCTCCCGCTCACCCCGTTGAGATGCCAAATGCCTTTGTAGTGGGTGTCCCAGACGGCTATCGGGTTCTGCTCATCTGGAGCGCTTGGATTACCATAATACATATAGATGTGGTCAGCACTACTAGAGCCATCTATTTGAGGAACGTTTACCCAGACCCAACTATCTCCTGTCTCATCCCACTTCTCAATCTCATGACTAAGCACGGTGGAATCGTTACTATCGACAAAACGAATGTCCTGGCCGCTATCCCGGGTCTTACCATAATCGATATTCGTTGAGTCAAGTTTCACAAGGACTGGGAAATTTACCAAGCTCTCGCTCTGCCCGCTATTATCGAAGGTAAGCTTTTGCCGGTATTCCCAGACAGTATTCCACCAACTGGGGGTTGCCTGCGCCGGTTCTGCCGGCACCACCACCGCTGCCAGCGATAACGCCAGCGCCAGGGCTAGTGCCATATATACTATCTTCGCCTTCATTTCTTCACCCTCCTCCTATTTTCAAATACGAGAATATATTATATGCGGGACTCTCAATTTGGTTTATATCACTATGTATACGGCCTGTCAACATATATTATCCTCACAAAAATTCATATTTCTAACATAGTCCTACCAGAAATAGGCTGACCTGACGTCTTGGTTGGTGTAGTCCTTCAGCGGTGTCCTCAAGCTGTTGCCGTTGTCATATTCCTCCCGAAGCCACTGCATGTCTGCCCAGGTTTCCGCTTCGTGGTTTCCGATGAGGGGGTACCAGATTGCCGACGACCCAAACTTGGTATCGATCACGGCGCGGTTCTCCGGGATGGTTGAATCGATATCCCCAACGGAGACGTGGAATGCGCCGGGCCCACCGACCTCGCTGTTAATCGAGTCGCATAGTTTCCCGAAGGCCGTGTGGATGCCGCGCATGTCGGCCGTCACGGTGAAG
>Ga0307378_10000269_pt1 | contig 97442 bp, 75 predicted proteins | sample UN1MG_FD_202238 | JGI IMG/M metagenome (GOLD analysis project Ga0307378, IMG submission 202238) | Soil microbial communities from Risofladan, Vaasa, Finland - UN-1 | ecosystem: Environmental > Terrestrial > Soil > Coastal area > Acid sulfate soil | place: Finland: Risofladan, Vaasa | collected...
TAACACCATGTTCGCGCTAGGGATCACCTACATTCCCATCTATGCTCGTCTGGCGCGTGCCTCGGTCATGGGCATCAAGGAGCTGGACTACATCACCGCAGCGACAGGCGTTGGAGTCCCGGGATATCGCATCATGCTGCGCCACGTCTTGCCCAATAGCCTGTCCCCCCTCATCGTGCAGTTCACGCTCATGATCGCTACAGCCATCATTGAGTGCGCGGCCCTCGGGTTCCTTGGCCTCGGAGCCCAGCCCCCATCACCCGAGTGGGGGGCCATGTTGAGCAATGGCTACAAGTTCCTCACCGTGGGTGCCTGGTGGGCGCTCCTCTTCCCCGGCTTGGCCATCATCTTTGTAGTGACAGGGTTCAACCTCGTAGGTGATGGACTGCGCGATGCCCTTGACCCGCGCCTGCGGAGGGGCGCGTAGGTCAGAGCCACTCTGGGCCTCGTCGATTGCCGCCCTCTTCAGCCACCTCCCTTCTTCACTCCGCTCTTCTGATCGCATCTCCTATCCCGCTGGGCCTGGTTTGCGGTACTCCGGTGGCTGTGGTATAATTGACTATCAAGTTGCGAGAACTGAAGTGAGAGGTCCACTACGAGGTGACCTCGGGAGGAAACAGATGGCGCTAGGCAAGAACCAGAAGGACGCCATCATAGGTGAGTATCACGTCCACGACAAGGACACGGGTTCACCGGAAGTGCAGATAGCCCTTCTGAGCAGAAGGATCGACCAGTTGGTTGACCATCTGAAGGCTCACCAGCACGACGAGCATTCGCGACTGGGGCTCATCAAGTTGGTTGGTCAGCGGAGACGCCATCTGAACTACCTGAACCGGAACTATCCGGCCCGATACAAGGACGTCGTGTCTCGCCTGGGCTTACGCAGGTAAAGCCACTCGACGCAAAGGGGGTGGTGGTGTTCCGATCCGCCTGGCTGGTAGAGCTATCCTGGGAGGCAACGGGCGGGTCGTCGTTTGACTGATTAAAACAACTGGACTGGGTCCCGGGGGCCAGGTATTGGAGAGTGTAGCTCACTTTTGCGCCATGACGCGGCAAGGATGGCGATCCAAGTCGACAGGTGAGATACAGTCTCCAGTCCTTGACCTCCAGGCCCCGTTCGGTATGGAGGTATAAGGAATGTCAACAATCTACGAAGCAAGCATCGGGGAGCACCCTGTCAGGATAGAGGCTGGGAAGTTCGCCGGACAGGCGGGAGGTGCCGTCACTGTAAGGAGTGGCGACACCATGGTACTGGTGACTGCCACCGTATCTGGGGCGCCTCGAGAAGGCGCCGATTTCTTGCCACTGACGGTGGACTATGAGGAGCGCCTCTACGCCGCTGGCAAGATACCGGGCGGTTTCTTCAAGCGTGAGGGGCGGCCTTCCGAGCAGGCTATCCTCCTCTGTCGGCTGGCCGACAGATCCCTTCGACCCCTTTTCGAGCGCGGGCTCCGTCATGATGTACAGATCATCATCACGGCCCTATCCGCCGACCAGGAGAACTACCTGGATACCCTGTCGGTAATCGGGGCATCGGCGGCCCTCTGCATTTCCGATATCCCCTTCAGCGGCCCGGTGGGCGCAGTGCGAGTAGGTCGCGTCAATGGTCATTTCATCTTCAACCCCACGGCCTCGGAGATGGAAGAGTCCGATCTGGACGTGCGCGTGGCAGGGACGCGCGAGGGGGTGGTGATGGTGGAGGCGGGCGCCCAGGAGGTGGATGAGGACACCATGGTGAAAGCCATCATGCTGGGTCATGAGGCCATGCAAGAGGTCATTGACGTCCAGAGGCGGATGGCAGAGGAGATTGGCAAGCCCAAGAGCGCCTATACGTGCTACTGTATCGACGAGGAGGTGCTGAACGCCGTGCGTTCATGGGCAGCCGGCAGGATCTGGGAGACCATAGGAGATGCCGAAGGCAAGAAGCAGTTAAGTGAAGCCCTCGATTCTCTGCGCGAGGAGCTGGTGGAGAAGCTCGGCGAGCGCCATCCGCCGGAGAAACTGAACGCTGCCTTCGACGATGTGGTCAAGGCGGAAGTCCGGCGAGGGGCTCTCGCGGATCGCCGCCGCCTCGACGGCAGAGGCCTGGACACCGTGCGCCCCATCGGCTGCGAGGTGGGGTTGCTGCCCAGAGCACATGGTTCTGGGCTGTTCAGCAGAGGCGAGACTCAGGTGCTGGCGATTGCCACGCTGGGTACCGCCAGCGACGAGCAAATCCTGGATGGCCTGGGCACCAGGGATTCCAAGCGTTTCATGCACCACTACAACTTCCCGCCCTACAGTACTGGGGAGACACGTTTCCTTAGAGCTCCGAAACGGCGGGAGATCGGCCACGGTGTGCTGGCAGAGACAGCGCTCTCGCCGGTGATCCCTTCAGCGGATGAGTTCCCCTACACCGTTCGTCTTGTCTCCGAGGTTCTGTCGTCCAACGGTTCAACGTCCATGGCCAGCATCTGTGCCGCCTCTCTTTCGCTCATGGACGCGGGAGTGCCCATCAAGGCACCGGTGGCAGGAATGGCGATGGGACTCATCACTGACGGTGATCGCTACGTCATCCTCACTGATATCATGGGCAAAGAGGACGCGCTTGGCGACATGGACTTCAAAGTTGCGGGCACCAGGCAGGGCGTCACAGCGCTTCAGATGGATCTCAAGATCTCGAGGGTCGAAGCTGAGGTCCTGAGAGAGGCGCTAGGGCGCGCCAAAGAGGCTCGGCTCTACGCCCTGGATAGGATGGACGAGACGATCAGTACCGCGCGTCCCGACCTGTCTCCGTATGCGCCACGCATCACGCTGATAAAGATCGACGTTTCCAAGATCGGCCTTGTGATCGGCCCTGGTGGCAAGACGATTCGCAGGATCATCGAGGAGACGGGTGTCAAGATAGACGTGGAGGACGATGGCACGGTCCTGGTGGCCTCCACAGACGCTGAGGGAAGCAAGAAGGCTGTGGAGATGATCCGGGCGCTGACGGAAGATCCGGAGATTGGGAAGATCTACACCGGTACTGTGAAGCGTGTGACGGATTTTGGCGCCTTTGTCGAGATCTTGCCGGGAACGGATGGCCTGGTGCACATCTCTCAGCTGGCCGACTACCACGTGGCCAGTGTGGAGGATGTGGCGCGCGTGGGTGACGAGATCATGGTCATGGTCGTGGATATCGATTCGGAAAACAAGATCAGGCTCTCCAGAAGGGCTGTCCTCGAAGGGTGGACGCCGGAGGAGGCCAGAGCCATGGACAGAAAGCCGACGCAGAAGAGGAGGCAGCAGCCCTCGGGGCGCAATGGACAGTACCCTCGAAGGCGTAGAGAGTAGCGCGCCGGAGCCGCCTTGCGGCCAGTCGTCAAGGTACAATAACATGCAAGACGCCATGCGTACACCATCCGTGCCTAATGGCGTCTTTTGCTGTCTGTGGAGGAGTTCGTGAGTGAGTGGCGAGAACACGCTCTGGCACCGAAGACCGTTCTAGAGCACTGGGGCAGCGATGCCGGACGGGGTCTGAGCGAAGACGTTGCAGCTGAGAGGTTGCAGAAGTTTGGCCCCAATCGCTTGGAGGAGATAGGTCGAGTATCTCCCTGGCGACAGTTCGCCAGCCAGTTCACCGAATTCATCATCCTCGTACTGATCGGTGCCGCCTTCATCTCAGGTATCCTGCAGGAGTGGACGGATGCCATAGCTATTCTGGTCATCGTACTCCTCAACGGCATCCTGGGTTTCGTGCAGCAGTATCGTGCTGAGCGGGCGCTGGAAGCGCTGAAGAAGATGGCAGCGCCCCTGGCCAGGGTAATTCGCCAGCGTGAGGTTCGCAGTATCCCCGCCGAGGAACTGGTGCCGGGTGATATCATAGCCTTGGAGATGGGCGATCTGGTGCCCGCGGATGCCAGGGTACTCTCGGACCACCTTCTCCAGGTGGATGAGGCTTCCTTGACAGGGGAGTCCGTCCCTGTGAAGAAGGACGCTGATGTGGTCCTTCCTGACGACGCGCCTCTGGGCGACCGCCGCAACATGGTGTACTCCAGTACAGTGGTCACATACGGGAAGGGCACAGCCGTGGTGACGAACACGGGCATGGACACTGAGCTGGGAAAGATCGCTCATCTGGTGCAGACGATGGGCCGGGAGCAGACACCCCTTCAGGAACAACTGGAAGTGGTGGGCAGGCTGCTCGTATACGGTTGCCTTCTGATAGTCGCTGTGGTGTTCGCTCTGGGGCTGTGGCGCGGGGTTCCGCCGGTAGAGATGTTCCTCACGGCGGTGAGCCTCGCGGTTGCGGCCATTCCAGAGGGACTGCCGGCGGTGGTGACCATCGCTCTGGCCCTGGGGGTCCGGCGCATGGTGCAACGCAATGCTCTGATCCGGAAGCTGCCCTCAGTGGAGACCTTGGGGTCCGCCACAGTCATCTGCACTGACAAGACAGGCACTCTCACCCAGAGCAAGATGACTGTGCGGAAGATCGGGCTTCTTGACAGCATCATAGACGTTACGGGCGATGGATACGATCCTGAGGGGGAGTTCCGCATTGGTGATCAGCCTGTTGAGGGCGCCAACCGGGACCTCGAACTGGCTCTGCGCATCGGGGTTCTGTGCAACAATGCCAGTCTGAGGCAGGAGGTCGGCGATGGATCGGGGTGGGGCATTGTGGGCGATCCGACGGAAGGCGCTCTCCTCGCGGTGGCTGGAAAGGCCGGCCTGTGGCGCAGCGAGCTGGAAACAGGGCACACCATGGTGTATGAGTTGCCCTTCGACTCAGACCGGAAAAGGATGACCACTATCTGGCGCGGTCCTGACGGCGGGACGACGGCCTATGTCAAGGGAGCTCCCGACGTGGTTGTTCGTCTGTGCACGCACGTTCAAGACAACGGGCGGGTGCGAGCTGCGACAAGTGAGGATAGGGAGCGCCTGCTGGCAGTGAATGATGGCTTTGCCAATGAAGCGATGCGCGTCCTGGCGGTGGCGTACCGCGACTTGGAGGAGGTCACAGACCCGACGATAGCGGAGGTGGAGAGACAGCTAGTCTTCTCGGCCTTGATGGCCATGAAGGATCCTCCCAGGCCGGAGGCCAGGGAGGCCATCGCCACGGCAAGACGCGCAGGGCTGGAAGTGGTGATGATCACGGGAGATCACAAGAGCACGGCGGTAGCCATTGCTAAGGAACTAGACCTGTACCGCGATGGTGACCTCGCTTTCACTGGACCCGAGCTGGACGGGATCGACGATGGGCGACTGAGGGAAATCGTCGAGCAGGTCAGAGTCTACGCGCGCGTCTCGCCAGAGCATAAGTTGCGTATCGTGGGGGCATGGAAGAGCCGAGGACACATCGTGGCTATGACGGGCGACGGAGTGAATGACGCGCCTGCTCTCAAGGAGGCGGACATAGGGATCGCGATGGGGATCACGGGCACCGATGTGAGCAAGGAAGCCTCCGACATGATCCTCACCGACGATAACTTCGCTTCAATTGTCGCCGCAGTCGAGGAGGGCCGCGCCATCTTCGACAATATCCGTCGCTTCATCCACTTCCTTCTCTCCTGCAACATCGGTGAGTTGCTGACCATGTTACTGGCGTCGTTACTGGGGTTACCCTTGCCCCTGCTGCCTATTCAGATCCTCTGGGTGAACCTGGCCACGGATAGCCTGCCTGCCCTGGCCCTTGGGGTGGAGCCGGCCGAACCAAGGGGGATGGAGAGACCTCCCCGGCCTCCGACAGAGGGTGTGCTCACCAAGCGAATCGCCAGCATCATGCTCATGCAGGGCACCATCATCGGCCTGCTCACCTTGGGTGCGTTTCTCTTCGAGTACTTGGTCATGGGTGGCGGCGTGGATAGGGCGAGGGTCATCGCCTTCTCCACCACCATCTTCGCTCAGAACGTTCATGCTTTCAACGTGCGCAGTGACAGGTATTCGGTATTCCAGCTGGGTCTGCTCAGTAACCCGTGGCTCTTGGTGTCCTTCGGTGTTGTCATTGTCAGCGAGCTGGCGGTCATCTACGTGCCGTTCCTTCAGCCCATTTTCAAGACCATGCCGCTGGGGGCGCAGGACTGGGCGGTGGTGATCGGTCTGGGCGTGATGCCGTTGGTCATCGTGGAGTTCATCAAGCTGATCAATAGGCGGCTGGGGCGCGTCTAGCAGCTACCACCTTTCTTGGGAGGCGACTCGTGTCCAAACCGTGGAGCGAGACAACCAAGCGCTGGGTCGTTGTCGGCCTGATCGTGGCAGGAGCGCTACTGTTGTATCGGGTTCGCAGCCTTCTGCCACCGGTGATCCTGGCTTGTCTCCTGGCATACCTTCTAGGCCCGATCGTGGAGCGTTTGACGAGACTCCGGCTGTCAAGGACCAAAGCCACGCTGGTCACCTATCTGCTCCTTCTCCTGGCCGTGGGCGTGGCCGCCTCCATACTGGTGCCAATAGTTGTGCAGCAAATCTCCTCTATCAACGTCGATCTGCAAAGTATCTATGAGAGCATACTGCGCATCATGTCTTCGTACCAGACTATCACCATTCTCGGATACTCCATCGAACTGTCCGATGTTTTCGACAAACTGCAGGGGAGCCTGATACAGCTCATCACAGGATTCGCATCCCGCTCGGCTCAAGAGATGCTGGGCATCGCATTTGGTTTGGCGTCGGGCTTTGCCTCCACCTTTGTGTGGCTGATCTTCATTCTCGTGGTCTCCTTTTGGCTCCTCAAGGATGCCGACCAGATCGGCAGTTTCTTCGATGGGCTGGTGACTCCAGAATACCGGAGCGACGCTGACACGTTGCGCGCCAACGTAGGTGCGGTCTGGAACTCGTTCTTCAGGGGTTTGCTGCTTCTGTCTCTCACCGTCGGTGTGACGACCGGGGCACTCACCTGGTTGGTGGGGGTGAAGAACGCCCTGCTGCTGGGTATTCTGGCCGGTGTGCTGGAGGTGGTTCCCACCATTGGCCCCATCGTCGCCTGTATCCCTGCGGTCGCCGTTGCCTACTTCCAGGGCTCGACGCATCTGCCCATTGGCAATGGATGGTTTGCCTTGTTGGTCGTGGGACTGTACGCGTTGATCCAGCAGGTGGAGAACAACTTCCTCGCACCACGTATCATCGGAGGCAGTGTGAGAATCCATCCCCTGGTTGTGTTGATGGGGGCCATCGGTGGCTATGCCGTGGGGGGCATCGTGGGTGCCTTCCTCGCTGCACCGGTCATCGGAACTCTCAGGGTCCTTGGTCAGTATCTCTACCGCAAGCTTACGGAGGTGGAGGCCCCTGCCGAGTTGCTGGAAGAGGCGCCTCGTCCCGAAGGGGAGACTTGCCCTGAACGACCCGATGTCGGAATCGCCGAGCCAGGTGATGCTGACTCCTGATGACCCTGCCTTCCTGAAGGTGCGGGCCAGGACCAAGGCCGTCCTCTTCGACCTTGACGGCACGCTGATTGACACCGATGATGCCTTCCTGGAGACCTGGGCGGGCAGGCTGGAGAGGTGGTCGCGTGGGCGCGTCGGTGATGATCCAAGGCCACTACTGCGACGGGTCTTGCTTGCCGCGGAGGGTCCGATCAACGCGGTCATCTCGCTGCTGGACGCGGTGGGACTGGACGACAACGTCTTTTCCATAGGTGACAGACTGCGTCGTGTTCGAGGGCTGCGAACTCAGGGTCGGTTCGTTGCCGTCGATGGTGTTCTGGAGACCATCCGCTCTCTGCACCCATGCTACCGCTTAGGTGTAGTCACCACGCGCTCACGAGTTGATGCCCTTGCCTTCCTCCGGCAGTTCGAACTGCAGCGTCTTATCGAGGTGGTGACCACCAGGGAGGATACCTGGAGGCTGAAACCTCACCCAGAGCCCATTCGGCACACGGTCAGTTCGCTGGGTTTGTCTCCGTCACAATGTGTGATGGTGGGCGACACTGCGGTGGATATGGTGTCGGCCAAGGAGGCAGGCGCCTTTGCCGTGGGCGTTCTGTGTGGCTTTGGGGAGCGCAGGGATCTGCTGGAAGCTGGGGCAGATCTCATATTGGAGAAGACTGCGGAGCTTGTGCTCTGGTTCTGATCGCCACCTAGGAGCCGGTTGCTGGCTCCTCCTGGTCAGTGGCGTCTTCGTCAGCGGGTTCGACCCGGTACAGCTTGTCCAGACTCTCGACGCGATCGACGAAGACCATGCCGTTCACATGGTCGATCTCGTGCTGTAGCACTCGCGCCATGAAACCCTCGGCCCTGATGCGGATCTGCTTGCCACTGCGATCCTGGGCCTTGACCACGACACGCGTCGCTCGAGTCACATCGCCCACATACCTTGGCATGGAGAGACAACCTTCCTGCTGCTCCTCCTCGCCCCAACTCTTCACTACCTCGGGGTTACAGATGACGATCAGCTTGCCGCGGTAGGGGTCACGGATCTCTTCCTCTTCATCCTCATCCTCAGGCAACTCGATGACAGCGACCCGTAGCGAAACCCCGACTTGAGGAGCAGCCAGGCCCACTCCCGGTGCTTGGTGCATGGTATCTATCATGTCGTCGATGAGTTCTTGTAGCGATGGGCCGAAGTCTCGTACCTTTTTCGCTTTCTGTCTCAGCACAGGGTCGCTGCTGGGGGCGAGGGGTCTGATGGCCATTCGTTGCCTCCGTCGTCCTGGCTCCAAGCCTGATTGGGCGCGGTGCGTCCCGCTCTCCAGTGCACGGGCCCGCACAGCGCAAAGGCGCCGATGCAGACAATCGTCCCTGGGTTGTTAGTCTCACGTTGAGTCGAGGCGCAGCAGCGCTACCGTCTCCACATGGTAGGTCTGCGGGAACATGTCCACTGGTTGCACTTCCAGGAGTTCATACCCCGACTGCACCATTCTATCGATGTCTCGGGCCAGCGTTGCAGGGTCGCAAGAGACATATATGACCTTGGGTGGCGTGTGCGCGACGAGGGCGGCAAGTGCCGACTTACTCAATCCCTGTCGAGGCGGGTCCACGATCGCCAGATCTATGGATTCCTCTAGCGAGGGGAGTAGTTCCTCAACGGCGCCTTGCAGGAAGCGCACGTTGGTCGTACCCTGAGAGTTGAATCGCGCGTCCTCGATGGCGGAGTCGCTGCTGTCGATGCCAATGACTTTCGACACCTTATCGGATAGGCTGAGCCCAAAGGTCCCCACGCCACAATACAGGTCCAGCAGGACCTCGTTCCCCTGGGGGCTTGCACACCGAGTGACGGCGGTAAGCAGTTGTTCCACCTGCGACGTGTTCACCTGGAAGAAGCTAGTGGCGGAGATACGCAGGGACCTGTCGGACACTGTTTCCGTAACGTAACTCTCTCCTACGTACGTAACCGGTGTGCCGTCCGGCAGGAGGAGCACACAGGAGATGGGCAGATCCAACTCCACGCCCGGCGCCACGTCGCCAGTTGTCTCCAGGATGACCATCTGCTCTCCAGTGGATGTTCCGGCTCTCAGCGATACCCTTTCCAGATCGGGGAAGTCTATCTCCAATGAGGAGAACAGGTCCCACAACAACGGATGCATAGTGTGGCACTCTTCTATGGGCACGACGATGTGCCGATCCGCATCCAGAAAGCCTGGTCGGCCGTCCTCATCCAGATGCAACTGCACGTGATTGCGGTAGCACCAAGGGTTCTCGACCGGCAGGGTGGGCTTCACTGGCGGATCGGTCAGGTGAGCGATACGTGTCAATTGTGACCGGAGAATCTCCTCCCGAAGAGTCAGCTGCCTCTCGTAGGCGATGTGCTGCCACTGACAACCGCCGCAGGTGCCGAAGTGCGGGCACCTGGGTTCGACCCGATCGGGGGAAGGAGTGGTGATTTCTACAGCGCGCGCACGCGAATACCTGGTTCTCTCCTCCGTCACCTCGGCGAGCACTACCTCTCCGGGCACCACGTAGGGTAAGAACAGTACCTTGCCCGCGTGGCGAGCCAGGCCGCTGCCACCGTGGGCCATGGCTGAGATCTGTACTTGGATCATGTCCGCTGCACCACGGCCCCAAGAATTCGGAGGAAAAGCACTGGGTGGGCCGGACCTGAAGGGCGGTAACCTACCCTCGGTTCCGCTTCACGAAGTCCTCCATCCTGCCCAGGGCCTCCTCGATCTCCACGAGCGACGCTGCATACGCACACCGCACGAAGCCTTCTCCGCATGCACCGAAGGCCGTACCGGGGACTACCGCCACCTTCTTCTCGTAGAGCAGCTTCTCGGAGAACTCCTCGGAGCTCAACGACGTGTTCTGAATGGAGGGAAAGGCGTAGAACGCACCCTGAGGCTCGATGCAGGGCATGCCTATGCTGTTCAGCCCATCGACTATCACGCGGCGGCGCTGATCGTACTCCCGAAGCATCTCTTGGACGGCATCCTCACCGTTCCGCAGGGCCTCGATGCCCGCCACTTGAGCTGTGGTCGGCGCGCACATAATGATATACTGGTGTGCCTTCTGCATGCCGCCGAGTATCTCGGGAGGCGCAGCGGCATAACCCAGACGCCATCCCGTCATGGCGTATGTCTTTGAGAAACCACTCAACAGGATGGTTCTCTGACGCATGTTGGGCAACGACGAGAAGCATACGTGCTCGACGCCGTACACCAGGCGATCGTAGATCTCGTCGGACAGGACGATGAGGTCGTGCTCTTCGGCCAGCGCGGCGAGCTCCGACAATCGCTGCCTGCTCATCACAGCCCCCGTCGGGTTGTTGGGATAGCCTATGAGCAAGGCCTTGGTCTTGGGGGTGATCTTCTTTGCGATCTCCGATGCCGTGATCTGGAACCCGTTCTCCACCCTGGCTTCGACTGTAACGGGGGTCCCACCCGCAAAGATCACGCCGGGTTTGTAGGAGACGAAGCAAGGTTCGGGGACTATGACCTCGTCACCAGGCTCGACGACGGCCAACAGTGCGAGGAAGAGCGCCTCGGACACGCCGACTGTGATCAGCAATTCCTCTCCGGGGTCGTATTCTACCCCGTACAACCTCGCCAAATGCTTGGACAGTTCTTCTCTCAGCTCGCGCACACCGGCGTTGGACGTATAGCTGGTATCTCCCCTTTCCAAGGAGCGGATGCCTGCCTGCGTGATGTGACCGGGCGTCACAAAATCAGGTTCGCCAACCCCCAAGGAGATCACGTCGTCCATGGTGGCGATCACATCGAAGAACTTCCGTATCCCGGAAGGCGGTACGGACCGTATTCTCTCTGCAAGGACTTCCCTCATCGTTCTCCTCTCAGTCGCTAATGTGGTGCTCCAAGAGCCAGACTCGTTACGCTCCACTCGTCGGATCTGTCATCGTATGTCAACTCGAAGCGCCTATTCTCCTCGGTGACGACGCGGAAATGAAGGCCCGAAGGGCTTCGCCACGTCTCTTCCACGACCCGGACCACGTGTCTCCGGCCAAGGAAGTGGAAGCAGACAGGCCGTTCGGCGAATCGGCTGCCGGAATAGCACTCGACGCGCGCCCTCTCTTCCATCTTCTCTCACCCTATGAGCAGCCTGCAATCATCTCCCACGTCGACCTTGCTGCACCGGCCTTCTATCTGAGTGTAGCTGCCGACAAGGGACTCTCGGAGTATGGAGTTCTGAAGGCGAGCGCCTTCACTTATGATGGAGTCACTGATTATACAGCGTTCTATCTGCACGTCATCGGCGATGGACACGTAGGGACCGATGACAGAGTCAGTGATCGAAGCGGTAGGTGCTATGTGAACGGGGGGCACGATGGCGGTGTTCGCGGTCTTTCCATATGAACCACCGCTCTTGTCAAGCAGGTAGCGGTTGGTAGATAAGAGAGTCTCGGGCTTCCCGCAGTCGGCCCACACTTCGACGGTGCCCGTCTCCAGCTTCGCTCCCTGATCCACCATCAGCTGAAGCGCATCTGCCAAGTAGTACTCCCCCTTGGTCTGTATGCCTCCCGACAGCACGGCTTCTAAACACTCCAGGAGAAGGGCCGAGTTCCTGATGTAGTACAGGCCCACGATGGCGAGATTGGACACTGGCGTATCCGGCTTCTCCACAAAGCCGGTGATGTACCCTTCTTCAACGGTCACTACCCCGAAACGACTTGGGTCCTCAACCTCTTTGACGAAGATCACGCCGTCCGAGGATGCCTGCTCGAGGAATCCGAGATCCGCATCGAAGATGGTGTCCACGAAGATGATGAAAACGGTCCCCACGAGGTGCTCTCGCGCGAGGAGGAGGGCGTGAGCCTGGCCTCTTGGTTCCGTCTGCTCGACGTAGCGCGCCGGGAAATCATAGCGGGCCTCGACGTGTTGCCGTATCTGCTCGCCAAGATGCCCCACGATGAAAACGACCTCATCGATGGGCAAGCCCTGCAGCCTATCAAGCACGTGGTCCAGGACGGTCTTACCAGCAACCTGCAAGAGAGGCTTCGGCTTGGTGTGGGTGTGGGGCCTCAGTCTCGTTCCCAGTCCAGCCATGGGGATGATGATTCGCATCGCCTGCCTGCCTTTCCTGCCTTATTGGCATGCAAGACCGTGTGTGGCGCGTACGGTCCGTTAGGCACTGGTGGCCAGGAGCCGCTCGTACAACCTCACGACTTGGTCGGTGTTGTGTTGCAGGGAGTACCGGGACACAATCCTTCGACGCGCCTTTCTGCCGAGGGAGTGTCGAAGTCCTGGGTTCTCCGTCAGCAACCTCAGCGCCAGCGCGAGCTGGCTACGCAAGTCGAGGGGGTCGATCAGGATGCCAGCGCCCCGAAGTGCTTCGCCATCACCCCCAACATCTGTGGCTACTGTTGCCATACCGCAAGCCATGGCTTCGAGCATAGCGATGGAAAGCCCTTCGACCTCAGAGGGCAACACGAACGCGTCCCCCGCCTGCAAGATGGGAATCAACGAGGCGGCGTCCTTGACCACCCCGGTGAAGACCGTCGTTTCTCCGGCGTACAGGTTCCGCAGCCTAGCATACTCAACTCCGTTGCCAACAACTACGGCTTTGGTGGTGGGAGGCAGTCGGAGGCTGTGGAACACCTCCAGGAAGGTCCCCACGTTCTTCTCGGGATCGAGGCGACCGCAATAGACGACGAGGAATTCGGCCCCCAGGTCTTGCTTGTAGCCTGATGGGCCCGGGCGGAAAAGATCGGTATCCACCCCGTTAGGGATAACGTGGATATTCTCTGAGGGCACACCGTACCTGGCGAGGATACCCTTCTGCTCATGGGAGAAGATCACCACGGCGTCATATCTTGCCAGTACGTTCGACCAGATGCGATAGAGCCACCTTGAACTCAGACCCCACAGGCTGGCGCGCCGATCATACGGGGCATGGAAAGTTGCCACAATGGGAATGCCATGCTTGTGACACACCTGAGGAAGCCCGAAATCCAGGTTGGAGAAGGAGAGGGACACGTGGGCTATGTCCACCCCTTCCTCGACCAGCACTCTCTCGATCAGTGACCTACAGCCGGGCGACGAGATCAAGTCGTGGTCCCACAGGCTGAGCGAACTGAGTCTTCTGAGCTGCGGGACTTCGCCTGTCTGCTCGGAGCGGGGACCATGGTAGAAGAAAAGGACCTGTGCGCCGCGGGCTTCCAATCCGTGAGTGAGTTGGTTGGAGTACCTTACGAGGCCGTTGCCGCGCTTTCTGGCTTTGTGTCCGAACCAGGCGACTCTCATGTACTCTCGCGCAACTTCTTTCGTGGGTCCCTGCATTGTGGGACCGCTGCATTATAGCAGCTTGCGGGTGGGGGGGCAAGAGGGGTCAAAGAGACCATCGATGACCAAGACGACAGCGCCCTCGTCAAGTGGCCGTCCGCACGCCTCGAGGCCACTCCATTCATCCCGCCCGTGCCGCGGTGAACAGTGCTCCGCATGACACTCATGCAGGATTCCTTTGGAGGGACTCTGTGTACCTGGCTGACAACAGTCAGAGAAAGCCGCCATTGGGGCACTCAACGAATGGGAGCCGCCACGCCAGTCTGACCACTCGCGGTGCGCCAATGGTCGGCCGCAGAACTGCTTACCTGCGACTCGCCCCGTCGCATAGCACCCATATAACTAGGCGTTGTGAGATGGTGAAGGGGCCTGAAGTCCTGAGCATCGGGCCACCGGCGTAGCCGTGGCGCAGCGCTCAGACCGAACTAGGAACCCAAGAGGACACCCTTTGGACCTGGCACAGGTGAGATGTGTGACCGATCGAAGCTGTCAAGACCTGATCTTGACGGGAAGCCGTAGACTAGGCCTCAGGTTAGGACCGACAACGTTTGGGTTTGTCGCCAAGGCTTTCCATCTACGTTCCCATCCCGTGCGTGCGGAAGCAGATCCCCGCAGCGACGAAACCTGGCACTTCTGTGTCGGGCACTGGCGGATTTGACAGCTATCAATACCTGTGATATAATAAGTCGGTTTCTGTCAAAATCAAAAAAACTGAGGGAGGTAGTGTCTGATGGATTTCACGATGTCTCCTGAGCAGGAACTCTGGAAGCAGACGGTAAGGGAGTTCTCTGAGCAAGAGCTGGAGCCGATAGCCAGGAAGATAGACGAGGAATGGCACCGCATACCCAATGAGATCATCGACAAGATGGCCGACTTGGGTATTTTTGGTATTACCATTCCTGAGGAGTACGGCGGCTGTGCTGTCCCGGGCGAGGAGATGCAGTACGCAGTGAACACGATCTTCGAGCTTGCCCGAGGGGAACTGAGCATGTCGCTCCCCGTCTACACCTTGCTGTGCATCGGTTGGTCCATGCTGCTGGTGGACTACGGCACTGAGGAGGCCAAGGAGGAGATACTGCCCAAGGTGGCTTCCGGCGAGTGGTTCATGGGCATCAGTACGACAGAGCCCGGCGGAGGGTCGGATCTGGCCAATATCAAATTGGCTGCCACCAAGGACACCGGCAAAAGCTGGATCATCAACGGTGAGAAGGCCTACATCAGCGGCGTCCGTGAGGCCACGGAGAGGGGCGGCGGTCACTGCACTCTGTTCTTGACCGAGCCCGAGAAGGGGTACAAGGGAGCGACCTTCGCCTGGTTCCCCGCCAATGCGCCTGGCACGAGCTACACCACCTACTCCGACATGGGCCGCATGGGCCTGTCCACCGGTGGGTTCATCTACAAGGACGCGGAGATCCCCAAGAAGTACATTCTGGGTGAAGAGAACAAGGGTTTCTACGTCAACATGGCGGGGTTCAACGTCGCCCGCGCCGTGGTATCCGCCGCTTGCCTGGGAGGCGCAGACAAGTGCCTGGATATCAGCCGCGACTACACCAAACAGCGTGTGCTCTTCGGCAGGCCCTTGATGAACTTCGAGGCCATTTCCTTCGAGATGGTGGACGACAAGGCCGAGCTGGAGATGCTCAAGCTGATGCTCCAGAGGGGTGCCTGGTTGATCGACCAGCAACGCAAGGACAAGTCCAAGGTTGACTACCGTGATATCAACCGTACCATCGCCTTGTGCAAGTGCTATTCTCCTCCGTTGGGAGTGCGCGTGGCGAAGAACGGCATGATGTACCACGGCGGGTTTGGCTACACCAAGGAGACCCCGTTGGAGATGTCGCTGAGAGGCACCATGTCCTACCTGGTGGGTGCCGAGGGCGGCTATCACGTGATGAAGATCATCATGGGCCGTGATTGGTTCGGCGATGAGGCCGTTCCTTATCGCGGAAGCCAGACGGGGCACTAGGACGCTGAGGACTCCACTCGGCGTGCCGACAAACGTGCGCGTCAGTTAGCTCAACATGCCAGGGGGGATGCAAGTCCCCCCTGGCAGTGTGTCTGCAGTACTGATCCAGCCACGGTGATCCTTTTCCACCGCGATTGGTGGCTGGTGCCGTCTTTCCATGGGCTTCGTTCGGTGGCGTTCCCCGTGTGCGGGAGGCTGGTCAACAGTGACGATTTACGAGTTTGAGGGCAGGGTGCCCAGACTTGGTGAGAACGTATACGTGCATCCGTCAGCTGACATCATCGGGCTGGTGACCCTCGGCGATGAGTGCTTCGTCGCACCGGGCGCTCGGATAAGAGGCGACTATGGTGAGATCATCATCGGTAGGGGAACGAGCATAGAAGAGAACTGCATTATTCACGCTCGGCCGGACCAGGTGACACGCATAGGTGACTACGTAACAGTGGGTCACGGCTCGATCATCCATACGGCCACGGTGCACGACTACGCCGTGGTGGGGATGGGAGCCATCATCAGCGACTGGGCCGAGGTGGGGGAGTGGGCTGCTGTCAGCGAGGGCGCCGTGATTGCCCAGAGCACTCAAATCCCCCCGGGGAAGGTGGCGGTTGGTGTGCCTGCCAAGGTGATAGGCGATACGAAGGAGGAATGGAGAGAGCTGTGGGGTAGCTATAAGCAAGTGTATGTCGATCTTGCTCGTCGCTACCCGACGGGGTTGAGAGAGGTGGCAGAGGGTGAGTGATGCGGCTGAAGAGAAGGTAGAAGTTGTAGTTGTGGGGGCTGGGCTGGCAGGGCTATCCGCAGCCTATGTCCTCGCGCAGGCGGGTGTTGACACGGTGGTCGTGGAGCGCGGAGACTATCCTGGTGCCAAGAACGTCACAGGTGGCAGAATCTACATGCATCCTCTCCGGCACTATCTGCCTGAGCTGTGGGGCGACGCTCCCCTGGAGAGACACGTCACCAGGGAAACACTCACCATGCTGGCAGAGGGTTCCTCCACAGCCATAACACTGGACAGCGACAGGTTCCGGGAGGAACCATACCATAGCTACACCATCCTTCGCTCTACTTTCGATCGGTGGTTGGGTGACCAGGTTGCGGAAGCAGGCGCCTTCATCCTGCCCAAGAGTCGGGTGGACGACGTGCTTCTGGAGGATGGCAAGGTCGTGGGCATCGTCATGGCCGGGGAGGACGAGATCCGAGCCGACGTGGTCGTGGCTGCTGACGGTGTGCTGTCGTTGATTGCGGAGAAGGCCGGTCTGCGCCAGGCTCAGCAGGCGAAGCACTACGCCGTCTCTGCGAAGGAAGTCATCGAACTCCCAGCCAAGTCCATAGAGGAAAGGTTCAATCTGGGTCCGGGTGAGGGTGCTGCACAGCTCTATTTCGGGGCTCTCACCAAAGGGATGCTGGGTGGAGGGTTCCTCTACACCAACAAGGAAAGCATCTCTCTTGGCCTTGTCGTAGGAATCGAGTCCTTGATGGAAAGAGAACCCAAGATCGAGGTGCACGAGATACTAGAGGAGTTCAAGGCTCGCCCTGAGATCCGCAATCTTATCGCCGATGGGGAGACCGTCGAGTACTCTGCCCACGTCATTCCCGAAGGCGGCATCAATACCATGCCCAGGCTGTACTCTGACGGTATTGTGGTTATTGGGGAGGCGGCAGGTCTTGGATTGAACATGCTTCTCACTGTCCGGGGCATGGAATTCGCTGTGGCTTCGGGAGTCATGGCGGCAGAGGCGATCAAGAAGGCCAGAGAGAAAGGGGATTACTCGGCGACCTCGCTGGCCAGGTACGAGGAGTTGCTGAGGGACAGCTTTGTACTGAAGGACTTGCAGACTTTCCGCCACGTTCTGAGCACGATGGAGAACCCGCGGCTCTTCAACTTCTATCCGCAAGCGGTGTGCGATATCTTCACCGAGTTGCTTTGGATAGACGAGAAACCGAAGTCCAAGATCTCCTCCACGGTGATCCGGGAAGGTCTGGGAAAGTTCCTGAACTGGCCCACTATTAGAGACGCTCTGGGCATGCTTCGCATCTGATCAGGTGTCCTGGGGGGTAACCCACGTGATGAATGTAGAGACCAAACTGGGATTGGACGTCTTCAAGATCGACAGCGAACCACACATTCTCATCAACCAGGAGATCTGCAGGTCCTGTGAGGAGAAGTTCTGTCTGTACGTGTGTCCCGCCAAGCTGTACTCCGTCAACAGGGAGACCGGAGACATGGAGATAGAATGCTCAGGGTGTCTGGAATGTGGGACCTGTCAGATTGCGTGCATTCACGGAGCTCTGGACTGGAACTACGCGCGCGGGGGCTTCGGCATACAGTACAGGTTTGGCTGAGCAACCGCTCGAGCAAGAAGGATGAAAGCGCTGAGGAGGCGCTCTCACCCAGAGCGGTCTATAATCACAGGCGACTGGCGTAGGAATAGGACTTTCTGCAAGGAGGGCAAGGAGAAATGGACGTAGTGGTGTGCATGAAGCAGATCCCTGATCTGCAGCAGATTAGGATCAAGGAGAGGAAGCCGGTTCTGGAGAACGTGCCTCTCGTGTGGGGCGATCTGGACAAGAACGCCATGGAGGAGGCGGTCAAGGTCAAGGAGAAGCTGGGTGACGCCAAGATCACCGTCGTGGCTTTGGGGTCAGACAAGTTGCAGCAGGGGATTCTGGAGCCCTTGGCCATGGGTGCCGATGAGGCCGTGCTCCTGACCGACCCAGCCTTCGCGGGCTCCGACAGCATGGGGACGGCCAAGGTGCTGGCCAAGGCCATCCAGAAGCTGGGCTCTTACGACCTCATCGTTCTCGGCGAGGGTTCAACAGACAACTACTCCGGCGTGGTAGCGTCTGCCCTTGCTGAACTTCTGAATCTGCCTGAGATCACCTATGTTCGCGAGCTGGAGGTTCAGGACGGCAAGGTGAAGGCCGTGAGGAGCATGGAAGAGAGCTTCGAGGTCATGGAGGCGGCACTGCCGGCGCTGGTGACGGTCGCGCAGGAGATAAACGAGCCTCGGCTGCCCAAGTTCATGGCGATCCGCAAGGCAGGGGCGAAGCCCAGACATGAGTGGGGTCCATCGGATCTCGGGCTGTCTGTGGACGAGGTAGGCGGGAACGCGCTGAGTGTGGAGACTATGAGCAACCTGGCACCAGAGCAGGATCGGAAGAACATCATCCTAAAAGGCAATCTGAGCGAACAAATCGACGGCCTTGTGGATGCTCTGATAAAGGAAGGGGTATTGGGGAGGTAGAGATGTCCGAGATACTCGTCTACAGCGATAGTGATGGGACTGCCCTGGAGCTTGTTTCCGCGGCCAAGCAGTTCGCGAAGGAACTGGGTGCAACGGTCAGCGCGGCCCTCCTTGGGGCAGGTGCAGCCACAAAGGCGGAAAAGTACTTCTCCCTGGGCGCCGACAAGGTCTACGTGTCAGAACATCCCGCCCTCAGCGACTTCTACGTGGGTACCTATGCGGAGGCGCTCAAGCAGGTTGCCGAGCGAGGAGATGTTGAGTTCGTGCTTCTTGGGTCGACCAAGAGGGGCAAGGAGTTGGCCGGTCGCGTCGCACAGAAACTGAACGCCGGTGCCATTACCGACGCCAACGGCGTGCGCGTGAGAGATGGCAACCTGGAGGCGGACAGATACTCGTATGGTGGCAACACGGTGGCCTCGCAAGTAGTCGCGACTCCCAAGAAGGTTATATCGGTCATGCCCAAGACCTTCGAGCTGGGTCCTCAAGAGGCAAAGCAGGGGGAAGTGGTAATCGTCGACCTTGCCCTGCCTGATGCACCGGTGAAGGTCGTTGAAAGGAGAGAGAAGGCGGGCGACCAGGTGAACCTGGAGGAGGCAGAGCTATTGATCTGCGTCGGGCGAGGGGTGCAGGCCAAAGAAGACCTAGCGATGATCGAGGAGTTGGCTCGCCATCTGGGCGCCGAGATCGGGTGCACCAAGACTCCGGCCAGCGACTGGCAGTGGTTTTCAGAAGAGAGAATGGTGGGCCTGTCCGGCAAGAAGTGCAAGCCCAGTCTGTACATCTCCATTGGCATCTCGGGGCAGATCCAGCATACTGTGGGGATTGTGGACTCGAAGATCATCGTGACCGTGAACAAGGACGAGAAAGCTCCGATCTTCAACATCACAGACTACGGCATCGTGGGGGACTACGCCACCGTGGTGCCCGCACTGAACGAGAAGCTCAAGAGCATGTGAGAGCTGGGCATCCAGCGGTCCAAGAGTCGAAAGGGGCTGAAGGAATCAGCCCCTTCTGTTTGTGTTGTCAATCGGCCTTCCAGACTGCTTTCTGGTTTTCGATGGCACACCATTTTGATGCGGAAGCGCCTCATCGACCGCCAACGCGACCTGCAAACCACCCATCCCTCTGATCTATTGACGGTCACGATGTCTTGGCTCACCTGCGCTCCATCTTTGACAAGCCGGTCGGGATCTGCTACAATAGAAGGACGGAGGACATCATGTACGCCATCATAGAGACATGCGGGAAACAGTACAGGGTATCGCCCGGACAGAGCATCGAGGTATCCGGTCTTGCCGTGAATGTGGGCGAGATGGTGGATATTGACGACGTGTTGCTGGTGGCCGACGACGGAAAGGTGGAGGTTGGAAAGCCCACGGTGCCGGGGGCCAGAGTGAGGGCCAAGGTAGTGGGACGCAGACGAGGGCGCAGGATCACAGTCTTCAAGTTCAGAGGAGGCAATCGCTATAGGCGCAAGCGCGGTCACCGGCAGGATCGCACTACACTATTGATCGCTGACATACTGCGTGGCGGGGCTGAGGAAGGACGCCAGGCTCCTTCAGAGGCCGCGGAGGAACTGCTCGCGAAAGAAGAGGCTGCTGTCTCCACGAACGTTCCCATCGAGGGGTTGGGACTGCCAGCCCGTGTGGAGGGCGCTCTGACTGGCGCTGGATTGAAGACTGTGGCAGACTTACTGCAAAAGGACGAAAAGGAGCTGCTGGCTGTTCGTGGTTTTGGGGCTAAGTCTCTGGAGCAGGTCCGGGCAGTCCTGAGAGAAAAAGGATTCATCAAATAGTAGTGACTGAGGTATGTCAACATGGCCCACAAGAAGGGTGCCGGCAGCAGTCGCAACGGTAGAGACAGTGCTGGGAGAAGGCTGGGCGTGAAGCGCTATGACGGGCAGAAAGTCACCGCCGGGACGATCATCGTGCGCCAGCGCGGCAGCACCTTCTATCCCGGCGAGAACGTGAAGATGGGCAGGGACTACACGCTGTTCTCGCTCGTTGACGGGTTCGTCAAGTTCGAGCGGGCTTCAAAGCTGAAGAAGCGAGTCAGCGTCTATTCGGAGGTTGCAGGCTAGATGAAGAAGGAGATACACCCGGAGTACTTCCCGGAGGCTCGCGTGGTATGCGGATGTGGCAACAGCTTCGTCACTGGCGCCACGCAGCAGCTGATCAAGACCGATATCTGCTCCGCCTGCCACCCGTTTTTCACCGGAGAGCAGCGCATTGTCGACACGGCAGGTCAGGTAGAACGGTACATGAGACGTCTGGAGAAGCGGGAAGAGATGGGTAAGGTCCCTGCTCCAACAGCTGCGCTGGAGCAGGAGGAGGACGAGGCGCCGAAGGGAAAGCGGCGCAAACGCAGCAGCGCGAGCAAGCAGTAGGCCGCGGAGGGCAAGGATTCCTTGCCCTCTTGCTTATGAACTTATGAACCTTGATGCAGTGTTGGCATGAGGAGGCGATGAAGATCCGTTATCGTCACGAAGGCGGTTCCATCGAGCTGATCTGTGGGAGCATGTTCTGCGGCAAGACTGAGGAGTTGATACGGCGTGCGAGGCGAGCCGTGATCGCCAAGCAGAAGGTTCAGGTCTTCAAGCCTGCACTGGACGATCGATATGCCGTGGAGAAATTGGCATCTCACACCGGGGTTTCCTTCGATGCGGTCAGTGTGGTTGATGCCGGCGAGATAGCGCGATTGGTGGAACCGGACACTGAAGTCGTGATCATCGACGAGGTGCAGTTCTTCGATCGGTGCCTCACCGATGTCTGCGACGCTCTGGCCGACGCAGGGAAGCGTGTCATCATTGCTGGACTGGACAACGACTTCCGAGGAGAGCCTTTCGGACCTGTCCCCTTTTTGATGGCCCAGGCGGATATCGTGGACAAGCTCCATGCCATCTGTGTTGTCTGCGGTGCCCCGGCCACGCGCACCCAACGCCTCCTCGATGGGCGACCGGCGTCATACGATGATCCTATCATCATGGTCGGGGCCAGCGAGGTGTACGAGGCGCGTTGCCGGCGCTGTCACGAGGTGCCGGGGAAGCCCCGGAGGCCGCAAGGGGAAAGCTGAGCGCTCCAACGATGGTGAGCGTCACCTGTTTCGGCGGCGTCAGCGAAATCGGTGGGAACAAGATCCTCCTGGAAGACGGCAACACTCGGTTGCTCTTCGACTTTGGGACTTCCTTCGCGTGTCGTTACCGAACTGTATCTCCCCGGACGCTCATTACCGTACACACCGAGGAGCCCGAGTACTTCCTCACCTCACTGACGGGCGAAGCAATGGAAGTCGTCTTGCCTGAGCTTGGCGTGGAGATCTTACTGACGTCTTGAGTGCTAGCTGACGTCTCCCACAGTGATGCGGGCCTCGGTTCCGTCCGCTCGCCGCACGAGCAGTGCACCATGGGCATCGACGCCCTGAAGCTGGCCCGTTTCTCGTCCCCAGGGGGTATCAACCTCGACCTCTTCGCCAATCTGTAGGAGACGTGCGGCCCACCTAGTCACCGGTGACTCGCCCCTCACTAGGAGGAGATACTCTCTCTCCATGAAGGTGAGCAGCGAGCGCAGGACCTTAAGGCGAGAGGCTTCGTGACCCAACTCTGTGGACAGACTCGTGGCAGTGGCGGCAATCTCGGGGAAATCGTCAACGTCGAGGTTCACGTTCAGTCCTATGCCGATCACCACATACTCCAATTCCTCACCGCTGAGGCTTGTCTCTATCAGTATGCCTCCTGCTTTCTTGCCCGCCAACAGGATGTCATTAGGCCACTTGAAGTGTACCACGAGCCCGGTCGAGTCCTCGATGGCCTGGGCCGCCGCCAGAGCGGATGACATGAGCAGATGGGGTAACTGTTCGGGTTTCAGAGGGGGGCGTAGAATGAGTGACAGGAGCAGGCTGTTGCCTGCGGAGGTATACCAGCTTCGGGCGTGTCGGCCGCGACCAGCGATTTGCTCATCAGCGACAATTAGGGTCCCTTCTACCGCTCCCTCCACGGCGAGTTGCTTCGCCACGTCATTGGTGGAACCAACCGACTCATAGCAGACCACTCGCTGGCCCATGAAATGAGTGCCCAAGCCTGTACTTATGGCTTCAGGAGTTAGGTCTTCCATCAGTCCGCCATGGAGTCAGTCGCCCAATGGCATACAAGTAGCTGTTGGCCGACGATGCTGTGGGATGCATGAAGCGAATTCCGGACCCTCGCTGGGTGAGGGCGTTGCCGTCCTTTCCGCCGAAGGGTATAATCGTCTGCACCATGTTGATGATATCCTGGCGTACGCGAGTTGTCAAGAGGGGGACCGGATGGTGGAAGCCATGCCGAGCGTCTACGTTACCAGGCTGATTCCCAATGCAGGGCTGAATCTGCTGCGTGGCTGTGCTCAGGTGAAGGTTTGGGAGGGCGAGCTGCCTCCGTCGCGTGCGGTGCTCACGGCGGAGCTAAGGGCGGTTGATGGGGTTCTCAGCCTGTTGACGGACAAGATGGATGCCGAAATCATGGATGCGGCCCCGCGTCTCAGGGTGATCAGCAACTATGCCATCGGCTACGACAACATAGATGTGCAGGCGGCCACGGAGCGAGGCATCATGGTGTGTCACACTCCGGGAGTCCTCACCGACACGACGGCGGATTTCGCTTTCACGCTCCTGGCCTGTGTCGCCCGCAGGGTCATAGAAGCGGCGAACTACGTGCGGGGAGGGCAGTGGAAGACCTGGGGCCCAATGCTGTGCCTGGGATATGATCTTCACGGGGCTACCCTTGGGCTAATCGGCCTCGGTCGAATAGGCAGTGAAGTGGCCAAACGAGCCAAGGGGTTCGAGATGCGCGTCCTGTACCACGACCTGGATCGTCAGCCTAGGCTCGAGCGGGAACTGGGTCTGGTCTACACCGACCTGGAGACTCTGCTCAAGGAGTCGGATCTCATCAGCCTCCACACGCCTCTCACACCTGAGACCTACCACTTGATCGGTGCGGAGCAGTTCGCGGTGATGAAGAAGACGGCCGTCCTCGTCAACACCTCTCGAGGCCAGGTGGTCGACCAGCGGGCACTCTACCAGGCTCTGGTCTCGGGCGAGATAGCTGGCGCAGGGCTGGACGTTACGGACCCAGAGCCGATAGATCCCGACGACCCGCTCTTGGAGTTGGACAACTGCTTGGTGGTGCCCCACATCGCCAGCGCTAGTGTCGCGGCTCGGACGCTGATGGCTACCATGGCGGCCGAGAACCTGGTGGCTGCGCTACAGGGGCGGATGCCGCGCAATCCGGTGAACCCAGAGGTGCTGGATATGAAGGGGCGACGCTGAGCGTCGACCCGCCAGGCCCATGGGGCCTCGGGATGAGAGCGGGTGGGGCATGGAGTGAGAGAGGCGTACAGCGTCCGACTTCGAGGAACGCCAAACGGCTTATGGTCCGCTATGTGCTCCCGGGGCTGCTTGCTTGACAAAGCTCGTCAGGGAGGCTAGTGTAATTGGTGACTAGAGGACACTCTCTCGACCAGAGGGGGTGGCACGAGCGACTCGGTTCGTTTACAATCTACGGGCTCTTTGGCCATCGATACACGATGTGAGCTCTTATCCAGAGGGGTGGAGGGACCGGCCCTGGGAAGCCCCGGCAACCTTCCGCGGAGGGCGCAAGGCCTGGTAGTTGCCCAGACAGCAGCCGTTGTCAGGCGTTGGTTGGGTCCGCGGCTTCGGTGCCAATTCCGGCGGGTTCCGCTCCGGTTGGTGTGTCAGCTCTCTCGACTTTGAACTGGGAGGGGACTGGCTGACGGGGGTGGAACCTGGAAGATGAGAGGAAGTCACGTGGGCTTTCTCTCCAACCAGGAGAGATTTTTTTTGACGGTCATGGGTCTACTTAGGGCCGAGGTGTAGCCATGCGTACCATCGAGTGGGACTCCGGCGCAGTGCGGATGATCGACCAGCGGCTGCTGCCCCACGAATACGTGGAGGTGGAGTTCACGGACTATAGAGACGTCGCTAAGGCCATCAGAGAGATGTACATCCGAGGCGCCCCCGCCATAGGTGCGGCGGCGGCCTACGGTATGGCCCTGGCTGCCGTTCACAGCGAGGCGCGGGACATGCCTCAACTGGTGGCTGATGTGCGGCAGGCGGCCGACGTCCTGCAAGCGACTCGCCCCACCGCCTCCAACCTCTTCTGGGCACTGAACAGGATGCTGGCGAGGCTCGAGGATGACTCCTTGCCAGGTGTCGACGACATGCGGAAGGCGCTGATCGCCGAGGCGGAGGCCCTGGCGGAAGAGGACGTAGCAGCCAACAAGCGGATGGGTGAATATGGGGCGGCGCTAATAGAGGATGGCTACAACATCTTGACGCACTGCAACGCAGGAGCTCTGGCGACGGTGGACTATGGAACGGCGCTGGCGCCGATCAGGACGGCCTGGAAACAGGGGAAGCACGTTCACGTATTCGTGGACGAGACTCGTCCTCGGCTTCAGGGCGCGAGGCTTACCGCCTGGGAGCTGATGCGAGATGGCATTCCCATGACCCTGATCGCGGACAACGCGGCTGGGTACTACCTTCAGAAGGGCGAGGTGGACCTTGTCTTCGTGGGTGCGGACAGGGTGGTGGCCAACGGTGACGTGGTCAACAAGATCGGCACCTACAAGCTGGCTGTGGTAGCCAGTGAGAACGGCGTTCCCTTCTACCCTGTGGTGCCCGCGTCGACCATCGACTTGAGCATCGCGTCTGGGGACCAGGTCCCTATAGAGGAGCGGGACACTGAAGAGGTGACCCACTTCCAGGGACAGAGCATTGCTCCGCAGGGCGTGAAGGCCGCAAATCCAGCCTTCGACGTCACGCCGTATCGCTACGTGACCGGCATTATCACCGGGCACGGTATCGTCTATCCACCCTTTGGGAAGGGCTTGCGCGCTGCATGCGGGGCGTAGAGTGAGCTCCACGGGTCCGTCGGAGGGCATGATGAGCGGATTCAAGCCGGAGCTACTGCCCATCCATGTGGGCAGCTTGCCTCATGAAGACGCTCAACGGGCCTGCGCCGCGATTCGGGCCTACTTCCCCGAGTTGCCAGGCTGGCCTCAGCTTCCGAAGCGCAGCTTTCGCGAGAACATGTACGTGCAGTTCAGTGAAGGCTTCCCTGGCCTGGTCCTCGAAGGAGAGCGAATCTACGTAGATCGCACCAGAGACCTCTCCGCGGACCTGGAGCGTCTCTACTTGGCGTATCTGGAGGAGGACCTGGAATCATACGGCCTGGGGGCCTGGTACGCTGCTGGGTTGGAGGAATGGTCCAGGGGCGAGTTCCATGACTGCCGGGCGGTGAAGGGACAAGTCACTGGCCCAGTGAGCTGGGGCCTCACAGTCGTGGATCAGGACCTGCGCCCCGTGCTCTACGACGAGGTGCTGGCGGACGCCGTGGGCAAGCACCTGCGGCTCAAGGCGATGTGGCAGGAGAGAGAACTCCGTCAGCTCTGTCCGACGACGATCATGGTCTTGGACGAGCCGTACATGGCTTCCTTCGGGTCGGCATATCTAGCACTGGCGAGAGAGCAGGTTGTGGCCCTCATGAAAGAGGTGCTGGGTGGCCTCCAGGGCTTGACAGGCATTCATTGCTGCGGCAACACCGACTGGTCTGTAGTCCTCTCCGTGCCGCTGGATGTCCTCAGCTTTGACACCTATGACTATGCGGAATCCCTATCGCTGTACGCCACGGAGGTGAAGGATTTCTTGGGCAGGGGCGGGGCCATAGCTTGGGGCATCGTGCCGCGTGACAGCGACAAGCTGGCTGTCGAGACACCTCAGAGTCTCATCCGCAGGCTACTGAAGGCCATGAACGTGCTAGTGGAGAAGGGCATCGCGCTGGACAGTCTGCTCGCTGCTTCACTGATCAGTCCGTGCTGTGGGTTGGGATCGTTGTCGGTGGAAGACTCAGAACGTGTGCTGGAGCTGACGGCTGGAGTTTCCAGGGAGATGAGGAGACGGTACCTGCCGTAGGAGTATGGGTTTGTCCCTGAAGCGGCTTCGCGCCAAGGAAGAGATATACGACTTCCTGATGGATGATCGGCTCTATGCGGCATATGCCATCTGCGATCTGGAGCCGGCCTTGTTCAGGCAGTGTGAGTGGTATGCTGCTGCGAGGAACGGCCGGTTGACGGCTCTGTGTCTGCTTTTCACAGGACTGCCTCCGGACCGCGTGTTTCTAACGGGGTCAGAGCAGGACCTGGAGCCGGTTCTCGCTGAGTTCCTGGGAGCGAGCAGAGCGTACGTCGCGTGCAGGCCACAGCATCTCGGCGCTTTGAGCAGGTTTTACTCGCTGGGCAAGATAGAGGTAATGTCGAGGATGGTCCTGAGCCCTGAGAGATTCGCGCCCACGGATGGGCCGGTACAGAGACTGGGACCGAGTCACGTCTGCTTGCTGCAAGACCTCTACCGATGGTACGGAGATGTTGCCTTTGCACCCTACCAACTCGACCAGGGTGTGTTCTACGGCATCGAGCTGGACGGCAGACTGGTGGCCACAGCAGGCACGCACCTTGTCTCCCGAACCTACCGCCTTGGCATCGTGGGCAACGTCTTCACCCACCACGACTATCGAGAGAAGGGCTATGCCAAGGCTTGTACCAGCGCGGTTGTGGAGGAGCTTCTCTCCCAGTCGTTGGATGTCGTGTTGAACGTGGGCCAGCGCAATGAGGCGGCGAGTAGGCTGTATCGTGGTCTGGGATTCGAGGTCTACTGCTCCTTTGTAGAGACACTGGGCGTTCACAGGGCCTTGGATTGATATGATGCTGTCGCACTCCAGGTCATGGCCCTCGCTGACTATCGATGTCGCTTGGGCAGTGGAATGGAGGCGAACAGGTAATCTTAGGGCCGTGCGCGGTGGGCTGCGAACCGGCGGTTTGAGAATGGGAAAGGAGTGATTTGATGGCCAAGGACTTTGACGTCAAGGACCTATCTCTGGCGGACCAGGGCAGACTGCGTGTCCGATGGGCGGCCCAGGAGATGCCTGTGCTGCGTTTGATCAGGGAGAGGTTCGAGCAAGAGAAACCGTTGGAGGGGATGAAGCTTTCCGGCTGCCTGCACATCACCACAGAGACCGCGAACCTGGCGCAGACGCTGGCGGCTGGCGGCGCGGACCTAGTCCTGTGCGCCAGCAATCCCCTGTCTACTCAGGATGACGTCGCTGCCTCTCTCGTGGTCAATGACGAGATACCCGTCTACGCAGTCAAGGGTGAGGACAATGAGACCTACTACCGGCACATACGTGCCGCGCTGGAGCACCGCCCCCAAGTAACTATCGACGATGGCGCTGATCTCGTTTCCACACTGCACAAAGAGAGAACAGATCTCATCGATGATGTCATCGGGGGCACGGAGGAGACGACGACAGGCGTGGTCCGGCTGCGCGCTATGGCCAGGGATGGGGTACTGCGGTACCCGATCATTGCCGTGAACGACGCTCTGACCAAGCATTTCTTCGATAATCGGTACGGGACCGGACAGTCCACCATCGACGGAATCCTGAGAGCGACCAACATACTGCTCGCGGGCAAGAACCTCGTGGTAGCCGGATACGGCTGGTGCGGGCGAGGTATCGCCATGCGCGCCCGAGGAATGGGCGCCAGCGTTGTGGTCACTGAGATCGATCCGCTCAAGGCCCTCGAGGCGGTAATGGATGGATTCCGCGTGATGCCCATGCTGGAAGCGGCCAGGATCGGCGACATTTTGGTCACCGCCACAGGGGACATCAACGTCATCGACAGGCGTGACTTCGAAGTGCTGAAAGACGGGGCAATCCTGGCCAACTCCGGTCACTTCAACGTGGAGGTGAACATTCCTGCTCTGGCAGAGATGGCGGTGGAGGTGCGTCAGCCGAGACCGGGTGTGGATCAGTATATCATGGCCGATGGGCGTAAGCTGTCGGTGCTGGGAGAGGGACGATTGGTCAATCTGGCCATGGCTGAGGGGCACCCCGCTTCGGTGATGGACATGAGCTTCGCCAACCAGGCTCTGGGTATCGAATACCTGGTTGCCAAGGGGAGCACATTGGAGAAGAAGGTCTATCCCGTGCCGGAGGAAATAGACCGCGAGATAGCACGTATCAAGCTGACTGCCATGGGACTGGAGATCGATACCCTGACCCCTGAGCAGGAGAAGTACCTATCCTCCTGGGAGGAAGGGACGTAGATGGTTGGGTAGCAGGCCGGTCTTTCGGAGAGGACGGTGCAGGATGAGAAACATCACGGTCGAGAGCCCTGCGGAGATCCACGTCGAGGATCAGCAGGTGGAACTGGTGGAAAGGAAGGGGGTCGGCCATCCGGATTCCATTGTGATGCGATCATGGAGGAGATATCCGTGGCGCTGTGCAGGGAGTACGCGGAGACGTTTGGAAGGATTGTGCACCACAACATAGACAAGGGCTTGCTGGTCGCTGGCAGAACCTCGCCGAGGATTGGCGGTGGAGTGGTGGATGAGCCCATGCGGTTGGTGTTTGGCGACCGCGCCATCTATGACTTGGCGGGCAAGCACGTGGCTGTAGGGGACGTCGCCGAGCGCACCGCGAGGAGGTGGCTCGGGGATAACCTTCGCTTCGTCGATGCGCACAAACACATCGTGTTCCAGAACGAGATCAAGCAAGGTTCACCCGAACTGACTGACATCTTCGACGGTGAGGTGATCGGGGCCAACGACACCTCGGCGGCAGTGGGTTACGCCCCACTGACTGACACCGAGCAGATGGTGTTGAAGGTGGAGAGATATCTCAACTCGGCGGAGTTCAAGGTGGAGTATCCTGAGTCGGGTGAGGACATCAAGGTGATGGGGTACCATCGTGACCGGGAGCTCATCCTCACCGTTGCCATGGCATTCGTCGATCGCTTCGTCGAGAGTCAGAAGGCCTACTTCGTTCGCAAGGACGAGATTCGCGGCGCGGTCATGGACTTCGTCAACGGTGAGCGGCGGGATTTCGACAAGGTGATCGTGGACCTCAACACCTTGGACGACGAGAGCCGAGGAGAAGAGGGCATGTATCTCACGGTCCTGGGTACGTCGGCAGAGGGTGCGGATTGCGGACAGGTGGGCCGGGGGAACAAGGTCAACGGTGTAATCGCCCTGAACCGCCCCATGAGCACGTAGGCGGCGGCGGGCAAGAACTCTGTTAGCCACGTGGGGAAAATCTATAGCCTCCTCACCCACCGCATAGCGGAAGAGATACACCAGGGCGTCCCAGGGATTCGCGAGGTCTACGTCTGGCTGTGCAGCCAGATAGGGCGGCCCATCGATGAGCCTCTGATAGCGTCAGCTCAACTGACGCTGGCGAGGGGTGTGAGCCTGACGTCGATCAAAGACGATGTCGAGAGGATCATGCTGAGGGAGTTGGACCAGATATACGACTTCACAGCCCGTCTGGCCAGGGGAGAGTACCCTGTTTGGTGACCTACCCAGAGCTTTTGCTGGTGCCCCAGTTGGGCTATAATGTGTTTGGATAGAGGGAATACCTGGCTGGGAGAGTGACTTGAGGGCGCTGATCACCGGGATCTGTGGGTTCGCAGGCAGTCATCTGGCGGACTACCTATTGACCCACACAGATTTGGAGGTTTACGGGACCGACATTGTCAGCGGTGGCGCAAACATCGCTCACATTAGGGATGATCTTGAGCTCATGGTGGGCGACATGTCGGACGCCGAGGTCGCGTCGGAGATTCTGTCGAAGGCAAATGCAGACTACGTGTTCCACCTCGCGGCTCAGGCCTTCGTCCCGCTCTCGTGGAGTGCCCCCTGGCAGACCATGGAAAACAACATCCGATCTCAGTTGAACATCCTGCAGATCCTGGTCGATTCTGGGGCCAGACCCAAGGTACTGGTTGTGGGCTCGGCTGACGAGTACGGGATGATTCTCCCGGACGAACTGCCGGTCACTGAGGATACTCCACTGCGACCCTACAGCCCTTACGCCGTCAGCAAGATCGCTCAAGACATGCTGGGCTACCAATACTTCGCCAGCCATGGCCTGCCCATTGTCAGAGTGCGTCCTTTCAATCACATCGGCACGCGGCAGAGCCCCGCGTTCGTGACCTCGGATTTCGCGAAACAGATCGCCGAGATCGAGGATGGGCGCCGTGAGCCGCACCTGCTCGTGGGCAATCTGGAGGCGAAACGCGATTTCACCGATGTGAGAGACATGGTGCGGGCCTACTACCTGGCTCTTGAACGCGGCGAGGATGGAGAAGTCTACAATCTAGGCGCTGAGAGAGCGTACTCCATTCGGGAAGCTCTGGAGGCTTTGCTGGAGATGAGCGAAGCCCAGATCGATGTCGTACAGGATCCTTCTCGGATGAGGCCCAGCGACGTTCCGGTTGTAGTGAGCGACTGCAGCAAGTTCCGCCAGCGAACGGGCTGGCGCGCCACGATGAACTTGCGCGAGAGCCTGAGAGAAATCCTCGACTACTGGCGCGAGAGGGTCAAAGAGGATATGGGGGGGCAGTGATGAAGACAGCGCTGATAACCGGGATCACCGGGCAGGATGGCTCGTACCTCGCCGACTTGCTGCTGGAGAAGGGGTATCGGGTCATTGGGATGGTGCGCCGAACAAGCACGGTCAACTTCGATCGCATAAGTCACATCCAGGACAAGATCGTCCTGGCACAGGGCGACCTGCTGGACCAGGTTTCCCTCGTGGACATCATGAAGGAATACCGACCCGACGAGATCTACAATCTCGCTGCCCAGTCCTTCGTGCCCACGTCCTGGAGACAACCAGTCCTGACTGGCGAGTTCACCGCGCTAGGCGTCACGCGGATGTTGGATGCCATGCGCATGGTCGTCCCCGAGAGCCGGTTCTATCAGGCGTCCAGCAGCGAGATGTTCGGTAAGGTTCAAGACGTACCCCAGACAGAGCGGACCCCATTCTACCCGCGCAGCCCCTACGGGGCGGCCAAGGTGTATGGGCACTGGATCACTGTGAATTACCGGGAGAGCTACGGACTCTTCGCGTGCTCGGGGATTCTCTTCAACCACGAATCGCCCCGCAGAGGCCTGGAATTCGTCACGCGCAAGGTCACCCTCGGAGCGGCTCGCATCAAGCTCGGTCTGGCTGAGGAGCTACCCATGGGCAACCTGGAGGCCCAGCGGGACTGGGGCTTCGCCGGTGACTATGTGAGGGCGATGTGGCTGATGCTGCAGCAGGACGAGCCCGAGGACTTCGTAGTAGCCACCGGCAAGACCCATTCCGTTCGCGAGTTACTGGATGTGGCTTTCGGCTATCTGGGCTTGGATCCCGCGGACTACGTGAGGGTTGACGAGCGTTTCATCAGGCCGGCTGATGTCGATCGGTTGGTGGGAGATGCCACCAAGGCTCGGGAGAAGCTAGGTTGGGTGCCCGAGGTGACGTTTGAGGAACTGATCAGCATGATGATCAAGCATGATCTGGCCCTCTTAGAGGGGTCGGCGTAGGCCAGAGGCTGGCGTTGAACAGCCTCAAAGACAGTGAAACCACCCTGGTTGACACCCATGCGCATCTGGATTTCTCGCAGTTTGAGGATGATCTGGAACTGGTCCTGGGCAGAGCCGGTGACGAGGGAGTGGACTGTGTCGTTACCGTGGGATTCGATCTGGAATCGAGTCGCCAAGCGGTGTATCTCGCTCAGAAGCACGCGGAACTGAAGGCCTGTGTGGGAGTGCACCCCCACGAGGCTGGAAAAGTCACCACTTCCTATCTGCAGAGCCTGAAAGAGCTGAGCGCGGGTGCCCAGGTGGTGGCCATGGGCGAGATCGGACTGGATTACTATCGCGACCGGTCTCCGCGCCCGACGCAACGACGGGTCTTCGGGGAGCAATTGGACCTGGCCGCCGAGGTGGGCAAGCCCGTGGTAGTTCACGACCGCGACGCCCACGGCGATGTGATGAGGATGCTTGGCGAGTGGTCTGAGAATCTGGCCACATCGAACGGAAAGCTGCGCCCTCCACTGGGTGTGGTACACTGTTACTCGGGCGATCAAGCCATGGCCGAGGAGCTTTTCCAGTTTGGCTTCCTGATATCGGTGGCAGGGCCTGTCACTTATGAGAACGCCAGGCGATTGCAGGAGCTCGTGGGCCGCCTTCCGTTGAACAAGCTGCTGGTGGAGACGGATTGCCCGTTCCTGTCGCCGCATCCCTACAGAGGGCAACGCAACGAGCCGGCGCGTGTGCGGCTTGTGGCTTCGAAGATAGCCGAGATCAAGGGCGTCCCGTTGGAAGAGGTGGCAAGAGCCACCACGGATAACGCCACCCGTGTCTTCAGGCTCGATTAGTCCTGGGCAGCGCACAGCGGGACCAGACCCGTAGCTCTTCTCAGATGTTGCCCGATGTGTTCGATCGGCCATAGGCTAGATATAGGCGTAGTCAGCCGCCGCTGGGCAGGTGGGTATTGGAGATTCTGTCGCTGTTCAAGCCGATAGACAGGGAGTTGGAGGTCGTCGAAGAGAAGCTGCGTCAAGCAGCGGATGCTGAACATGCCCAACTAGCAGAGGTACTCAGGTATTTGCTGGACAGCGGTGGCAAGCGCATCCGACCTGCCGTGGTCATCCTGGCCTCCAAGTTCCACGAGCATGACGCATCCAAAGTACCGCCGCTGGCAGCAGCTGTGGAAATGCTGCATACGGCGACGCTGGTGCACGACGATCTGCTGGACGGCTCCCTCCTGAGGCGAGGCAATGCCACGTTGAACGCGAAGCTCAGCGCGGGAGCGGTGATACTCGTGGGAGATTATCTCTTCGCGAGGGCAGCGGACCTGGCGGCTGCTACGGAGAGCGTGCCCGTGGTTAGCATCTTCTCGAAGACCTTGATGACTATTTGCAGAGGTGAGATCAGGCACGCCTTCGACGAGGATGGGTGGCGGCGGACCAAGGAAGGTTACTATTACAGCACGTACAGCAAGACCGCGTCTCTGTTTGCCGCTTCTGCGGAGTCTGGCGCCCTGCTCAGCGGAGCGGGGAGCGCCACGGTGCGTTCATTGCGCGACTACGGGTGCAACCTGGGCATGGCTTTCCAGATAGTCGACGACATCCTAGACTTCGTTGGCGACCAGGCTGAGATGGGAAAGCCCATCGGTAGCGACCTGCGCCAGGGTACAGTTACGCTTCCTCTTCTGCTCTACTTCGAGGAGCACCCAAAGCACGATCTGCTGCGCGCGGTGTTCGAGGGACAGGAGGGGCGCGAAGAGAGAATCCAGTCCCTGGTGGACCTGGTGCGGAATTCACCTGCCATCGAATCGGCCCGCGAGGAGGCAAGGCGCTTCACCATGGAAGCCAAGGAAGCTCTCAGGGACCTCTCCGCAAACCAGTACAGGCAGGTCATGCTGGACCTGGCTGATTATCTCCTGGAGCGCAGGCGGTAGCGCGGTGGTGCGTGGGCCACGCAGGTGTGTCCAAGCACCCTCGCGGCCGGAGATAGTGCCGCTGCTAATGAGCATGAACCTCTTGAACCCCCGAAGCACTCGGGGGTTTGTATGACCCCGGTGATAGCCAGTGGTCCACGACTTGTCCATCGTCATCGTCAGCTGGAATGTCAGGGATCTCCTGCACCGCTGTGTAGGTTCCGTGATGGAGGGCCTGAGTTCACGCCGGGCAAGACAACTCTCGTGGCAGCTCGTTGTCGTGGACAATGCCTCCAACGATGGAAGCGTGCAGATGCTCGAGCAGGAGCATCCGCAGGTGGAACTCATAGCCAATCAGAGCAACCTGGGATTCACGGCTGGCAATAACCAGGGCATATCCCTCAGCGATGGCCGCTACGTATTGCTGCTGAACCCCGACGCGGAGGTGGTCGAAGACGCTCTGTGGGAGATGGTCTCTCACATGAACGAGCATCCCCGGGTGGGCGCGCTGGGCCCACAGCTTCTCGATCCTGACGGAACGGTACAATCGTCCCGGCGTCGTTTCCCCGGCCTTGACACCGCTTTCCTGGAAGGCACTTTCTTGCAGCCATGGTTCCCTAACAGTGGAATACTCCGCAGATACTACGTGCTGGATCGGGCTGATGATGAGACGCAAGAGGTGGACTGGCTTGTGGGAGCCTGCCTGCTGATGCGCCGGGCGGTGCTGGAGGAGGTAGGGTCTCTCGATGAGAGATTCTTCATGTACTCAGAAGAGATGGATTGGTGCTACAGGGCCAAGACGCGAGGCTGGAAGGTGGTGTACCTCCCCACAGCGCGGGTGATACATCACGAGGGCAAGAGCAGCGAACAGGTCTTGCCCGTGCGACATGTCCAGTTCCAGCGCAGCAAAGTGCTATTCTTCAGGAAGCACCGCGGAGGTTGGCGTGCCGAGGCACTCCGCTTCTATCTTCTGGCTACCTATCTTTGGCAGACCATCCTGGAGAGTCTCAAGTGGCTTGTGGGTCACAAGCGGCCTTTGCGTCAGCAGCGGGTGGCGGCCTACTGGCAAGTTCTGCGATCAGGTCTGAAGTAGGATGAGAATCTGCCTGGTCAGCGGCGAGTTTCCACCCATTCAGGGCGGGGTCGGCGACTTCACGAGAGAGATCGGCCTGGCCTTGAGCCGTCTGGGAGCCGCAGTGAACGTTGTCTCCTCGGTGAAGGCAGCACCGGCGTCGGCGACGCCCTTGACTGCCGAGGGAGGATTCGTTCTCGCCCGTGACGAGATGCGCCTGACTCTCTATCCAGTGATCCAGCGCTGGGATTCCTCCTGCTGGTCGCCCATTGCCGGGCTGCTGAAGCATACTGGATCCGAAATCCTCAATGTCCAATATCAGACCGCAGCCTACCACATGCACCCGGCCATCAACTTCCTCCCTTGGAGGCTGCGCCTTCTGAAAGAGCGACCGAAGGTGGTGGTGACCTTCCACGACCTGAAACTGCCCTATCTCTTCCCTAAGGCGGGCCGTCTACGGAGATGGGTGACCAAGGGGCTGATCATGGGGAGTGACGCTACCGTTGTCACCAATGTCGAGGACCGGAGCGAGGCAGAGCGGTACGGCGCGGACAGCCTACACCTGTTCCCCATCGGGAGCAACATAGATCCTCAGGCTCCGCCAGACTATGATCGGTGGAAGTGGCGCGAGCGATGGGGCGCTGGGCCGGATGAGGTTCTGCTGTGCTATTTCGGTTTCTTGAACGAGAGCAAGGGCGGTGAGACGTTGCTACGAGCTCTGGCTGAGCTCGTGGCTTCAGGCGAGAGGATCAAGCTGCTGATGATCGGGGGCAAGGTGGGTTCAAGCGATCCTACCAACGTGGCCTACCTCCGGAAGGTCGAGAGCTTGATTCGGGATCTGAACCTGACTGATAGCGTGCTCTGGACTGGCTACGTTGATGGACCGGAAGTCTCCGCCAACTTCTGGGCGTCCGACATCTGTGTGTTGCCGTATCGCGACGGGGTGTCGCTTCGACGTGGGACGCTCATGGCGGCTTTGGCCCACGGCATGCCCATCGTCAGCACGCACCCTCAGGTGCATATCTCAGAGATCGTTGAAGGAGAGAACATGTCCCTGGCTCCGCCGAGTGACCCTGAGGCTTTGGCCGACAGAATTCGCGAAGTGGCCGCCTCGGACGAGCTGCGGAAGCGGCTGGCTCTCGGGGCAGCGGAGCTTTCTAAGCTGTTCTCCTGGGAGTCTATCGCCGAGAGTACGTTGCAGCTCTATGAGCGAATTCTCACCGCGAGCAATTAGGTTGCTGGAAGGTATTCGCTGTGATACCATCTCTGGGTGGTCGGCGAGCCCCAGAGACATGCCGCACCAGTGCAAGGAGATCGTTGTGGATGGGAGTCGTGATGGGTGAAAAGGGCAAGATCTTGGTCACCGGCGGTGCCGGTTTCATAGGTTCGTATCTGGTGGACTCCCTGGTGGAGAACGGCCATGAGGTGCGTGTCTTTGACAACCTGGAGCCTCAGGTGCACGGTGCGCAGCGCCAGGTTCCGGAGTATCTGAATCCTGCGGCTGAACTCGTCATCGGAGACGTCAGGGACCGCTCGGCCTTGAAAGACGCGCTGGAAGGAGTCGGCGTGGTCTTTCACTACGCTGCGGCCGTGGGCGTGGGTCAGTCGATGTATGAGATCCGGCGCTACGTGGAGGCAAACACCCTGGGCGGGGCCACGCTGCTGGACATCCTGGCCAACGAGCGCCTGGGCGTGAGGAAGCTGGTTGTGGCTTCATCGATGTCCATCTATGGCGAGGGCAAGTATGAGTGTGGCAAGTGCGGAGCGGCCTATCCGCAGTTGAGAGGGGACGACCAGCTGAGGGAGCGCAAGTGGGAGATGCTCTGCCCATCGTGTGGCGGGGAGATGCAACCGCGGCCGACGGACGAAGGCAAACCTCTGTTTCCCACCTCGATCTATGCCGTGACCAAGAGGGATCACGAAGAGATGTTCCTCTGCTTTGGCCGCGCATATGGAATCCCTACCGTGGCGCTTCGCTTCTTCAACGTGTACGGCCCGCGCCAGGCCCTCTCCAATCCGTACACCGGCGTGGCAGCGATATTCTCGTCGCGGCTGCTCAATGGGCAGCCCCCCGTGATCTACGAGGATGGACTGCAAAGCCGGGATTTCGTCCACGTGGATGACGTTGTCCGCGCCAGCCTGTTGGCCATGGAGCGCGACGAAGCTGACTATGAGGTCTTCAACGTGGGCACTGGCAGATCGCTCACCATTCTTGCGATAGCGCGGATGCTGATCGACAGCCTGGCGGATGGGCAGATCGAACCTCAGGTCGTCGGCAAGTATCGCAGAGGGGACATCCGCCATTGCTTTGCCGACATCGCCAAGATCGGAGACAGGCTTGGTTTCGCACCACGAGTGAGCTTCGAGGAAGGCGTCTCCGATCTGATAGGTTGGGTGAGGGAGCAAGAGGCAGCAGACCGGTTCCATGAGGTGGATCGGGAACTCAAGGACAAGGAGTTGATCGTCTAGCGCAGCGGTCCCCGGTAGGTGGTCACCATGATTGAGCACAGGGGCGAAGGGTTCAAAGAACTGCAGCGGGAGACCTACGATCACCTGTATGGTGATCTGGATTTTGCCCTGTACAAAGTCAAGCACCCTTTTCGGCAGTACTTCGAACACCACGTCGTGTCTCTGGCCTTGAGGGGGCTCCAAGGTACGGAAGAGATGACCTGCCTGGACATCGGATGTGGGCAGGGAGTAACCACCTACGTCTTGAGCAAGCGCTTCGGTAGCGTTGTCGGAGTCGACTTCTCTCGTGGCGCCGTCAGGACGGCGGCGGGGTTCTTGAAGGCGATGCAGGTCAAGAACGCAACCGCGCTGGTGGGAGACGTGGACAACCTGGGCCTAGCCAGTGGTTCCGTTGACGTCGTTTTCTTCAAAGATTTCCTGCACCATACGGCCGAGCCGCTGGGGGCGATGAAGAACCTGAGGGCGGTCAGCCGTCAGGGCCGTGTCGTGGGAGCGGAAGTAAACGGGCGCTCGCCCATCATGAGTCTCTTCGGTAGGATGGCTGAGCACGAGCGGGGCTTGCTGGACAGCAACAGGGAGTGGCTCGCCGAGCTGGCAGTGGAGGCGGGGTTCAAGGATATGAAGATCGAGGAATTCAGCTTCTATCCGTACCCGTTTCGTCTTCCTATCCTTGGGAATCGGCGGCTAGGGTTCCTGCTACCTGCTGTGATAGGCGTGGAGGCATTCCTGGTGAAGACGCCACTACGCAGGTATGCCAACTACCTGGTGTTTGATGCTTCAAGCTGAGAGGTGTTCTTAGCAAGTGAGGAAGATCCTTGTACTGTCGCCAAGTGACATCTTCCCCCCAGTTGATGGCAATAGCGAGAATATCTACCACATTGTCAAGTATCTGGCCCCGCAGCATGTCCTGGGTGTCCTGCTCAGTCGGGTTTTCTCGCAGGGCGGCCCGGTAGACATCTCACATCCTAATCTCACCGTTCGCTACTGTCCTGCCAGCGCCTTTGACCGCCTGCAATACAAATCATTCTTGGTGAATCCTTACTACTACAGGGCTGCCGACACCCTGATGCGCGATGTCGGTGCTGACATCATCCAGTGCCAGGTGCTCTTCACCATCCTGGCTGGATACTTCCTCAAGAAGCGATACCGGAAACCCCTCGTCCTGGTGCAGGAGAATGCCGAGTATGTGAAGCAGGTGAAGTTTGAGGCGCCCTGGTACGCCACCTATGTGCTGAAGCTGTTGGAGGGGCTGGCCTGTCGCGTCTCCGACAGGATTGTGGCCGTATCTGAGGTGGACAAGCAGCACATGGTAGACCTGTACGATGTGCGCCAGGACAGGATTCACGTGATAAGCCACTGCGCGGACCATGAGGTCTTCAGGTACGATAGGGACGGAGCGGCGATGGTCAGGAAGGCCCGGGGCATCGGTCCAGATGATGTGGTCATGACCTACGTCGGCAAGATGGATGCTCCGCACAACACGGTGGCGACGCAGTACATAGCAGAGCGCATCTACCCTGTGGTGACCGCCCATTACCCCCACTCGTGGTTCATGATCGTGGGCCAGAACTACGAGCATTTGCTTGCATACGAGAGGGAACGTCTGTTCTTCACTGGCTTCATTACCAGCAGGAAGGATGCATCGCCGAATCTGACGGACTACCTGTCGGCCTCAGACATCATCATCGTGCCCATGGATCGCGGGTCGGGAACTCGGTTGAAGATCCTGGAGGCCGCGGCGTGTTCCAGGCCTATCGTGTCCACTGAGATCGGGGCAGAAGGACTGGAGTTCGTCCATGGTGAGGAGATCCTGCTTTCCAAGGATGTCGACGAGGAGTTTATCGAGCTGGTCCTAGGGCTAATCAAGGACGAGGCCTGGAGGCAGAGGCTGGGCGCGCAGGCCAGGAAGAAGGTGGTGGAGCGATACAGCTGGGAGAGGGAGGTAGCCAGGTTCGAGGAGGTCTATAAGGGGTTGGACTCTTAGGCGACCGTGTAGGGCAGGGCGCCTGGCAAGAACCATTGAGGTATTTCTATGAGGGTCTTGGTCACCATTTTCGAAAAGCTGGTTCCCATCAGTGGGGGAGGCACACCGCGCATATCGAGTTTGACGAAGGCCTTCGTGTCCAGAGGCCACGAGGTCCATGTGGCCTCATCTATCGCCGTCAGCAGGGAACAAGCCATAGCCAGGCTGGGATGTGAGGACTGGGTGTCCCTTCAGGGCGTCAACCGGCTGGGCAGATGGAAGATGCCCAAGTACATGGTGGCCTTTCCGTACAACATCATGAGAGTGGCCGCGGCCGTTCGCAGGCTGAAGCCGGACTTGATTGTCTCCCATAACTCCATTGCTGGGTATGGAGCTCTGCTGGGTACGAGGTGGAGTCCCAACTCACTTGCGGTCTTGGACCTGACGGACCTTCTTTTCGAGTACCTGGAGGACTACTCCCCCAGGGGATGGCTGAGGGCGGTGATGGGCGGCGGGCGCCGCTTGGAGAACAAAGTGATCCGCGAGTCCGATCGGATCATCACCATTAGCAAGGCCATGAAGAGGATAGCCGTGGAGTATGGAGCACAGACCAGGAAGATCGACGTGGTGTCCGATGGAGTGGATACGGGCATCTTCCACCCTGTTGATGGCCGTGCTTTGCGGGACGCTCACGCCAGCGGTGCCAGCGACGTGCTGATCTTCCACGGGGCGATTGACCCCCAGGATGATCCCGAATTGCTGGTCGATGCCGCTCGTCTGGTCGTGGAGGAGCATGATCGTGCTTGCTTCTGGCTGGTGGGAGACGGGAGCGCGGTGCCGGACCTCAAGAAGAAGGTGGGTGAGTACTCGCTGGATGATCATTTCTTCTTCTCAGGCTGGGTGCAGCAGCGCGAGATCCCGCCCTTCATCAGCGCCAGCGACGTCGGCCTGGTGGTACTTCCGGACGTGTTGTCGGCGCGGGGACGGGTCACTCTGAAGGAGTTCGAGTACTGGGCGTGCGGCGTGCCGGCTATTCTGCCGCGCCTGCCAGCCCTGGAGGAGATCGCGGAGGAGGGGGTGTCGGCTCTTTTCTACCAGCCGGGCGATGCCGGGGATCTGGCCGCCAAGATACGTCAACTGCTTGAGGATCGTGAACTCAGACGCAGACTGGGCGAGAACGGACTGGCGATGGTCAAGGAGAAGTACGAGTGGAGCAAGCTGGCCCTTCAGTTTGTGGAGTTGTGCGAGGGGTACGTGCGCTCCAGTCGGGGTCAGGCGGAGGTGTCATGAAGGTCGTGGTGGTCAATCCACCCTGGCCCGGAGAGGGCTACGGGGCACGGTCAGACGTGCGTTGGCCTCACAAGAGGATGGACAAGTACCTGGAGTATCCCATCTATCTCGCCTACATCGCGGCCGTGCTCGAAGAGGCTGGACTCGAGGTCGCCTTCGTAGACGCGGTGATGGAGGAGATGTCCATCGCTGACTTCTCCGAGGCGGTGGCCAAGATCCGCCCGGATCTGGTGGTGATGGAGTGCTCGACTCCTTCCATCTACCACGATCTGGAGTCGGCCAGGGCTGCGAAAGAGAGCTTCGTGGGTACGTTCGTCGCCTTGATCGGGTCTCACCCGACGTTTTTCCACCAGGAGATTCTGAAGGAGAACCCTGCCATCGACGCCGTGATCCGTGGCGAGGCCGAGATAACGGCCAGGGAGCTCGCACTGGCTCTTGCGGACGGAGATGACCTGAGTCGGGTACTGGGCCTCACCTATCGCCGCGGGGATGAGGTGAGTGTCAATCCTGCGAGACCCTTGATCGAGGATTTGGATTCTCTGCCGTTCCCTGCGCGGCATATCGTCCCACAAGAGGGGTATCGAGCGGCCATTTACTCGGGCGAGCGTCCCACGGCCATGGTGAGTTCGAGAGGCTGTCCGTACCACTGCGTCTATTGTCTGTGGCCCGACACCCTGTACGGTCACAAGTTCAGGGCCAGAAGCGCGGCTAACGTGGTGGACGAGATGGAGCATGTCGTCAGAGACTACGGGGTGGACGAGATCTACTTCGACGATGACTGCCTGACCCTGAGCAAGAAGAGGGTCATGGAGATGTGCGGGCACCTTTTGGATCGACAAGTAGATGTGAATTGGATCGTGCAGGCCCGCGTGGACTCCGTGGACCGCGAGGTCCTGGCTGCAATGAAGGAGGCTGGCTGTCACTATATCCTCTTCGGCGTCGAGTCTGGATCGCCCAAGATGCTGGGAATCATGAAGAAGCGCATCACTCTGGACAGAGCCAGGCAGGCTTTCAAAGACTGCCGGGAGCTGGGGATCAAGACACAGGCCTTCTTCTTGTTCGGTGTCCCTGGCGAGACCGAAGAAACAATCGAGGAGACCATCAGGTTCGCCAAGGAGATAGACGCGGACAGCACACAGTTCGCCATCGCCATCCCGCACCCGGGCACTCAACTCTACCAGACGTGTATGGACAATGGCTGGCTCGTCTTCGACAGCTGGGAGGATTTCGCTGCGGAGAACTCCTTGATCGAGACCGAGGAGCTGACGCGCGAGGACGTGGAAAGGGCCAGAATCCACGCCTACAGGAGCTACTACTTCAGCCCCAGGTTTGCGACCAGGTCTCTTCTGAGGGTGCGCAGCCTTCAGGACGTCAAGCGTCTGTTTAGAGGGGGGAGATCCGTCCTGGATCGTATATCATTCTTCCAGAAGCACGCAGAATGAGAGGACAGGCACGTGAAGGGGCCAGGCCCTTTGGGCGAGGTGGATCTCTCAGCTAACGCAGATCGTGAGGGATAGGAAGGTTGTCCTCTCACGCGTGGTGGGCGTCGCTATCCTGCTCGTAATCTTCGGCTTCATGTTCCGGACTCGGTACCTCGACCGGGAGCAGATAGTGACCTACCGTTGGAACCTGAAATGCATCTCCTTCGTAGCCTGGGTGGTGGGCTTTCTGAGCCTGGTGACTCCCTCGGGCCTTGGAGGTGATGGAGGGCACCGGGGCCTTCTTGCTGAGCTTCTTCTTCGCGGCCCATGTGGCGACTATTGGACGCTCCGCGGACCAGGGTGGTCAGGACAGCCAACGATCTGGTCTGTGCTGGCATCGCGTGGAGGCTGTGGTGGCAGATCAACGTGCGAAGAGTACGGGACACGAATCAGCGGCGAGGCACGCATAAGGGTCGCGCCTTCTGATCCCGAGAGGGAGTCCTGCAACTACTGTGGTGGGCGTCGCCACCGTCCATTGTTCCGCAGCTTCCATCCCCGCATTGTGCAGTGCGAGTACTGTGGGTTGTCCTGGGGACTGAGGTTGGCGTCGGGCTGTTGGTGGAGCACGAACTGGGGGCGTGCAGCCATACGTGACGCCGGCCTTTGCACCGAGGTCCGGGGAGTGGACTCGCATCAGGCTCCACGTGCCGGAGGGGTGTGAGGTGCCAAGTGGGGTGATGGAAGGCCAGGAGGACGATAGATGCTTGAGCATGCTCTTCCAGGCGTTGGACGTTATTGCGGCTGAGAGGGAGGCGTAACTGACAGTGAGTCAGAGGCCTGGCATCGCGGCTGCTTCGGGATCCGACGGTCCGGATGGAGGTACCCACAAGTTGTTGGGAGAGCCATCCCTGTACCAGCGGTTGGCTGTGCTCGCTATCCTGCTGCTCCTGATGACTGGAGGCTTGTATTTGCGGCTCAGCTACGCGCGCACGACGAGCCCCTACATAGACGAGTACACCACCATCTGGGTGGCCCAAAGGACCCTGGAGCATGGATACCCCGTCTTCTCCACTGGCGCCATCTATGCTTTGGGTCTGCCATTCACCTACCTCGATGCTCTCCTCTTCCTACTCTTCCAGTCCACCGAGCTCGTGGCCAGGATGCCGAGTGTGATCATCGGTGTATGCACGATAGCGAGTGTATACCTGGTGGGGAAGAGAATGTTCTCAGCCCACGAGGGTCTTTTGGCGGCGGCGATGGTGGCCCTTGCCCCTCAGGCCGTGCTCTGGGGAGGCCGGGCCAGGAACTACGCACTGATACAGCTCATCGTGCTCTGGGCAGCGTTTCTTTTCTACAAGTGGGCTATCGCAGAGGATGGGGACAGGTATGGTTGGCTGTTTGTCGTCGCGTTCATCGCGGCCGTGTTCACCCATAACGTGGCCATGCTGCTGTATCCTGCCTTTCTCTTCTGCGCCCTCCTCCGGCAGGGCTGGCGCTGGTTTTTCAGGCGCAAGGTGATTGTAGCTAACGTCCTGATGTTCCTGGGCATGGCTGGCAGTCTCTTCCTCTATCGGCGGTTGCGGCCCCCGGGCTGGGGCGAGGTGGGCGAGGGACGGCTCGAGATCGGTGTCTCCTTCAATCTGATGGGCGCCATTCAGCGGTACAAGCCCTTCTTCCTGGGCTTGGATGATCTGCCTTTCGCTGCTGTGCTGACGGTCTTATGCGCTGTGGCGTTGGCGTATCTGCTGCTGCGGGCGGCCAGAGCGCGGAGCTTTACCTCAATACTATCTCCCTCCAACGGGGTTGCCCCGCTGGCCTACCTCGGTCTGCTTTTCGCCCTGATCGTCCTGGAGATGTTTTTCGTGGTCAACGAGCGACGGTGGAGCCCCCGCTACTTCTTCATCGAGGCGCCGCTTTTCTACCTCATAGGCATCAACGTGCTATCGCGCATGATTGGGGTTGGAGAGCGATGGTTGCGGGAGCGCGGCTGGCTGAGCGCAGCCCACTGGAACCGTTGGAGGAACCGGGCCAAACTGCTGGCGACGGCACTGGGTATTCTCGTGATTGGCGTACTCTCGTGGCCGGCGGCGACGGCAGCCATCGCCAAGGGGGAGTATGGCTATGACCGTGCCTTTCAGTACGTGCTGGAGAAGCGCCAGCCGGGAGACAAAGTGATGACCTTCGCCATTTCGCCTTGCGCGGTCTATCTGGGCGAGGACGGGTGCGACTATGTAGCCATCGAGAAGGACTTCCACAGCTACGCCACCCAAAGGGATGGGCAGTGGATAGAGGCCTGGGCAGGGGTGCCAATCCTGTTCACCGATGAAGCACTTCTTGACGCAGTGGAGAGCAGCCCTCGGACATGGTTCGTCGTGGACGAGTTTCGGTTGAGGACTCGATACACTCAGGACTTCATCCAGTATGTGTGGAACCGTATGGAGCTGGTAGCCAAGGAAGGTGGGGTCTTCGTCTTTCTGGCGGAGAGCCCTCCTCCACCTCCGTTGGCTATCCAACGTTCGCTAGACTATAATCTTGGTGACAAGGCGGCCCTCGTGGGATGCGGTCTAAGTGTCAGGGATCTCGAACCGGGGGGTGTTTTGGACCTGTCTCTGAGATGGCAGGCGCTGACACACATTCTCGAGAGCTACAGCGTTTTTGTGCATCTCGTGGATAGGGAAGGCAGCATGTGGGCGCAGGACGACGGTGCACCCCTGAGCGGACTGCACCCGACGACCTATTGGGTGGCGGGAGAGATCATTCCCGACCCCCGAAGGCTGATGCTACCGGAGGATGTGCCCCCGGGGAGATACCTGGTGCAGACGGGCATGTATCTACCTGAGACGATGGAGCGTCTTCCTGTATACGGAGAGCAGAGAGAGTTGTTGGGGGATGTGGCGGTTCTGGGCTATGTGCGTGTTGTCGACGGGGAACCAGAAGGATTCTCGCCACAGCACCCGGTGTCCTTTGCTCTGGGCGAGGAAGTAGCACTGTGGGGCTACGATCTTGATGCTGGTGACGCCCGACCGGGAAGCAAGGTTCGTGTAGTCCTCTATTGGAGAGCTGAACGCGAGATGGACGAGGATTATACGGTCTTCGTGCACCTGGTGGACGATAAAGGCGGAATCTGGGGGCAGCAGGACAACGAGCCAGAGGGGGGATTCTACCGTACCTCATTCTGGGACCCAGGGGAAGTGGTGAGGGACCAGTATGAGTTCGTCATCGATGCAAGTGCGCCCCCGGGAGAATATCGAGTTGAAGTCGGGATGTATCTGCTCGACACCGGGGAGCGGCTGCCGGTGAGCAGCGAGGGCGGACAGCCTGTTGGTGACAGGATCCTGCTTGACTCGGTCACCGTGAGCGGGTGAGTGCACAAGCCTGGCCGAGGAGAAGGGGTTGAGAGAAGAGAGCAGCGAAGACCCGGAACGCCATGTGGACCTCTCTGTAGTGGTTGCGGTGTTGGATGAAGAGGAGAGCATCCGACCACTCTACTCGGGCCTCGACCAGGTTCTGGACAGCCTCGGCAGGGAATATGAGATCATCTTCATCGACGACGGTAGTGAGGACAGCTCGTTTCAGATCCTGAAATCGCTGTACGAGAACGATAGAGAACACGTCCGGGTGATCCAGTTCCGACGCAATTTCGGCAAGACCGCCGCCCTCGCCGCCGGGTTCAGGGAGACCAGAGGTGAGGTGGTCATCACCATGGACGCTGATCTTCAGGATGATCCCACGGAGATCCCGGGCCTTCTGGACAAGCTAAACGAAGACTATGATCTGGTGGTGGCCTGGAGACACGAACGGCGGGATCCCCTTTCCAAGAGGTTGCCGTCGAAAGTGGCCAACGCCGCAGTGTCTCTTCTGACTGGGGTGAAGATCCATGACCTCAATTGTGGTTTCAAGGCCTATCGTCGAGAGGTGGTCGCCGATCTGAAGCTCTATGGCGAGTTGCATCGTTTTGTACCCGTGCTGGCTCACTGGCGGGGATACAGGGTGACGGAGCAGAAGGTGGTACACCGTCCCAGGCAGTATGGGCAGTCCAAATATGGGTTCGAGCGTCTGGGGCGTAGTTTCCTCGACTTTGGAATGGTCCTGTTCCTCACCTACTATCTCAAGCGCCCCATGCATCTCTTCGGCACCCTCGGAGCGCTCCTCTTTCTCTTCGGTTTCGCCATCGGCTTGTACCTTACCGGCTTGTGGGTGCTCGGCGAGGGCATCGGGTGGCGCCCCCTGCTGTTCCTCGGGATCCTGGCCATGATCGTGGGTGTGCAGATGGCGTCCATTGGCTTGCTGGGCGAGATGGTCAGGAACTTCGCCTACGATCCCGAGGAGGAGTATTCTATCCGCCGGCTGCTGTCCTGATTGGTGTGCATCGATGAGCAGGTTGTCCGCGGGCTTTCCCCGGAAGAGAGCCATATATGCAGATGCCACACTGCTTCCGGTCGCGCCCGAGCCCTTCCTCTCCACGGAGTTCCAGCTTCGAGGGCTGGACCGCGAGCAGGGCGTCTCCGTCAGTGTGAGTGACCACCTGGGTGTCCCTGTGGAGTGGGTCTCCCCGAATGAAGCCCGTCTCTCGGTAGTCGCTCCTCAGAAGGCGCTCATCAAGGTGTCCTCTGGGCAGGAGGTGATCACCTTCACCACCCACGAGCTCATCTTGTATGGGGCGAAGGAGAGGCCGACCAGTGGGGGCGCCGTCGAGGTGGAGATTCTAAGCGGGAAGGTGCTGGATTGGGATCCCACAGCAGGATTGAGTTTGACACCATGTCCCGCGAGGGTGAGAGCGGGTGCGACTTCGTGATCGAGGGTGGTAGGTTTGTCACCTTCGATTTGTGATCGGGGGGACGGCGCACCCAGATCGGGTCTGTTCGTATGTGGTGTAGATACGAATACAAAGAGAAGTCGCACACACCGTACCGGTCACCATGCGGCCGGACTGACGAGCACTGATGAGCGGAAAGCGAAGGGTATTCGTCGTAGCATGGGATGGAGCGACGATGGACCTCCTGGGACCCTGGTGTGAGGGGGGACTCCTTCCCACTCTGCGAGGGATCCTGGAGAGGGGCACGTCCGGGAAACTTCGCTCCACCTATCCGCCATTGACCGGTCCGGCCTGGGCTTCCTTCATGACTGGGAAGTCACCAGGCAACCACGGCGTGTTCGAGTTCTTCCATCGGCGGGAGGGCAGCTATAGCCAGGCTCTGAGTGGACCTTCTTCCATAGAGGGCAGATCACTGTGGAGACTGCTGAGCGATGCGGAAAAGAAGGTCGGAGTAATGAACGTGCCGCTTACGTATCCTCCGGAAGCGGTGAACGGATTCCTCATCACGGGTCTGTTGACGCCCCACGACTGCTCCGATTGGGCCTATCCTCGGGAACTCGTCGATGAACTGAGAGACAATGTGGGTACGTACTTGATACACCACGACGAGAAGTATACCAAGTCGAACGTTGATAACCTGCTGGAGGAGGAGTACCGTATCCTCAAGAGCCGGACCGAGGCGGCACTGTACCTGCTGAAGGCCAAGGAGTGGGACTTCTTCATGGTCCACTACTACGGCCCGGATCGTATGACTCACGAGTTCTGGCACGTGATGGACCCATCCCACCCCCAGCACGATACCCGTGAATGCGAGCGATATGGGAACCCGGTGTTGCCTTTCTTCCAGCGGCTCGATGCCGATCTGGGCCGGCTCGCGTCCGAGCTAAGGGAGGACGACGTGCTGATGTTGATGTCGGACCACGGGATGGGTCGGGTCACCAAGTTCGTCAATGTCAATTCGTGGCTCTTGGAGGAGGGTTTTCTGACGGTGAAGAGGGACATCAGGTCGAGACTCAGGTATGCCCTCTTTCGCTCAGGCTTCAACTACTATGTTGTGGGCAAGCTTGTATTGAGGTTGGGCTGGGGGAAGCGAGCCGTCCAGGTAGGTCGAGGAAGGCGACAGCAGTTGCAGGAGCGGGTGTTCTTCTCATTCAGAGAGGTGGACTGGTCAAGAACGAGGGCCTATTCGATGGGCAACTATGGGCAGATCTTCGTCAACCTCAGGGGACGTGAGCCCGGGGGATGCGTTAGTCCGGGACATGAATACGAGGAGTTGCTGGACGAGTTGACGGAGAGGTTGCACAGTCTGGAGGACCCCGAGAGCGGGGAGAGGGTGGTGGAGCGCGTCTTCCGCGCCAGCGACCTGTACAGTGGCGGGTACGTAGACAGAGCTCCAGATCTGATGTTTATGACCCGGGGGATGGAGTACAAGGCGCAGGGCCTCTCCGATTTCACCTCGCCCCGTGTTTTGGAGCCTGTCTACGGCTGCACCGGCAATCACAGGATGGAGGGCATCCTGGCAGTTCAGGGCCAGGGAGTGGTGAACGAGGCCGGCACTGTAGTCGGAGCAGCGATTGAGGATCTGGCCCCTACCATACTCTATATGCTGGGCGTTCCGGTCCCTGGAGACATGGATGGGCGTGTGTTGGAGAGCGTCTTCACACCGGAGTTTCTGAGCACGCACCCCGTGGAATACGGTGAGACTATGCCGTCGGCCCCACAAGGTAGAGGCTATTCCCTGGAGGAGGAAGAGGAGCTTTCCCAACGGTTGAAAGGGCTGGGCTACGTCTGATGCTCGCGTCAGAGCCCGAGCAGAGGTGGCCATGGGTGATGGTGACAGAATACTGATCGTTGTGCCTGCCTACAACGAGGCGCAGAGCATAGGCACAGTCGTTGGCAGCGTGCGAGAGGTGCTGCCGGCTGCTGATGTCCTCGTGGTTGATGATGGCTCTCCCGACGCGACGGCGGGAGTAGCTCGGCAGGCCGGAGCCAGGGTGATCTCACTACCCTTCAATCTCGGATATGGGGTGGCATTACAGACCGGGTTCAAGTATGCACTCGAGAGGGACTACGACTACGTGGTGCAGATGGACGCGGACGGCCAGCATGAGCCGACATCGGTGCTGGACCTGATTGCCGAGGTGCGCCAGGGTACGGCGGACGTGATCTTGGGCTCTAGGTTTCTGGGCCCGTCTACTTTCAGACCGCACTTCGCCAGGAGACTGGGGATCTCGATCTTTCGAGCCATCGTCTCGGGGGTTGTAGGACAGAGGATCACCGATCCGACGTCTGGGTATCAGGCTCTGAACAGGAGAGTTCTGGGGCTCTACGCCACCGAGGCCTATCCGGTGGACTATCCAGACGCTGATGTCCTGATCATGGTGCACTTTGCGGGCTTCAGGATCAAAGAGATCCCCGTCGTGATGTACACGGGGGCGGCGCGCCGGAAGTCCATGCACAGCGGCCTGAGGCCGTTGTACTATGTCTTCAAGATGTTCCTGTCCATCATGGTAACCTTGATGAGACAGCGAAGATATGAGGTAGGGGGGAAGTCCGGATGGAAATGAAGCCTCGGTTTGTGGCCCTGGCCATCAGCGTCGTTCTGGTGGTCCTCATCGTGGAGCTGGTGCGGCGGCGCAAGCTGCGTGAGGAGTATTCGTGGTTGTGGCTATCGCTGAGCCTGGCTATGTTCATCCTGGCGTTGTGGCCAGGGCTCCTGGACTTCGTCACAGGTCTGATAGGGGCAGTCCTCACCACCTCCACCTTGTTCTTCTTCGCGCTGCTGTTCCTGATGCTGATCAATATCCAGTTCTCCGTGGAGATCTCCTCCTTGAGAACTCAGGTGAAGAACCTGGCTCAGAAACTGGCGACCACGCAGGAGGGGGCGGAAAGGAGCTCTCTCACTGTTGAAGGAACGGATGATGGAGACTAGGGACTGGGGGATCTGGAGACGGGCTGAGGGCCTGGGGCACGGCACCGCAATGGCGACACGACATGAAGATATGTTACTACGGCAATCAACTGGGATTCATTAGCGGCAGCCATAGACACATCCTGGGTCTGGCGAAGAAGTTCATGGCCCAGGGCCATGAGGTCACGGTGGTCACGAAGGGCCGGGACAGCAGGGTGTCTGTGCTCGAAGGTGTGAGATACGAGGCAGTGTCGCTGGAGAGGAAAGAGACCCTCGCTAGCTACTTCGTCGAGTTCCCGGTCCGATCTCTACTCTATTTCGCCAAGCACCGCGGTTTCGACATCATTCACAGCATGGCTAGCTATCATCTCTTCGCTGTTCTGGCGAGACTGGCGGGTGTCGCAGCCAGAACCCCCATCGTGTACGGCGTGGTATCGCCAGCCAGTCGTGCCATCAATCTGTTGGGTTTCCCCAGGCTGATTTGTGCGAGCAGAAACACCCAAGCACGGTTGGGGGGGAAGGCGGTATTCATACCTCATAGCATCGACCTGGCGACCTTTGATACAACGGCTCGATACGACTACGGACAGGACGGGAACTTCACTGTAGGCAGCATGGGGTCGCCTATGGGGAGAAGGGGCTTTGAACATCTCATAAGGGCGATGCCCCTTGTGCTCGAGCGGCACGCGAATACTCGCTTTGTGCTGGCTATCGAGCACCCAGAAGTAAGGTACCAGCCCATGATGCAGCGCAGGCTGCGGGATCTGCGCGACCTGATTGAGCGCGTTGGAGCGTCATCCAGTGTGAGGCTGGTGGGCGAGGTTGATGTCCCCACGTTCTTCAACTCCCTCGACGTTTTTGTCTACGCCGTGCAGACAACGAAGGGCATGATAGACATCCCGCCTACCATCCTTGAGTGCTTGGCCGCGGGCTGTGCGTTGGTCACCTCTCCCAAAGGTGGCATCCCCGAAGTCGTTCGTGACAACGAGAACGGATTGCTGGTCGGCGAGGATGAGTATGACCATCCAGAAGCCTATGCTGAGAAGATAGTGGAGCTGATCGAGAACAGGGATCTGCTGTCGAGCATCCGGAGCAACGCTCGCCGGAGCGCGGAGCCCTACGACGTGAGCCAGATCGCGCCCCAGGTGATGCGGGTGTACGAGGAGGTACTGGGGTGCAGGGAGTAGAAAGGGCAGACCGTGTGGGCCGTGTCCGTGGACGGACTCTGCGGTGGGCGCTGTCGGTTCTGGGGATTCTGATCTTTGGGGCGATCCTCTACTACGGGGGAGCAGAGGCTCTGACTGTGGTGGCGCGGGCCAACCCATTGTATCTGCTGTGCGCCTTTGTGGTTACCCTTATCGCCGCTGTTCTAACCTCATTGAGATGGGGAGAGATAGTCAACGCCCTGGAGGACAAGGTAGTTCAGTCCAGGCTCAGCTACCTCTACTATGTGATGCTCGGCAAGATGTCCAGTATGTTTGTCTCGCAGTACGTCGGCGACTACGGAGCCAGGCCTCTGGCCCTCAAGGCGTCGAGTGGTACGGCGTTGGGTAAAGGATTCTACTCGGTACTGCTGGACAGGCTTTTCGACCTGATTCTCTCTCTGCTGTTTGTTGGGCCAGCCGTGCTGTGTTTCCTGAAGCTAATCCCACCACATTCGGTCGTGCCTGTGAGTGTCGTCGTCGCCGCCGTATACTGGGCAGCCAGTGCCAAGAACTACCGCCTCTTGACGGCCTGTCTCGGAGGCATCGTTCATGTGATAGAGCGCAAGAGGGTATGGAGACCCGTGCCAGCGAACCTGACGGCAAGACTAGTGGAGACACTACTGGGAGCGAAACAGGGCTTGGAAGACATTGGCCCTCGAGGCATCTTGGGGGCGAATCTGCTGACTTTTGGCCGATATGTGGCCATGGCGCTCAGGGCCTACTTCATCTCTTCTGCGCTGGACCTCGCTCTGCCCTTCTGGGTAGTATTCCTTGGTGTGGGCATAGTGCGCTTCACTCTTCTGTTTGCCGTCGCGCCGGGCAGGCTGGGGGTGCTGGAGGTGGGGTGGTATGGGTTGCTGGCTCTGGCAGGCTTGGAAAGCTCCACCGTCATTCCATTCCTCATAGGCTTGCGGGTCTACGGCTTCCTCTTCAACGCAGTGCTATCCTTGGGAACTCACCTGGCGGTGATGGTGATACCGCACAGGACAGGCTGATTAGTACTTGGCCACGTTGTCTGTGAGGGCGAGATCGGCGATTCGCGGGACGAAGGAGGGGTGTTGCGTGTATGTCATGTCGATAGACCTTGAATCCTGGGTTCATCGCCCGATTTTCGGTGTCCCCATCGAGAGACAGACTAAGCTTGAAGACGCGGATTTCATCCCATCCGCAGTCGGAGTGATACTGGATAGATTGGCCAGATTCAAGGCGAAGGCTACCTTCTTCTGTCTGGGATCCGTAGCGGAATGGTATCCAGACGTTGTTCGAGAAATAGTGGCCCAGGGTCATGAGCTTGCTATTCATGGATACACCCATAGATTCCTTCATGACCATACGAGGCAGAGCTTCGAGGACGAAATCGTGAGGACGCAGGACATACTGGCCAGATTCTCAGAGAACCCCATTGGCTTCCGTGCGTCGACCTACACATACGCTCCCTTTCTTTACGAGGTTCTAGAGGAACACGGGTTCAGGTATGATTCATCTATTCTTCCGATCAAGACGCCCTTGTACGATTGGTCAATGTATGAGGATTCTACTCCGTTTTGGGTTACTCCCAAGATACTGGAAATTCCATTGTCCATCTACAAGCTGGGCGGGATAAGGATCCCTGTAGGTGGTTTCTATCTCAGGTTGCTGGGGGGAGGAGTGGAATTGCGGTTGTTGAGGCGCATAGAAGAACGATTCGGCGTCGGGGTCTTCTATGTTCATCCGTGGGAGATCTTGAGCAATCCACCCGTCCCTGTCTCCTGGCCTAAGAGACTTCTAGCATACTACAGGATACCGGCGTTGGGAGATTTTGAGGCAGTATTGCGATCCTTCACTTGGACAAGTTTCAGGGAAGCTCTTGACATAATAGGTGAAGAGTTGGCGGTGAAAGGATCGAAAAGGAAGTAGGAGATCGGTGTTTGGCATGCATGGGCAGTGGGTCGCGCGCAGGTACCAGCCAGGCGATGAGGTCCAGATTCTTCAGCTTCGTAGGCTGGTATTTGGAGATGGAGATGAGCAGAGGAATGCGGAGAGCTATTGGAGGTGGGAATTCCGCGATAATCCTGCTGGCGATGGAAGGATATGGCTCGCAGTAGCTGCAGACAAGATAGTAGGCCAGTATGCTGTGATTCCGGTCAGAATGCAGTATTGCGGTGAGGTCATGATGGGCAGTTTGTCTCTGGATACCATGACCCACCCTGATTTCAGGCGTCAAGCGGTGTTCGCAACGCTGGCCAACAACTTGTACGAGGAGCTCGAGAGAGAAAGCATACCTGTGACCTATGGGTTCCCCAATGAAAACTCAGTGGAAGGGTTTGTCACGAAGCTCGACTGGATGTATGTACGTTCTTTGCCCGTGTTCGTGAAACCACTCGACGTCTCAAGGATCGTAGGGAGATTCCTTGGCGATCGGTCGCTCGCGTATCTCATCGGCAAGGTGTCCAACCCGTTGGCAAGACTCCTATTCAGGCCCACTCATGCTTTTCAGGGCGAACGCAGCAAGCTCAAATGGATTGAGAGATTCGATGCTCGGATGGACGGATTCTGGGAGCAAGTTGCTGCAAGACGTCGCATTGCCGCGGTCAGGGACAGCACCTACTTGAATTGGCGTTACTTCGACAACCCGGGTCGCCGATATTGGGCGGTGGTTGCAGAGAGGGATGGTGAGATTCTGGGGTATGTGATACTACGATGTATGGAGCAGTTCGAGTTGCGAGGAGGTGTGATCGTCGATCTAGGAGCCTTGCCAGATCGAGAGCCTGTACTGGGTGCCCTGCTCGTTGAAGCCGAGGGGTTCTTCAGAGAGCAACGGAGCGACTTGGTTGCCTGCCTCATCAGTGGCGATGATGAGTATTCAGGACTGTTGAGGAGAAGTGGTTACCTGCCCCTTCCGCGGAAACTAGGCTTCAAGGAGTGGCATTTCGGTTGCCGCGTCCATAGCCCTGCATTGAACAGCGAGTTCTTTGGTGATCCCGCCAATTGGTACGTCACCTTTGGAGATACGGACGTCATCTAGGTCCGGAGCCAGCAATTGTCTGCCCACGGAGGGTTCTTGGTGGGCTGGCGAGGCTGTGCATGATCGACTGGTTGATTCGCTGGTCGGCTGGAGACTTTATTGCGCCATGTGGACGGTGGGCACAGGGACTAAACGTTCACATCACGATTGGCTTTGGGAAAGATGACCGGCAGGCTTGATCGCCTTTCGCAGCACACACGAGACTTCCTAGTCATCGCTGTGCTGGCTTTGGCCTCTGTAGCCTTCCTGGCCAACGTCCTGTTCACCGATCAGGTGCTGGTTGGTGACAACCTGGCGCGAGACTATCCTTGGGCAGCCTACGCTGATGAGGAGTTACTCAGCCGGCCCACCAACGGCAGGATCGATCCTCTGCACCAGTACTATGAGCACAGGGTCATCGCGGCGGAGATGGTGAGGGCAGGAACCCTGCCCCTGTGGAATCCGTACTATCTCTCCGGGACGCCATTCCTTGCCACCGAGCCCCTAGCTGGCCTATTGTATCCGCCCAACCTGGTCTACTATTTGATAGACCCTCTGCAGGCTTTCGGAATTTCGGCCTGCCTGCATCTTTTCCTCGCTGGCCTATTCATGTACCTCTATCTGAGGAGGATTGGGCTGGACAGAGTCAGTGCTCTGTTCGGCGCCATCAGTTTCGAAGTATCCGGCTATTTCGTCATTAACCTGATGTGGCTGTCAAGGGTTTGCACCGCTGCCTGGGCCCCGCTGCTGTTTTTCTCCTTCGAGGGGTATTGGAGAGAGAAGAGGCTGGCCTACGCTCTTCTACTGGCGTTTGGGCTGGGAATGAGCTTGCTGGCGGGTACACCCCCGGTCGTGGTCTTCGTGATGCTCGCCCTGGGCCTCTACATCGCGGCTAGAGTCTTGGTTAGTATCAGAGAGCGGGGGTTGAAAGAATCAGCGCTAGGCGCCGCGGTCGTTGTCACGGCAGTCTGCCTTGGGACGCTGCTGGCAGCGGTGCAGCTTCTTCCCACCTATGAGGCGACTCCCTTCCTGGCGCGTGCTCACTGGAGCTATGAAGAGGCCTGGGACACGGGTAGATCGCCGCTGTCTCTGGCGACGGCTCTGGTGCCAGAGGTTCTGGTGAACTACTGGCGCCCTAATATCTATGTCGGGGTCCTGCCTCTTCTGCTTGCCTTCTGGGCTTTGGTCTTCAGAAGAAACCTGTACGTCGTGTTCTTCGGCGCGGTGGCTTTGCTCTCCCTCAGCCTGTTCTTGAACATCCCTGACCTACTGTACCGACTGTTGTACTTGATACCCGTCTTCAGAGTGGGCAGACTGATGGAGGTCAAGATCGTGTACGCCTTCAGTGTGAGCGTGCTGGCGGGCTGGGGATTCAGTTCCCTCGCCGGAGAGGTGAGAGCACGCAGCAGGTCCAGGATGCTCGGACTATGTTTGATACTCTTGGTCCTCGCGGGGGTTGGTCTGGCAGGCATGCTGGCGGCGCAGGCTGAATCCATCTGGCCGGGGGACGCCGGAGCCCGGTTCTGGGCGGCGTGGGATCTGCAGAGCGTACGCAGCGTTGGTCGCGCCTCGCTGCTGCTCCTTCTGGGCGCTGGGCTGTTGCTGCTCCGAGGGCGGGGATGGCTGGGACCGAGATCGTACGGCTCTTTGGCCATTCTGCTGGTTGCGGCGGACATGTTCTACTTCGGATGGAAACTGAACCCCCCTCAGAAAGCAGACGAGCTGTTCTTCGAGACAGGGAGTACTCGATTCTTGGGCGGAGATAGCGATCTATTCAGGATCATACGTGGACCCGGAGGCGGTGGAGTTCTTCCACCCAACACCGGAGCTGTGTACGGGGTTTCGGACGCTCAGGGCTATTCATCCCTGGTGATTGACTACTATGGCCAGTTCATGGATCTTATCGAACCAGGACTTGCCAAGATCATTCGGATACGGCCACTCAGCCGCGTTGAGTCCTTGGCATCGCCTCTCTTGGATCTGCTGAACGTCAAGTATGTCCTGACCGAGCCCAGCGTCAGCCAGGAGTTGGTGCAGTTTGACGCGGCGCACGATGACATCGAGCTGGTCTACGATGGGGAGATCAGGATATACGAGAACAGGAACGTCCTGCCACGGGCCTTTGTGGTGCATGATTTCAAAGTCTTGTCCGACAAGGAGGACATTTTCACCGAGTTGGCCAACGAGGAGTTTGACCCAGGAGCTTATGTTGTGCTGGAAGAGGAACCATCGAACTATAGCACGGCTGACCGTCTTTCGGGAGGCGACTCGACTGCGCGGGTGATGGATTATGGTCCGAACAAGGTGATCATCGAGGTCTACGCAGCAAGCGATGGTTTCCTGGTTCTCAGCGACCTCTACTACAACGGGTGGAAGGCATTTGTTGATGGCGAGAACGAGAAGGTGTACAAGGCAGACTATGTTTTCAGGGCGGTGCGATTGGCCGAGGGACAGCACACTGTTGAGTTTGTTTTCGATCCACTGTCCTTCCAGATCGGGTGGCGCATAAGTGCCATGACAGCGGGGATCATGGGTGTTTCTCTCTTGATAGGCTATGTGAGGCGCCCCACTCGTGATCGAGGACAGGGGTCTCCTGTGCCAGATCCGGGAGAGCGCTCGCCAGAGCGTGCGGCCCCATGACATGAATCAGATCGCGCCCCAGGTGATGGGGGTCTACGGCTTCCTTCTCAACGCAGTGCTGGCGCTGCCCCCCTCTGCCCGTGCCGCGCCGGGCTGAATAAAGAATGTGAGATACATTAACACACGTGCGGGCAGGCCATCCTACGCGCTGAAGAGAGTGCTCTGTGCCACCGTGGTCGTGACGGTACGAGCGCAGGACCAGAATCGTTGGCGATTCTGACCGCCTGGTGGCACCAGTTTGCCATTGGGTGTCTGTGCCTCAGAGACGCGTAGTGTTCTTGACTCACGCCATGGTCGTCAATGCACCAGCGTGCTGAACTGCCTTCTCGACTCGGTGCCCGGCCTGCGTAGCATCCCAGCGGCGCCAGCCGTCACAGTCGTCTTCCCTCGTCCTCCACGGCTGCACCTTTTTCTCTGTACTTGATTTGCTCTATAATGTGCACAATTGGCTGGAGGGCACACTGACGGCGACACCTGCTCCTGGATCTCCTCCGTGCGCCTTGCCTCGTTCGAAGACGCTGGATTCTGCGGGCCTCGGCGCCACCGATAGCCTGCCAGGTTGAGGAGCATTGATTGGCAATGACGGACCAGCACATCCCGCTAAACAAGCCGTTCCTCGGTCGAGAGGAAACGAGGGCCGCTGTGCAAGTCCTGGAGAGCGGTGACCTCGGTGGCAACGGGGCCATAGGAAGAGCGCTGGAGAAATATCTGCAGGGGTCGTTTGCTGTGAAGCATGTCCTGCTCACGACCTCCTGCACGCATGCCATGGAGATGGCCATGATGGCCATAGGGCTCGGACCGGGGGATGAAGTGATCATGCCGAGTTTCACCTTCGTTACCACCGCCACTGCCGTGGTGAGACAAGGTGCAAAGCCCGTGTTCGCCGAAATAGACGAAAGATCCTTCAACCTTGACGCTGGCAGCGCCGCAGAGCGGATCACGAGGAGGACCAAGGCTATCATGCCTGTACACTATGCAGGTCAGGCATGCGATATGCAGGCCATCATGTCTCTGGCGGAGAAGCACGGACTTCATGTTGTCGAAGACGCAGCCCACGGGGTGGGCGCCAGATACGATGGGCAGTTCCTGGGTACCATCGGCGATGCGGGGTGCTACAGCTTTCACGTCACCAAGAACCTCACTTGTGGAGAGGGCGGTGCCCTGGTCACCAACGATGACGAGCTTTTCCGGCACTGCGAGATCATCAGAGAGAAGGGCACCAATCGGTCGCAATTCCTGCGGGGCGAGGTGGACAAGTACACCTGGGTGGACATCGGTAGCAGCTACGTCCTTTCGGATCTTCTAGCCGCAGTGCTCTTCGTGCAGATCAAGAAGATGGACGAGATCATGGAGAAGAGGCGGGGCGTGTGGCAGAGGTATCAGGAAGGTCTGAGGGAACTCGAGAATAGAGGCAAGGTCATCTTGCCACGGCTGGATCCGAAGGCCGAGAGTAGCTGGCACATCTACGCCCTGAGGACCGCTGGCGAGACCAACGACCGCGTGATAGCGTCGCTGAGGCAGAAGGGAGTTGGGGCCGCTTTCCACTTCGTTCCACTCCATCTGTCTCCCTACGGCCGTGATTATCTTGGGTGCAGGCCTGGCGACTTGCCAGTAACAGAACGCGTCAGCTGCTCGCTTGTCAGACTTCCAATCTACCCCTCCTTGGCGCGGGAGGAACAGGACTACGTTATCCGGGCGCTCTATGAGGCCTATGACGAGGGGTAGTCCATGAGCGCGTCGCCCGTTGATTTGAGCCTGGTGCTCGCCTGCTACAATGAGGAGTTGGTCATTGAAGGCAGTGTAGCCGATATCCTCCAGGTTCTGGACGACACTCGGTATTCCTACGAGTTCATCTTCGTCGATGATTGCAGCAAGGATCGAACGCGCGACTTGATCGACAGGCTCATAGAGCGCTATCCGGACAAGAGGATGTCCAGGATCTTCCATAGGGAGAACAAGGGTAGAGGCGGTACGGTGAGTGACGGTATTCGAGCCGCCCATGGCGATGTGGCGGGCTTCATAGACATCGATCTGGAGGTGCACGCTCGCTACATCCCCTCCTGCGTCACTGCTGTGGAGCATGGAGCGGACATCGCCGTGGGCCGCCGTGTATACAAGCTGAACCTCCGTTCGTTGGATAGATACTTGATGAGCGCTGGCTACATATGGCTGGTGCGTAGGTTCCTGGGGGTGGACCTCAACGACACCGAGACTGGGTACAAGTTCTTCAAGCGGGAGCGGATTCTACCGCTCCTGGACGAGATAGAGGACCAGCACTGGTTCTGGGACACCGAGGTGATGGTCCGCTCCTATTACCGGGACTATCAGATTGTAGAGATCCCCTGTCTCTTCCTGCGACGTTTTGACAGGACCTCGACTGTCGATCCCCTGAGCGACACGGTGGACTACTTCCGGAAGCTGTGGCGGTTCAGGAAGGTAGTGAAGGACGAACTGACACGTTGAAGGCGGTTCGAGAGATCGGTTTCAGGAGAGCCATTCGGTTTGGCGCTGGCACAATACTGTTGGTGTTGTTCCGTTTGATGATCTTCCCGCCTCTTCGGACACTCTTCCTCCGGCTGGTCGGCGTCAAGATCGGCAAGAACGTCACCATTCACAGCGTGAAGTTCTTCAACGTGTACCGAGGGGGGTTCGCGGGTCTGAGTATTGGAGACAACTGTTTCCTGGGCGATGAGGTCCTCATCGACCTGGCGGACGACATAGCCCTGGAAGACGACGTCACGCTGGCGGAGCGGGTCACCATCCTGACCCACGTGAACGTCGGCTTCCAGGATCATCCTCTCCAGACTTACTTCCCTTCGTACTCCAAGGGGGTGGTTCTCAAGAGTGGGTGCTTTGTGGGCACGAACGCCACCATACTCCCCGGCGTGACCGTGGGGGAGTGCGGCTTCGTGGGAGCGGGCGCGGTCGTTCGCGAGGATGTGTCTCCCTACCACGTCGTTGGTGGTGTCCCCGCCCGGACGATCCGCGTCCTGGACCGGTAGTTGCCATGGATCCGGCCGCTTATGAGGTGGTCCACGACCTGGAGGAATCTCACTGGTTTTTCGTTGCCAGGAGAAGGATACTGTCGCGCCTCCTGGACGAAATGCTGGAAGGGGCGGGCAATCCCAGGATTCTGGATGTAGGCTGCGGCACCGGCGCTACCATGGGCTTCCTGGAGCGCTACGGTGAGGTCATCGGGGTTGACATTGCGCCCCAGGCCCTGAAATACGGTCGGGAACAGGGCCGGGCGCGTCTGTGCCTGGCCGATGGGGGACACTTGCCCTTCCTCGAGGACAGCTTCGATCTGGTCACCGCTCTCGACCTGCTGGAGCATCTGGAGCACGAAGAGGTGGGCTTGAGGGAGATGTGGAGGGTCCTCAAGAATGGGGGGCGCTTACTCGCGGTGGTGCCTGCCTTCGCGTTCCTGTGGAGCGACTTCGACAGGTTCTCAGGGCACTATCGCCGGTATAGCAAACAAGAGCTCAGAAGCAAGATCGAGGGTTCTGGTTTCCAGGTAAGCAGGCTTTCCTATTTCAACACCCTTCTCTTTCCGTTTGTTTGGGGCGTACGGACGTTCAAGAACTGGGCAGGGACGTGGCGCACCTTCCGCTCAGACCTGGAGATGCGGACGCCAGGCCTCAACAGTCTCCTCGCCAGCGTTTTCTCGATGGAGGGCGGACTGATGGCCCGAGGCGATCTCCCTTTTGGTGTCTCGCTGATCTGCATCGCCAGGAAGAGACCCGTACAACGAGGGTCTGATGAGATCTAGGGCGGGAGGGCCACGCACAGAGCTCCTGTTGCATTTCCCTCAGCTCCTGCTGCTGTTGACTATCGCGCAGGGCGTCTTCACCGCTGGCTTCGGTATCTGGACGGCGACGTCCGTCTGGAGCTTCCCTCAGTTTATCCTAGCGGTGGCGGTCATGCTGTTGAGCCTGCCCTCGTCGCTCCAGTTCTTCTGGAAACTGTCCTCGCAACAGGCGACGGCCCTCACGAGCAGCGAACTGGAGCTAGTCGAAAACATGGGAGGGCATTGCACAGACGGACAGGTGGTCCAGGCAAGACAGCGCATAGCACAGTACCTGGTGGCTATGACCCCTTGCCGCGCGCTCGTCTCAGGCATGTATCCCGGCTACTTCGTCTCCAGGTCTGAACTGGCGGAGCGGAGGGCAGATGATAGGCAGTTCTGGAGGGAGTGGAATGAAGGGACCATACGCACCGATACTCTTGTGCGATACAAGACGGATTACGTTGTCATTGATGCGAGGGAAGGAGATGCACTAACGGCCGGTCAAGCGGCAGCCGTGCGGGATGGTCCCATACCTCTGGCCCCGGTGACTCTGGTCCCTTTCTACGATAACGCGGACTTCGTGGTCTACTGGGTAATGAGGGGAGATGAATCGGGTCCGTAGTCTCGCGGGCATGCAGAAGGACGTCCTGGCGATTCCTGTCCTGTTCGCGGTCCCGGTTGTGTTACTGGCTGAAGCGCTCTTCGTGGGCGGAGTGCTGGCGGGAGACGCCATGGAGCGTTACACACCCCAGGAGTCCTGACAGGATGTTGAGTCCCTGGGGCCAGTCTAAGGCGAGTACGGGGATACTCTGCACGCCTGATGAGGTGACCGAGAGAGATATCCGAGTTCGATTCGTTTTGAGCCTTAGCAGGGAACTAGCTACAGTTCAGTTGCGTAGTGTCCTTACACTCCTGTAGAAATCAAGGCGGCGTGAGTGTACTTGGCGGCCTGTGAATCACACAGCCCTCGGGAGGCAGAAAGGATACTCACGCCACAAATGGGGATCGCACGAAGTGAAGAGAATGGGCAGACCCCGCATGCTTTATTGGAGAGCGGTATGCACAGCAGTGAGCAGCCGGTGAGCGGACTGCCGAGGTCAGGAGCGCATTTGATGGTGCGGAAGGACCTGGAACAGCAGGTGGTGGCCTATGCTGGGCGGGAGCGCTATGAACGCCGCCAGGGAGGGGAGCAGAGACTGCGAAACGGGTGCGAGCCGGGGCGCATCCGCAGCGCCAAAGGGGAGATCGTGCTGCAAGTGCCGCCAGTGCGCGGGACCCAAAGACCACATCACTCCAAGCTGATGGAGTTCCGGCGGGGCAACAGCGATGGGCTGGAGCACCTGGTGGTGCGAACGTACGCGCGTGGAATGCTCCAATATGGTTGCTGAGAGGATTGACGATCTTTTCTTTGCCTCTGACAGGCACCTATCCATCGATGGTTCTCATAGAGACAAAGTGAAGGCCCAACGGTGTAGTAACGGGGTGAGGCAAGAGGTCAGCGCTTTGCTGCGAGGCACCAAGAGGGATCTCATCTTTCTCTTGGCCATCTTCTGCTTGGCGGCGGCGCTGCGGGTTCTTCTTGTACTGACGAGCCCCCCTCCTCCCACGGCGTGGATAGATGGCTGGATTGGCGACGAGGACATATACCTCAACGCCGCCCAGGGGGTGCTTGCTGTGGCGAGAAGCGGGGCAGATTTGGCCCAGGTGGTCTATCAGTTGGCAGAAAGGGGCCCTGTGTATCCGCTTTGTCTCGCTCTCATATACGGAGCGTTCGGGAGCAACCATTTGGCTGTTGGAGTCATGCAGGCACTGCTGGACGCTGCAGGTTGTACACTCATCTACCTGGTCGGTAAGCAAGTCCTTGACAGAGTACTAGGCATTCTCTCGGCGGGGATAGCCATCTTCTACACGCCCTTCATCCTCAGTTCGGGAAAGTTATTGAGGGAGACCTTGGCTTCATTTCTGTTGCTTCTCGTGGTCCTGTTCTTCACCAAAGCTGTTGCCAATTCCTCTACCAAGATGTTTCTGCTGAGTGGGGTCTCCTTAGGGTTGAGCCTGCTCTGCAATTCCGCTAGTCAGTATCTGGTTGTATTTCTCTTGGTGGTCATGTTTTTGGTTTTAATTAGGAAAAGGCCTCGGAACACTGTTGCCCGGCATGTGTTTGCATTTCTGATTGGGCCGGTTGTTGTCACTGGTTCATGGATGGCGATAACCGCTTTCACTATCGGCGAGCCGGTGATGAGCGCGACAGCCTCAATGGATGAAAAGACAGGCGGATTCTTGAACAACATATATAGTGACGGGTGGATGGATGACGGATACCCCAGATCAGGGGCTTTTAGAAGAACAGCGAACGAGTTACTAGAGGGCCGCGATCTCACCCCCGAGGAACGTCGTGAGCTTATTAGGGAGTCCGCGGGTTTTCGGTTGCAGGTTGCTGCCAACATTGTTGCCGGCAACCCCTCTCCTGACCTTGTCATTATCCCTGTCAAGAACTTCTTTCGCCTATGGCAGTATCCCTACAACACGTTCCTGCAGTCCTTTGTGTTCTCCTACAGCCAACAGGTACTGTTTCACAGAGCGATTGTGCTTCTGGGGCTCATAGGTATACCCTTGTCGCTGGCGCTGGACTGGAGACGAAGCGCAGCAATCATAGCTACTTTGGCCTACTTCTCACTGATCTGGATGGCTACCAAGGTTGAAGCTCGATACAATATGCCCTTGATGCCCTATATGATCGTCATGGCCGCACTCGCCCTCCACTTCTTGATCGTATCCGCTGGAAAGATGAGGAGCGATGTCTGCCGGTGGGCGGCCGTGGCTAGCTTGGGTGTATCGCTCGGCCTGTGTTCACTTTGGCTGATGGCCAGCCCACAAATGCTGCTATCCGCCTTTGCCACCATGTCGGCCTTGTCTGCCCATTATTCCAGTGCCTTGTTGGGGAATCTGCTGTTAATCTCGCTGGTGCCTCTGCTATACCTCGTAGGCAAGATCAGCCTGGACGCAAGGAGGTCATGCTTCATCTCCCTTTTTCCGATTCTGGTGCTCCTACTGGGGTACAATCTTGACGCGTTCACCACTGAGACCTGGCATGTATGGAGAACCCGCCTATCGAATCCTGCCCAACGTATACATCAAGAGATACTCCTTCCTGATGATTTTGAGCTCAGTCGTCTCGTCGGGGGTAGTATCGTGATCGACATGCTGGGGGGCGCGAACAAGTCTTATGATCTGACAATAGAGGTGAACGAGCAGCAGATTCAACACTATGAGGATGGGTTGCGAGTTGATACGGATGATTTTGATTTCTACCACAGATTCTACAACCAGCTTATGAAGGCACAGAACAGAGAGCCCGAGGATTTGCGCCAATGGTTTGAGATACCGGTTGACTTATCACTGCTTGCTGGCACAGATCGTATCACCGTGGATGTCTGGTTCACAGATGACTCGGAAGCACGCGACAGTTATGTGGATGTTTATGGCGACTATGCCTCTGGCAGTGGTCGGGTTTTCGGGGGGCCGTCTTTTGCTCTGGCGAGTAGTGAGACCTCAGTGTATAAGTATCTGTTTGACGATGACTTCAGACTGGTGTCTCGAACACCGCTGGAGAGTCCTCACTCGTCAAGCGCCTTTTATGACGGCTCCACGTGGTCGTATAGTGACCTGTCGCCAGCAGCAGGGGTGCAGAGCGGAGAGTTCAGAATTCGCGTGAAGCTGCTGCGCCAGGATGGAACCGTGGCTATTCTCTAATGAGCTGATGATTCGGTTCGAGCCTTGACGCGTGATGACAAGGGTCGTTCTTCACCTAATGACTTCAATGCGGTGGAACTGGCCTGAGGCGGTCCCCAATAGCTGAACGAAGATGAAGACTAGTCCCCTGGTAAGGCGTTGGAAGGTCAGGGATTGGGCAAGATACCTTCTGATTGTTACGACAGTCTTGCTCCTGGCCCTTTTGTTCTGGTTATCACCCTTCAAACCCGAGATCGAGGCTGAGATTCTAGTCCGGGGGCTGGACCCCTCGGAAGAGGTGCGGGTGGTTCCGGAGGGTGGTCGGGATGCCAGCATAGAATGGCTGTCTCAGGAGGAAGCTGCCATCAGGGTCATTGCACCTAGAGACGCCATCATTAGGCTATCCGCAGGAGGAGAAGAGTTCTCGTTTAGCCTCCATGAGCTCACTATATACAGAACCAAGGCGTTGGCCACAGACAGATTGTCCATCACCATGAGGATGACCGAGGGGAAGGTGGTGAGTTGGTATTCGAACGTCCTCGGGGAGTTCTATGCTGCGCTGTATGACAACCGCTTTGTGATAGCCTTCCTCACCGTGTTTTCGATGGGTTTTGTCTACTTGCGTGGCAGTCAGCGACACCGCCACCTGGCTCCATATTTGATCGTTGTGGCGCTCTTGACCTACCAGATGCTCTTCTTCTTGAATCTGACGCCCACTCTGTACTGGGATACGCCTTTGTCTGATCCCTATGTTAGGATCTGTTTACTTATCCAGATCATGCTTTCTGCTTTACTGGTAGCTGTGTGGTTGCCTGGGCGGAGACTACTAGCGAGATCTAAACCCGATGTCCTGGACTTGACGGACAGGATAATTGACAAATATGGGTTGATAATCCTGATCCTGCTACCACTCCTCCAGCATTTCATTGGACATGTGATCTTGGGCTACAATCTCCAACCTCCGGACACTAGATGGACCTGGCTGGTGTGGGCGGAAAGGATGTTGGATGAAGGGATCGTTTCCTGGCTGGCTAGAGGCAGTTTGAAAGCACTGGATCCGCCCATGGTTTCAATTCTGTGGGCGCTCATGTACAGGCTGCTTGGAGATGGCTACTTGGTCTCCGCGTTGCTACCGACGTTCTTCTTCGAGATCGCGATCATCTCTACCTTCTTCTTGGCCCAACAGCTCTTCGGCCGATGGGTGGCCTTCTACGCGGCCCTGTTCCTTGCGCTTAGTCCCCATTTCTCATTTCAGAGCTACTTCTTTGCTACTGATGTCCCCAGCGTGGCTTTGGCAACTCTGACCCTCTGCCTGTTTCTCGCCGCCTTGAGAAGAGACAGTATCGCCTTGGCTGCGACTTCTGGTCTGTGTCTTGTTCTGACTATTGCCACAAAGCTTACGGGGTTGTATTGTCTTCTTCTTGTCGTCCTGTTCTATGTCTTCCTAGGTCGGAAGAGTATGAAGATACTGCTGATTACATTGTCCTTTCTGATGTTGCTCCCTGTCTTGTACTTGGGGCCAGTCTTGCTCAGGAGCGGCTTCAATTCAGTTGCCCTTCTGGAGCCCGTTGGACAACTATGGGTGTGGATGAGGCTTGCCATGTTTCGCACGGGAAAGGAGAGACCAGTTGATTGGAACAGCCTTCTATTTCAGACTGGTCAGCCGCATTACTACATGGGGCCAAGCAACACGTTCTTCTATTTTCAGTACCTGGTGAACGCCATCGGTTTTCCCCTCTTCTTCTGGGGAAGCATGATCCTCATAACCACGGCGGGGGCTTGGTGGACAGGCCCGCACTATCAGTTGAGTTCTGTAGTCAAGGACAAGGCCAAACTGATCCTTCTAGCGGTTTGGATCTTAGTGCTTCTTCTCTTTCTCTCACCATGGTTGATGAGAAACACGCGGTTTTCCTTCCTGGCGTTTCCTGCCTACGCCATGTTGGCAGGATATGGCTTCCTTCTGTTCAAGAAAGGAACGGCAATTGCCGTATCAAAGTACAGCAATCTGCTGCTTGGTCTGACGGTGGTCATGTTACTGGCTCAAAGTCTGGCCCATTACTATAGCCCCACTGTGCTAATACACGGCCGCTTCAGGGATCCACTCTTCAGGGAGACAACAGAGGCCTATTACTGTGTCCATCATTATTCGGGTGGGTGGCACATTGACTGGTCGGGGGCGGGCAAGTCGTACGAATTCAGTGGCGTTCTGGCCACTGATGGCAGGTTCGTGGAACTAAAGCCCTTTGATCTAGAGCGTGTTGACACTGTACAGATATCGGATTCCCAAGATAGCATAACTATCGATGCCTCGGCGGGCCTGGGGCGTGATGGCTTCGATGTGGTTGTCGAGGGGGGAAATTGGGTCAGTTTCGACCTGCTAATGGACGGGGTGAGATATCCAGAGAGGATCCACATCTACACAGGCTCTATTCAGGTGAGGGAGACAGTGGCGCCTACCGTGCCTTTCACATTACAGGTCGATCAATGATCTACAAGCCGATCGTTTGTGCGAGAGACTCTGCGAGAGATTATGGGGTTGAGGAAGGTCATCAATAGAGTCGAAAGTCTACCCGGCGTGACGAAGGACCTGCCCTTCATTCTGATACTGCTCCTTCTATCAGTAGTCTTCTTTGCCCGTGTTCTATTCACCGATGATGTGTTAGTGGGTGACAACCTCGCCAGATACCATCCCTGGAGAACCTATGCCAGCGAGGAACTGCTCCAGAAGCCCACGAATGGGGCGGGTGATCCACTAGGGTCCTACTATCCAGAGAAGCTGGTCGCAGCTCGAATCGTCCGGGGCAGGGATCTACCTCTATGGAACCCCTACTATCTAGGGGGGGTTCCTTTTATGGCTACCGAGCCTGCGGGTGGTTTCTTCTATCCGCTTAACGTTATCTACTACGTCATTGATCCCCTAGAGGCTTTTGGCCTCTCTGCCTGTCTACATCTGTTCCTGGCTGGAGTTTTCATGTATGTGTATTTGAGAAGCATCGAGCTGAGTAGGTATGACTCACTCTTCGGCGCAGTCTGCTTTGGATTTGGTGGCTACTTCCTGATGAATCTCATGTGGCTACCCAGGGTATACGCGGGTATCTGGGCCCCTCTGGTTTTTGCCTGCTTCGAATGGTATTGGAGAAGAAAGAGAAGGGTCTACGTTGTTGTCCTCGGATTTGCCGTGGCATTATGCTTGTTGGCGGGCCATCCAATTGTATTTGTGTTCATAATGTTTGGCTTTGGACTGCATGTCGCCTTCAGGGTGATTCTTGCTTCAAGAGAAAGACGTCATGGGCCCGTGCAAATCGCGAAGTCGGCGATCGCTGTGGTTGCGGCGGTCGTGGCGGGGGTGCTTCTGTCTGCCGTACAACTTATCCCCACTTTTGAAGCTGGCCGGTTCGCTGAGCGTGCTCGCATGCCTTATGAAGGTCGTCTTGATACCGGACGATCTGTCGTTTCCCTGGCGACAGCCATCATCCCGGACGTTTTCGGGAATCCTGTGGATGCCGCCACACCCAGCTGGGCCTATGAGGAGTTCGGCGAGGGGGTTCCGACCAACTACGCTTCACCCAATCTGTATGGCGGGGTCCTGACATTGACCTTAGGTGTTTTGGCCCTGACCGGTGAGAGGAAGAAGCACATTCTGTTCTTTGCGGGATTGACCCTCATCTCAATCAGCATATTCTTGGATGTCCCCAGTTCGGTATTCAGGTTTCTGTACCTGTTCCCGGTGTTTAGAGTCGGCAGGCAAGTAGAAGCCAAGGTCTTGTACGGCTTCGCGATTGCCGTACTAGCTGCTTTGGGATTCGCTTCCTTATCTCAAAACATCGGCGGCCGGCGCGGGCCCGTCGTTCAGAAAGCAGGCCTAGCGCTTATTGTGCTCGGGGCTGCCATTATGGCAGCTATTGGAATAGATATGGTCGTGGATTACTCCACGGTGATAGGAGGGTTTGGATTCTCTCTAGAATGGTACCGCTACAACGTACCGAACTTCTTGAGATTTGCACTATTGCTGTTGGCATGCTCAGGGTTGTTGGTTTTACGGGCCAGGAGCAAAGTGAGTTCGCATCTTTTTGCCACGCTTGCCATCGCTCTTGTGGTTGTGGACATGTTCTACTTTGGCTGGAAATTCAACCCGCCTCAGGACCCTCAGGACTTTCTGTTTGAGACGGACGGCATAAGGTTCCTGCAAGCAGATGAGGACATTTTTAGGATAATAAGGGGGCCCGGGGGCAGGAATACCCTGCCGCCGAACACCCCAGCAGTGTTCGGGATATCAGATGCGCAGGGCTATACATCGCTTCTTCTCGATTACTATGCGGACTTCATGGACTTGATAGAGGATGACATATCTGGTACTGTTGCTGTTCACTCGCTAAGGGAAGTCTCCTCTCTTGACTCCAAGTTATTGGACCTGTTGAATGTCAAGTATATTCTGACACGACCGATGGGAACGGCAGAGCTAAGCGGCTTCGATCTAGTTGATGGTAGCATCCAGTTGGTCTACAATGGAGAGATGAAGATATATCAAAACAAGGATGCGCTTCCCAGGGCTTTTGCGGTCGCTGATTTCAAGGTTATCCGAACCAAGGAGGAAATCCTCGCGGAGTTGACCAGCGAGGATTTCGACCCCGCAAGCCGTGTGATTCTGGAGGAAGAGCCAGAAATGGATCGTGCGAGTATGGCGCTGTCGCCAAGGGCGTCCCGTGCCGAGATTCTGCAATACGGACCTAACAAGGTGACCATTGAAGCAGACATGGGTAGCGATGGCTTTCTGGTGCTAAGCGACCTCTACTATCAGGGCTGGAAGGCTTTCGTTGACGCCGAGGAATCACGGGTTTACAAGGCGGACTACGCCTTTAGGGCCGTGCAGTTAACACCAGGCCGCCACATCATAGAGTTTGTCTTCGATCCGCTCACTTTCAAGATCGGGTTGTGTATAAGCACTCTGACCTTGTTGGCGTTGGTCGTCTTGCTGATCTGGGACGCCTTCAAAACCAGGTCAGCATTCCTTCCAATGTGATGTGTACTTGGCGGCCTGCCCTTGATTGAGATATGCGCATGGGGTTCTAGTCCGTGGGAAAGGAATGGATGCATGGCGATGAAGACAGGTGAACAGATGAGAATAGGACCCTCCACGACTCTTGGCACCAATGTTGTTGTGATGGAGAATGTCGTCATAGGCGATTATTGTTCGATCGGAAACAACGTTGTCATGTATCCCAATACCATTATCGGCGACAATGTCACGATCTATGACAACACCGTTCTGGGCAGAAGGCCAAAGGCAGCAGGCAATCTGACTCGCAGACTACCGGAGGAGTTTGGAGCGCTGGTCATTCAGGATGACTGTGTGATTGGAGCAAGTGTGGTGCTGTATGTCGGGAGCATCATAGGCAAGAACACTCTTATCTGTGACCTATCTTCCGTGAGAGAGGGTTGCGAGTTGGAAGAATCCGTGGTGCTTGGGCGGGGGGTCATGATAAACTACAACACTAGAATAGGGCAAAGGAGTCGCATCATGGATTCCTGCCATCTGACCGGAGAAATGGTGATCGAGGAGGATGTCTTCATTAGCACGCACGTATGCACTGCGAATGATAACTACATGGGCCGCTCCGAAAAGAGCATCATTGAAAGAAAGGGGCCGTACATTCGAAGAGGAGCGTCTATTGGACTGAACGCCACAATCCTTCCCGGGGTCGAAATTGGTGAGGGAGCCGTCGTTGGTGCCGGGAGCGTTGTTACGAAGGATGTACCAGCTAGGAAGGTGGTGATGGGGGTGCCCGCGCGGGTAGTCAAGGATGTTGCAGTATGATAGGAGAACGACTGGCATCTCAGCATGGCCCAGAGGAAGCATAGGATTCTATGAACAACTCGATTTCGATAATCATACCAGCCTACAATGATGAAGGAACCATAGAAGACGTAGTAAGGGAGGCGGCGTCCGTCGCCGAAGGACTGACGGACAAGTACGAAGTCATCGTGATAAACGATGGAAGTGATGATGCAACTGGGGACATTCTCGAGAGTTTGGAAGAAGAGAATCTCCGCATAATCCACCATAATCCTAACGAAGGCTTCGGCTTGACCATGCGAGAATCGTATGCGCGTGCTGGGGAGGATCTATTATTCTCGGCGCCAGGTGACGGCCAAATACCACCCCGAGTGCTAGGAACGATGATGCCGGCTCTGGAGGACTATGATCTCGTTGTCGGCTACAGGAGATGTAGGAATGACCCGTTCAGAAGGCGAATACAGAGCTTTGTCTACAACTCGCTGATCAGCATCCTGTACGGGGTGAGGCTGAGAGACGTCAACAGTACCAAACTAATGAGAACACAGATCCTGCGAGACATATCGCTTAGCTCATCGAGCGCGTTTATTGAGGCTGAATTGTGCATCAGAGCAAAGAGGGCAGGATACAGGATTGGCGAGGTGGTTGTTGATCACCTGCCGCGTAGATACGGTGAGGCATCTGGAAGCAAGTTCTACCTGATATGGGACACACTGAAAGATGCCATAGCTATGTGGCGCACATTGCGATGAAGATGTGCTCGTCGCATGTCACCGATCGTCTAATCCTTGTTGCCTCCACGGATGAATGGGGCGAGCAATCGGGGCAATGCAGTGTGTGCACGTGGAGTCCTGGAGCGGACGAAAGGCCTGGTGCTCATTTATTCTTTCAACTCCTATCATAGCAGAGGTACCGACCTCGGAGTCCGTGAGTTAGGATGAAATGGCGCCTGCAAAGATGCAGGCGCTGATGCGCGTGTCTGTGACCAGGTCAGATGCCCTTCACCTGGTCAGGATGGGCACCTTGGCGATTCTGCCAATGGTAGGGTGCACTTTCAGTTAGCGGTATGTCCAAGCCAGGTCGAGGTTCTTTCCGCGCGTTGTCAATGCTCATGCATTTCGGTTCTTGTGACATGGCAAGGAACAGGCGGTGGATTCCTGGGTTGTGAAGAGAGATCGCGTCCCAATTCTGATCCTCCTGGCATTGTCTGGCATCTTCTTTGCCAATGTGCTGTTCACTACCAAGGTTTTGGTAACCGACAACCTGGTCAGGTATCCTCCGTGGACAGCTTATGCTGGCGACGACCTCCAGCAGACTCCTGTGAACTACGTATATGACCGTGTTTTGGGTCATGCACCAGCGAGACTGATAGTCGCCGAGATTGTCAGAAGCGGTAACTGGCCTTTGTGGAACCCTTACATGCTGTGTGGGGTTCCTCTCCTGGCCACCGAGGTGTGGCTGGGTCTCTTCTACCCTCTCAACATCATCTTCTATCTCACGAACCCGCTTCGAGCTTTTGGCTACGTTTCTTTTCTCGATCTGTTCTTGGGCGGGGTCTTCATGTACTACTATCTCAGAAGCATTGAGCTTGACAAGGTGAGCGCCTTGGTTGGCGCAGTCGGTTACGAGTTCAGCGGGTATTTTCTGGGCAATCTGACCTGGTTGTTCAGAATAAGTGCGGGGATATGGACTCCGTTGATATTCCTGTCTTTCGAGAAGCTCCTGCGCACTCGAAGATGGGTGTATGGTGTTCTGGGCGCGTTTGCCTTAGCGATGTGCGTTTTGGCAGGTAACATGGCTGTCACCATCTACATTATGTTTGCCTTTGGCCTGTATTGCTTGTTCAGGTTAGCTTTGGTACTCAGGGACAAGAGTCTCAAACAGGTGGTGAGGTGTAGCATTCTACTTGTTCCGATGGTAGTTGGGGGTAGCCTGTTGTCGGCAGTCCAAGTCATTCCCACCTTCGAGGCGCTTGGATCTCTCGGGCGCGCTGAAATACCCTACGAGGAACGGATCGAGCCTGGTCGTTCCCCCCTTGCTTTGGGGACTGCCTTCATTCCTGACCTCTTTGGCAACCCCGTAGATCAACCCTGGGGCCGAAATGCGTTTGGCAAGAATCTCCCTGGGACTTACGCGGAGACCAACGTATATGCGGGTGTCTTGCCCCTGTTCTTAGCTTCATGGGGTCTGGTTCAGAGAAAGCATAGATATACTTTGTTCTTTGCGGGATTGACGCTCTTGTCTGTCTGTATCTTTGTAGAGACGCCCTTATTCCGCCTTCTGTACTGGCTGTTTCCATTCAGGGTTGGTAGACAATTGGAGGTAAAGGTTGTTTATGCGTTCGCTCTCTCTGTGCTGGCAGGCATGGGATTCAGTTCGTTGACTGGGTTGCCCAGCGCGCGGGATCGGGCTTACGTAGGAAGAGCCAAGGTTGGACTTTTCACAGTAGCAGTGATCGTGACGCTTACTGTGGGACTAGGATGGCTCCTCATTCAGCGTACCAATGGGCTAGTGGTTCCTGATCTTGCCGAACAGTGGTATCTCTACAACATCCCTAATCTCTTACGATTCGCTCTCTTGATGATCGCCTGCGGTGTGTTACTACTATTCCTGCATCATCGACTGAAACTCGGTCCCTATCTCTTCGTTTTGTTGGCCATTGGCCTGACGGTAGCGGACCTTTTCTATTTTGGATGGAAGCTCAACCCACCCCAGAATTCTGCCGCGCTGTATCCGCAAGCAGACAGCATCAGGTTTCTGCAGGCGGACCATGACATCTACCGAATAATGAGAGGGCCTCTGTCGAGGAAGGTCTTTCCTCCTAACACCCCCGAGGTTTTTGGCGTATCTGATGCCCAGGGATACACCTCGTTGCCCTTGAGCTATTATGCTGAATTCATGAGATTGATCGAAAGCGATATTGCCGGGACACGCAGGATTTATTCTCTGAGATACCCTGCCTCGCTTTCATCGAAGCTGTTGGATCTGCTGAATGTGAAATATGTAATGACTATCGCTGACCCAGGCGAGGAGATGGCGCGAGTCGAGCAAACGGACAAGAATATCGATCTTGTATATGACGCGGAAGTCAAGATCTACGAGAACAGGGACGTACTCCCCCGAGCCTTTTTCGTGTCGGAGTACAGGGTCGTGCAGGACGGCGTTGAGGGACTCGGCTTGTTGAGCAGCGACGATTTCGAGCCGACAACGTATGTGATCCTGGAGAAGGAACCAGATCCTCTCACCCCGTCGATAGACGCCGAGCTGGCGCAGCCGCATGTAGAGATACTCGATTATGCGCCCAACAAGGTGATCATTAGAGCAGCTTCTGCGACAGGTGGGTTCGTGGTCCTGAGCGACCTGTACTACCACGGCTGGAAGGCCTTTGTCGATGGCGTCCCACAGGAGGTATACAAAGCAGACTACGCCTTCAGGGCTGTGCAGTTGGAGGCGGGAGAGCATCACATTGAGTTCGTTTTCGATCCCCTGTCTTTCAGGGTTGGCGCAACCGTAAGCCTGGGCACTCTCTCACTGGTAGCGATCCTGACCGTGGTGGTGCTGTCCAGAAGAGCTCGAAAGTGAGATAGGCGCGTTGTTCCCGAGGCGACCTTGAGTTGAAGACTTGCAGCGTGGACAGCGTACCTCCGCAGGGCAGGCAAGTGGTGACCAAGGCGCGACTGGCTTTGTCCCGACTTGGAGTGAGGCGCCTGGGCTTGACTTGTGCGCGAGGTGTGGTATGATGTTTTCTGAGAGAAGGGGCCGGACGCCACCTCGCCAGGTAGGGGAAGACCTCGTTGGCGTGTTTGGCTTGTGCGCGGCCCTCAGGGCGCCGGCGCAACTCGAGGGCTGGGGATGGGCGTCCTCCAGCGTGTCAGGCGCGGCTGAGAATGTAGACGGCAACTGACGCCACCGCGCGAGCGCGCGGTGGTATAACGATGGCGATTTGCCGCCGGGTGTGAGAATGGTCGTGGAAGATCGTAGATCTCGAATGGTGCGGCCACCATGGGTGAGGACAGTGATCGGATTGAGCGGCATCCTGTTCCTGGCTGCCCTGGTGGCTCTGTCCCCGGGGACGAAGACGTCAGGCTACGCAGATAGCCCCACCGGAACACCGTCATACCTGCCCCTCGCCATGAAGTCCATACCGACACCGACGCCGGTGGGTGGCGGACGCATTGCTTTCGAGTCCCGTATTGAGTCACACATCTTCGAGATCTACACCATGAACTCGGACGGCAGCGACGTCAGGCGTGTGACTAACCTGAGGCAGTATAGTCGCGACGCCTCTTGGTCGCCGGATTACACGCGTATCGTCTTCGACTCCGGTGCGCAAGAGGAGGAATTCGACCGGGAAATCTACGTGATGAATGCGGATGGGAGTGGGAGAAGGAGGTTGACAGGTAATGGGGTCAAGGACTATGACCCATCCTGGTCGCCAGACGGCACCCGTATCGCCTTCGCGTCCAAAAGCAGTGGCAACTTTGACATCTGGCTGATGAACACCAGTGGTACTGGACTGGTGAATCTGACCGACAGATTCCGGCCTGACATCGATCCCTGCTGGTCGCCTGATGGTACCAAGATAGCTTTCTCCTCCGAGTACCCCGGGAGCGACTTCCATATCTGGGTGATGAACGCCGACGGGAGTGGAAAGACCCAACTGACCTTTGGCTCCTCGGTAGATGATACCGACCCTTCCTGGTCGACGGATGGGACGCGTATTGCTTTCGTAACCGGCAGAGATGGCAACGGCGAGATCTACGTGATGAACGCCGACGGGAGAGGGATAGAAAACTTGACCAAGCACCCTGCCTCCGAGGACAATCCCTCTTGGATGCTGGGCGCTGAGCGCATTGTTTTCAACTCCGACCGGGATGGGAACACAGAAATCTACATCATGAACTCCGATGGCACCGGGGTCACCCGACTGACGCGGAGCTGGACAGTGGATGCGGATCCATGCGCACGGCCTGGTTGTCCGTGAGCGCCGCATCTCCTTGGTGACAGGTTCTCCACCAAAGAGCGTCTTGTTTGCCTCACTTGCGCAGTTGGCGGCCAAAACGCTGGCTGAGCGGTGTCCTGAGCTTGTCGGCGGATAGGCTGAAAGTCGTGTGCCAACCGCATCCTCGCTAGAGAACCGCAGTTCTTGGTTTCGATACGGCCCTGCGGGCTCACTCGATCTGCGCACCAGGCAATTCCTGTCACTTGCCGAACCCGGGCTGCGCGCTACTTGCCTTGCTCTGTGAGTTATGGTATGGTCCTTCCACTCTGGCAGAAGGAGTGAGAGGACCATCAATGCAACTACGTGCAGATTACCGACTCTTGGCCGTTCTGGCCATCTCCATTGTGCTTTGCCTCTTCACAGCCGCCTGTCTGTTTGGCGGATATGGATACCTGCAGTTGCGCCCCTTGCCTACGCCTACGCTGCCCTTCTTGGATAGCGTGCGGGCAACGGCGACCGTTCAGGCTCTTGAGGCGGCCCGCCGGCCAACAGCCACGAGTACACCATCTCCCACTCCTGAACCGACGGCGGCGGAGACGCCCACCCTGGAGTCGACGGCAACCGCCACCCCAGAGCCAACATTGGAGCCGCAGCCAACGACTGGCACGGGACCCCCGCCACCTCCTCCTCCCACAAGTACGGCGAGGCCGGCGCCGACGAGCACACCCCGGCCCACGAGAAACACAACCACGGTCCGGGGGCCGTACCTGCAATGGGTGAGGCCGCAGGCAATCACCATAGTATGGGAGACCGTAGATGAGGTCGATAGCGTCGTGGAGTACGGACCAACGCAAGCGTATGGGTCGACCACGAGTGACTACGATTGGACTGCTCACCACGAAGTGACCTTAGCGGGCCTCAACCCGCACACCGTGTACCACTATCGGGTGCGCAGCAGCGCTCAGGTCTTAAGCAATGACAGCACCTTCAAGACGGCCGCCGGCCCCGGGCAGACATCCTTCACCTTTGCCGTCCTGGGGGAGACGCACAGTGGAATAGACCCAGGTAAGGACCCTCACGGACGCTACCGTAGAAGTGCAGACTCAGGCCACCTGGCTTCAATGGGGAGGATCGCAACCATCAATCCTGATTTCTATCTCCACCTCGGAAATCTGACAGCTAGGGGAAATGAAATGGTTGCCTGGGATCAATTCTTTTCCTTCGAGGGCGACTTGATGAGCAGAATAACCCTGTTCCCTACTACGGGGACAGGTGAGGCGAATCACTACAATTACTTCCGTTTGTTTCACCTTCCCAACAATGAGCGATGGTATTCCTTCGACTATGGCAATGCCCATTTCATCAGTCTGCAGATCGACGGCTATGCAGATGTCAGCCCTGGCAGTGAACAGTATCGATGGCTGGAGAGTGATCTGGCGAGCACCAACAAAACCTGGAAGATCGCTTTCTTTAACTATCCTCCCTACAGTTACGGGGAAGGGGGCAGCAAGCCAGAGGCCAGACCTGTGCACTCGCTGTTCGTGCAGCACGGGGTCGATCTCGTTTTCAACGCTAATGACCGGAACTACCAGCGCTTCGTGATTGACGGAGTGACCTATATCGTTACTGGGGGCGGAGGCGCTGGATTGAATGAACTGGTAGGTGGATGTGAGTATCATCCCATATTCATGGAAAAAATCAAGCACGTGATGAAAGTCACCGTCAGTGGCAATACCCTCCACAGCGTGGGCATCAGATCTGATTCCGAGGGGTCAGAGATGGACCCCTTCACCCTAGCCGCCAATTGAGCGGACAGTCAGGTAGTACTCATCTGAGAGCGACCACTATCCCTCTGACGCCTGCTCCACTTCTCTGATGCCTTCTTGAGCGCAGCGCGACGGCGCTCTATCCTGACTCGCCACGCGGTTCCTCGTAAGGTCACTGCCTCCCACCTTCGGTGCTAGTTTGCTCACCGCAGAGCACCTCTGCACATCCCGGCGCAAGACGCGTTGACTGTTGCTGACACGGGCCCGTATGGTATAATGTGGTTTGGTCCAGTTTGTGGAAGCTGATGAGGGGCAGGGGGACGTAGTGAGCGAGGATCAGCTGGAAGTCTCAGTCATCATTCCCATCTACAACGAGGAGGACAACCTCGAGCCACTCCACAAGGGTCTCAAGGAGGCCTTGGAGAGCCTGGGCAAGAGCTACGAGATCGTGGCCGTCGACGACGGAAGCACTGATGGGAGTTTCGAGGTGCTGAGAGCACTGCACCGGAGTGACCCATCACTGAAAGTGATTCGGCTTCGACGCAATTTCGGGCAGGCAGCTGCGTTCGCTGCTGGCTTCGATCAGGCGGCCGGGGAGATCATCGTCAGCATGGATGCGGATCTTCAGTTCGACCCCGCAGATGTCCGTAAACTAGTGGACAAGATGGCTGAGGGATACGACATCGTCAGCGGCTGGCGCGTGGACCGTCAAGAGGCCTTCCTCACCAGGAGGGTCCCGTCGGCGGTGGCTAATCGGCTGATCTCTTGGATCACGGGCGTCCGGCTGCACGATTATGGCTGCTCCCTAAAGGCCTACCGCGCGGAGGTTATCCAGAGCGTTCGCCTGTATGGCGAGCTGCATCGTTTCATCCCGGCGCTGGCGAGCTCTATAGGTGTGGAGGTGGCAGAAGTACCCGTGTCTCACCATCCTCGTCGTTTCGGCAAGTCCAAGTATGATTTGTCGCGGACTCTAACGGTGCTGCTCGATTTGTTCACGGTGAAGTTTCTGCTGAGCTACGCCACCAGACCCATGCAGGTTTTCGGGCTCCTGGGCCTCCTTTCGTTCGCCATTGGCACGGTGATCGCGGCCTATCTTGGCTTCATCAGGCTGTTTCTGGGCAGTCCCATCGCCAATAGGCCGCTCCTGTTGCTGGCCATGCTGCTCATTTTCGTCGGCGTGCAGTTGGTGACCATGGGACTTCTCGGGGAACTGACCATCCGTACCTATCACGAAGCCCAGGGCAAGAAGATATACGTCATCAGAGAGATGCTGGAATGAATGATGCGCATCTTGATGATTAATTATGAGTTTCCCCCTCTCGGAGGCGGAGGGGGAGTGGCCAGCTATCAGATCGCCAAGGCGCTAACCGAAAGAGAGCACGAAGTTGATATCCTGACGACACGATGGCGGGGTCAACCCAGCGAAGAAGTAGTCGATGGCCTGAGGGTGCACCGCGTGCCGGTGGTGGGAAGGGGCGACCTTGCGACCGCGAGCCTCATATCGATGCTCTCGTTTGTTCCCTCTGGGGTCGCCGAGGGCTATCGCAAACTGCGCAAGAGGCGGTATGACATCCTCAATAGCCATTTCGCCATCCCCTCTGGCCCGGCGGGGGTCACCCTGTCCCGTCTTCTCAGAGCCCCCCACGTCCTGACCATCATTGGCGGCGACATCTACAATCCCACCAGACGGTTGTCCCCGAGCAACAACTTCCTCTTGCGCGCGGTAGTGCGCCGTGTGCTCAATTCATCTGCTCAAATCATCGCCATCTCGCAGGATATCAAGAACAGAGCGCAGCAGGACCTGCATTGCGAGACGAACATCGAGGTCATCCACTATGGGCTGACACCGCCCGAGTTCGAGCGGAAGAGTCGCAAAGAGCTGGGTATTCCCGAGGGCGAGGTGGTGTTGATCTCCATCGGGCGGCTGATCAGACGCAAGGCTCTGGATGATGTGCTTCTGGCGCTGAGCCGACTGGATAAGAGCAGATTCCGGCTGTTGGTCATCGGAGACGGTCCTGAGGAGGCGCATCTTCGCGACCTGTCACGGACGCTCGGTCTCTCGTCGCAGGTGGATTTCCTGGGAGCCATCTGGGGAGATCGAAAGTTCCAATACCTGGCGGCTGCCGACATGTTCGTGCTCCCTTCGGCGCACGAGGGCTTCGGCCTGGTCTTCCTGGAAGCGATGCACTGTGGTCTGCCGGTTATCGCCAGCGCCAGTGGTGGACAAACCGATTTTCTCCGAGATGGTGAGACAGGGTTCCTGGTCCCTGTAGGAGCTGTGGAGGTTCTGGCAGAACGGATTCGGCGTCTGGCCCACGACGAGCGTTTGCGCAGGCAGATGTCTGAGTTCAATGTGCAGTACGTAAGGCGTTTCCACATCTCTGGCGTGGCTGAGAGGTATGAGGCCCTTTTCTCTGAGGTCATCGGGCGCTCTCACAAAGCCGTGGGCGACGTGGCGGACGAATCCTGTCTTGTGCCAGAAAGTGGTAGCCACGGATCCTGAATGAGCGACAGTAGGACCTCCAGAATCGCCCCCCGGCTCTACCCGCTGCTTGTCCTCTCTGTCTTGATGTTGGCAGGATTCTCTTTCCGCATCGTTTACGCGAGGACGATCAGCCTCCACGTGGACGAGTTCATTTCTCTGCTGGCCATCCGCGGTGTTCTATGGCACGGTTATCCCCTTCTGCCGTCGGGCACCCTGTATGAGCAGGCTCTGTTGTTCTCCTATCCGGAGGCACTGCTCCTTGAGATCTTCGGGTTCAGTGCCTCGGTGGGGCGTGCCTTCAGTGTGGCTCTCGGTGTGACGACCATCGGGTTGGTCTACTACGTTGGCAGCAGGCTATTCTCGAGGCATGTGGGGGTGGTCGCCGCGGCGATGACGGCTTTCTCGCCTGAAGCCATCGCCTGGGGAGCGCGGGTGAGGATGTACGCGCTGCTACAACTTCTGGTACTCCTGACTGTCTGGTTTCTGTGGCGAGGGGGGACCGACCAGAGAGGCGCCCGTTACCGCTGGCTGGCTATCATCTGCTACCTGGGTGCTCTCTTCACTCATCCAGTGAGTGTGCTGCTCTTCGTGCCGCTGCTGCTGAGCCTGACGCTCCTTCGCGGTGTTCGTGACATGCTCAGACCAACAGTGATCCCAGAACTCCTCTTCCCTTTGTGCGGGATTCTGGCCACCCTGCTGTTGAAGGCGGTGGGCCAGCCCGGCCAGCTGGAGGCTCTGGCTGAATCCCGGCCCTATCTCGCGCCCTCATTGAACCTGGCACAGGCTTGGCCCCCGATAGCCCCCTTCTTCCTCCAGGCCGAGAGAGTTCCCGTGACTGTCTTGGCCGCGCTGGGTTTGGTGGCGGTGCTAGTGTGCGCGCTGTCGGCCCGTGCCGGGGCGATCGCTGAGCTGGGCCAGCGGGATCTGCTGGCCCCTCTTTTCCTGTATACTATCCTGGGGGGCACCATACTGGAGATGGTTTTCCTGGTGGGTCCGACCTGGAGGGATGCGCGGTATCTCTTCATGGCGGAACCGCTTCTCTTTCTCACGGCTTCGTGGGCTGCGGCCTTCTGTCTGAACTGGGCTTGCCAGAAGCTGCGCGGCAAAATGGGAGGCAGTTGGCGACGCCGGCTTAGTGAGGTGCGCTCAGCCTGGTTGGCGACATCCTTGCTGGTGGTCACCGTGTGTTTGCTCTTTCTCCCCGCTGCTGAGACAGCCCTCGCGCGACAGGAGTGGGGTTACGACCTGGCCTTCGAGTACCTGGCGCAGCGGTATCAGGAAGGCGATGCGGTGTTGACCATCGTGCCATATGCCTGCGATCTATACATTCCGCAATGCGACTACTACGTCTCGGGCAAAGCCTACGAGGAATATGTGTTTGACAGGGATGGTGAGCTCATAGATCGCTGGATCGGGGCACCCCTGCTCAGTTCGGCTTCCCAGCTGGAGTCCGTCCTGAAGGAGAGCTCTCGGACCTGGCTGGTCATAGACGGCTGGCGCCTGGCTGCTCGCTTCGATCTCGATTTTGTTCGCACCGTCGCCGAGCAAATGGACGTGGCCTACGAGGCTCAAGGGGTCAGGGTCTTGCTGGCTGAAGGGTACCGACGAGAGGCTGAGGCAGCGACGAGCAAGCCCGTGTCGGTCAACTTCGGAGACCAGATACAGTTGGTGAGATACGAACTCTCGAGCACTGGACTGCTGCCCGGGTCCGCCCTGGAGGTGACACTGTATTGGCAGGCTTTGCGCCCACTGAGTGAGGAGTACACCGTTTTCGTCCATCTTCGAGGTCAGGACGGCTCGCTGGTCTCTCAGGACGACTACCCACCTCTCAAGAACCTCTATCCGACTTACTACTGGTCTGAGGGTCAGACGGTGCCTGACCCTCGCACGCTGTCCATTCCTGGGGACGTGGCGCCGGGGTGGTATCGTCTGGAGGTGGGTCTGTACCGCAGCGACGACGACCAACGATTGCGCGTCGTGGACGAAAGTGGCTCTGAGGCTGGCGATTTCTTCGTTCTCGATTACTTCCCTGTGGGCGAGGTGATGGCCTGCGCGCCGTCTCACCGGACAGACGGCAATCTGGGCAACCAGGTACAGCTGCTGGGACATGATGGTGTGCCGCGGTCGATGAAAGCGGGGCAGAGCATCCGTCTCACGCTGTATTGGCAGGCTCTGACGGAAATGGCTGATGACTACTCCGTCTTTGTGCATCTGGTAGACGGTGGTAGAGGAGTGGTTGCACAGCACGATGGTCAGCCTTTGGAGGGGTTCTATCCCACATCTTTCTGGGATACCGGCGAGATCGTGCGCGACGAAGTCGACGTGGCCGTGAGCACATCGGTGCCCGCCGGGGAGTATGAGCTGGTGGCAGGAATGTATCTCCTGGGCACAGGGGAGCGTCTGCCTGTTTTGGACGACAACGGTCAGACTGTGGGCGACACCGTCTCCCTGGGTGAAGTCACTGTGGCAGAGCATTGAGATGTCGCTAGTGGATACCAGTCACAACGGAGACAGGGTTCGGCGGTGGCCATACCTGGGCGCTGCAGTTCTTCCTGGCCTCTTCGTCTTCCACGTGGTCAACAATTGGGAGTGGGTGGCAACCAATGTGACCCTCATGGGCTGGGACAGGTCCTCCCATCTGGCCAAGACGTTGATCTACAACGATATCCTTGGAGAGATCAATCTCAGGACGCTGTTCACAGCTTTGACGTGGCCATGGAACCGACCTCCTTTGCCTTTCCTGACGGTTGTGCCCTTCTATCGGCTTTTCGGCATCTCCACCGACGTGGCGTTGATGAGCAATTGTGTCTATCTAGCCATCCTGCTGGTCTCGGTGTACGGCATAGGGAGCATACTTTTCGGCCGTGGGGTGGGCTTGCTCGCCGCCTTTCTGGTTTCCTTCTATCCTGTGCTGTTCAGCATCTCTCGTTTGTCATACGTGGACTACGCGATGACGGCGATGGTGGCCCTGGGCATCTACCTTCTGGTCAAGACGGACGGGTTCAGGAATCGCCGGTGGTCAATCGTGTTCGGATTGGGGATGGGGCTAGGTCTCCTCATCAAGTGGCCCTTCATCGCCTTCGCCGGTGCTCCCATCGGCTATGTAGCCTACTACTCCGGTGCCCTCAGGCACGTGCTCTTCGTGCCGTGGGGCGGCAGGGAGGTATCGTCGAGGGTGCACAGTGTCGTTACGTCGCCCTGGTTGCATGTACTAGTGGGGTTCCTGTTGACTGCGCTGTGGTACGTCCCCAACTGGGATCGTCTTCCTGGGTTCATGCTGGGTTACTTGCTGCCCCTGATCTCTTGGGCTCTCCTCTCCTGCACATTCTACGTCCTGTCCAGGAGGCCCAGTCAAGGAACCAATCTCCTGAGTGCGGTGCTCATAGGTGGCACCCTGGCCTCAGTATGGTCTCTGCCGAACATCGCCTTCTCCGGTAGGTTCGTGTTCGTGGCCTACGGTGGAGTGAACATCCAGGGCAAGGGGTTGAGTTTCCTAGATCCGACGTTCTACGCTCGGTACCTGAGCACGATGCTGACTGAACAGCTCTCGCCGCTGTATTTCGCGGCCCTGGTGGTGGCACTTGGGGTGCTGGCGTTCGCGTCCTACAAGGGGAGTTCGTCGCTGGCGGTCTGGAGGCAGATGGGCGAAAGGGACTGGATACTCGCACTGTGGCTGGCTGTTCCTTTCTTGATCTTCACGCTGTCTCAGACGTGGAACTCCCGGTTCAACATCGCATTGCTGCCCGCGGCGGCCCTGATCACCGCCCGTGGTTTCCTTGCTCTCAGGAGCAGAGGGGTCAAGCTGGCTCTGATCTCCGTACTCGTGGTCTGTGGTGTGGCCCAGTTCTACGTACTGTCTTACGACTCCCTGTACCCGATCACCCAAAGGACGATAATCAGGCTGCCAGTCGTGGGCAGATTGAACCTGTTGGGGGAGGGCGCATACATCATGCCACCGAGCACCGACCGGATGGACAGCAGGTACTGGGTGGCACCAGAGATACTGAGCGAGGCGAGCCAGGGTGGCGAAGGGCAGAAGTCCTTGGCGCTGCTGGTCAACTATACCTATCTGAATGCCGACATCTTGTGGTATCTAGCATTGCTCCAATTCCCGGGCATCGAGATCCGTGACCTCTCCAGGGATGAGAGTGGCTCCCTGGTATTCGTCAACACTTTCGCCGCGGACTATGTGGTTCTGAGCACGCATGACCCGTACAAGCTCAGCGATGGCGCCAGGGAGGCGGTGGGCAGGATCTTCGAGTCGCCACAGGTGTTTGAGCAGGTGTTCGAATTGAAGGCGAAACATGAGTTGCCGGATGGCGAGGTCGTATTCTTGTACGGGAAGCGGTTGCCACCTGCCGATCAAGACGTCCTGGAGTACTACCGGCACCTTGTGGCAAGTCTCGAGTCAGTGCTGACGGAAGGTAGCGCCATTGTCCTGGATCCCCCCGCGGAGGTGGCCACCTTCGCTCGCTTCTACGGAGGGCCAGCGGAAGTGTATCTGCTGCCCACAGGCGATGCCGCCGAGGACGTGAGGGCTCTCGAGGAGATCGTCGAGACGCACGATAGGGTGTACGCCGTCTTCCGGTCGGAGGAGGAGCTTGATCCCCAGGGCCTGGTGGAGAGATGGCTTAGTGAGAATGCCTATCGCACCAGAGACGAATGGTACGGGGATGTGAGGCTGGTGCTGTTTGCCACATCGAATGACAAGTCCACGCCCTCTAAGCTGTCCCCTTTGGACGTGGACCTAGGCGGTGAGGTGTCGTTGGTGGGCTTCGAGTTGCTGGACGAGACCGTCGAGCCAAATCAGATCCTGAGACTGAGACTCCAGTGGAGTGCCGTGCATCAACCAAGTGGTGACTAAGTCGTGCTCGTGCATCTGCTTGATGACGTGGGTCGCTTAATAGCTCAGCACGATGGTCAGCCTGTGGGTGGCTCTCGGCCCACGACGTCCTGGCAGGTTGGCGAGACCGTGGACGACAGGCATGGTCTCTTGATCTTGCAAGGGACCCCTCCGGGCGAGTACCGGTTGGTAGCAGGCATGTACCTGCCCGCCACGGGTGTGCGGTTACCGGTGCTCGAGGGGCGAGGCGAAGCCGGGGAGGACAGCGTTTTCCTGGCGAGAATCAGGGTTGTCGCCCCAGAGACGGCTTCGGATGGCGGTGAGGATGGCTGAGGTATCCGCGGCGGAAGACACGCGTCGTTGCCGGCTGCTTAGCCTGCTAGCAGTTGTGAGCCTGGTGGCCTTTCACGTCTACAACAACTGGGTCTTCATTACCAGGCAGGTGACCATCCTGGGCTGGGATCGCCCGGCTCACCTGGTGAGGACGCTCATCTACAACGACATGCTCCAGGTGGTCAGCATCAGAAGCATCTTCGAAGTGCTGACCTGGTCTTGGAACCGCCCGCCCTTGAGCCACCTGGTCGCTGTTCCTCTGTATCGGTTGTTTGGGGTCTCCACCGACGTAGCGTTGATGAGAAACGCAGTCTTCGTGGCCATGTTGCTCTTTTCGGCCTACGGCATAGGGAAAAGGCTCTTCAGCAGGAAAGTAGGGCTGCTGGCAGCGTTTTTCGTCTCCACTTATCCGATCCTCTTCTCCGTATCGAGGATGCCCTACGTTGACTATTCGCTTGCGGCGATGGTGGCCCTATCTGTCTATGTCTTGGTGGCCTGCGAAGGGTTTCGACATCGCGGGCCTTCGCTGCTCCTGGGCTTGGTCATCGGTCTGGGCATCCTCACCAAGTGGCCCTTCGTGGCTTTCGCGGGAGGGCCGATAGTCTACGTCGCCGTGCGTTCGGGAGCGCTCCGAAACCTGAAAGCTGGTCTCACTGCCAAGGCCAATGTCTCCTCCACGATGCGCCGCTGGTGGGTTTCGCCTTGGTTCCATGGCCTCGCTGGGCTGGGGCTGACCCTTGTCTGGTACTGGCCTAATCGGGATCGGCTCGAAGGGTTCGCGCTCGGCTACCGGTTGATCCCCATCTCGTGGCTCCTGGTCAGTGTCACGCTGTACGCGCTGTCACGGCCGGCTGGTCAGAACGCCAACCTACTGAGCGCCATGATGGTAGGCGCCACGGTGGGGACCGTCTGGTCGCTGCCCAACCTCCGTTTCTCCGAGCGTTTCGTGACTGTGGTCTATGGTGGGCTCAACATGGAGGGCGCGGGTCTAGGTCCCTTGGACGCGTTGTTCTACATCAGATACTTGAGGTATCTGCCTCACGAACAACTATCCCCGCTCTACTTCGTCGTTCTGATACTGGCTGTGTGTCTGCTGGTGCGCGCAGCATGGCGCCGGAACAGTGGCTGGCGCTTCCTGTCCGAGGCCCACGACTCGACGTGGATTCTGGCTCTGTGGTTCGGGGTGTCGATGCTCATCTTCACCTTCTCACTGACCATGAACTCCAGGTTCGACGTGGCCTTGCTGCCGCCTCTGGCTCTCATTTCCGCACACGGTCTCTGCGAGCTCAGATCGGCCCTGGTCCGCCGGATCGTGGTCTCTGTCGTGGTCTTGATGGGTCTGGTGCAGTTCTTTGCGCTATCGTACGACGAGCTGGGTGGGCTCCGAGAGAGGGCGATGGTGACAATGCCGTGGGGTGGGCGCCTGAACCTCTTCGGCGAGGGGAGCTATATTGAACTACCCTCCTCCGATCGCACAGACTCCAGGTACTTCGTGGGCCCGCTGGTCCTGGACTTCATCGAAGAGGACAAACAGAAGGATGGCCGAGACGCAGTGCAGTTGGCCAATCTGGTGAACCGTTCCTATTCCAACAACGCCATCTTTCAGTATTTGATGTATGATGCCTACGGGGGCATCGAGCTGCGCGAGTTTGCTCGTTCCGGTTGGGAAGAGCCGCCGTTGTACGAGCGCCTCTTCGAGGCCGATTACCTGTTAACGAAGAGCGACCCCTATCCGGGCTTGGGGGAAGACGGGCAGGAGGCGATGAAGATCATCGAGAGTTCGCCGTCGTTCTTCGAGCAGGCCTTCCAGGTGGTGTGGGAGCACCCCTTGCCCGATGGGGACACGGTCTATCTCTACAAGAAACTGTACCACCTGGACGCCAGCTACGATGTGGAGGACTTTCGCTCGGCGGCAGCGAAGGTGACGGCTCTCTTGCAGGAGGGCGACGGTATTGTCCTGGTCCCTGGAGAGCAGGTGGAGGTGCTGGGCCGCTACTATGAGGGACACCTTCCGCCGTACCCCCTGACCGGCGAGGACGTGGTGGACGAAGCAGTTGTTGCGAAACTGCTTGCTCCCATAGTCGCTGAGCACGGCAGGGTATTCCTCATTCTCTGGAACGAGGAGCAATCTGACCCACAGGGCTACGCGAGGGACTGGCTGGGGGAGCATGGGCGCCGTGTGGGCGATGAGGTGTACGGAGACGTGCACGTCTTGCTTTTCGACACGTCTGCGCTCTCAGGATGAGCGGGCTACTGCGCTCGGATGATGTGTGTTTGACCGATGACTGAGAATCTGCAGGGGAGCGGCCGACCCTCGATATCCAAGTGGATCAAGACTGGTCCCTTGATCGGCGTTCTCTTGCTGGGCATGGGACTGCGGCTGTGGGGACTCGACTCCAAGAGCCTCTGGCAAGACGAGATCTTCACGGCTGCGATCGCGTCCCCGGAGAACGGGGCGCTGGAGGTGGTCACCATTCCTCTGTACAACACAGCCCTGCCTGCGCCGTCACTATACTTCCTGATCACTCATTTCTTCCTGTTCCTGGGGGACTATGATTTCCTTCTCCGGTTTCCGGCACTGGCCTTTGGCTTCCTCGGGTTGGCCGCGACCTACACTCTGGGCGCCCGGCTCTTTGGCGAAGTCGAGGGGATCATTGGGGCACTGCTGCTGGCTGTTGCGCCCTTTGACGTCAGGTATTCCCAGGACGCCAGGTTCTATACTCTTCTTGTGCTGCTCTCGCTCTTGTCCGTGTACTTCTTGTATCGAGGTCTGTCCTTCGGGGAGAGGAAGTGGTTCGTTGGCTTCGTTATTTGCAGCGTCTTGAACTTGTACAATCATCTGTTCGCTTTCATGGTGCTGGCGGCGCAGGTGGTCTTTGTGGCAGGACTGTGGGCGGCGCAGGCCCTGGCGCGACTCAGGAGGTCACGTTCTTTTGCCGTCGAAGAGGCGGGGCCGGTGCCCATTCTCGACAGGAGCGCAGCGTTGGCTTTTCTTGTCAGCCTGATTATCATTGCCCTGGCCTACACGCCCATGGCCCCGCATCTGCTGCGAGGATTGGGCGGAGCGAAGGGTGTCGGCAGCACGGGAGGGGAGGCGGCATTTGACCCCTCCTTTCTAATGGAGGCGCTGGACAGCTGGGGCGTTGGCTCAGGTTGGAGGATCCTGCTTCTCACGGTGCCCTTCGCCCTCGGCGTGATCGCCTCAGCGAGAGGCCAGTGGAAGCAGTTGTGGCTGGCTTGTTGCTGGATTCTAGTGCCCTTCGGGGCGCTGCTGGTCGTGCCTGCCGGACACGGCTTCCGCCCTCGGTATGTACTGTTCATGCTGCCGCTATATCTTATCCTCACCGCCAGGGGCCTCACGGCTGCCAGCGGATTCGTGAGCCAGCGGTCGTCAGTTCCCACGTCCCGCTCTGGGGCTGTTGTCCTGGCTGTGCTGGTGGGCGCTGTCACGCTGCTCAGCGTCCCGGCATTGTGGGCTTACTATGAGGAGGACAGAGCGGACTGGAGGTCCGTTGCGGCGCTGGTCGCGGCAAGGATCTCTCCTGGGGACGTCATAGTCTCTCCTGGGCCGTTTCCGCAGATAGTGATGCCGCGATATGAAGAGAGTCTGGAAGGTGCGTCCTTTCTGATCGGGGGCAGCGGGGTGTTTCTTTCGCCCGACGAGGAGCGTCAGGGCGGAGTGTGGTTTGTGGGCCCGGCAAGGGAGAAGATGCAGGCCATTGACCTGGAACTGGCGCAGGCAGAGGAGTTCGTCTTCAAGGTGGTCTTCGAAGTGGACGACGAGAGCAGCGCGCGAGGCAGGGCGTTGAAGATAGCGCCAGTGATGTACGACGATCTTTGGGTGCTGTACGTGAGGGAGGGTCTGCAGCCGGAAGACGTCGTCTGACTGTGCCACGAGGCTCTGGAGTCGATGCCGGCGTGGGGTCATGTCGTCCGCCAGGGGCAATCCGGCTGACTTCTTCTTGGTGGGTGTCGAGCCAGGTCAGGCGATAGCACGCCGTCGGGATATCACCAGCTTCCAAGCGATGGCACTCTGTGTCACCAGGACCTGGCCACGGGCTACGGGTTGCAGTGTCCGTAGGACGAGTATGAGAGGCGGAGTCAGATGTGCGGGGAGTCGAAGGCCCTTCAGCGACTGAGAAACGTACGATGACAGAGAACCAGACGTCGAGCTCTGCTATGCAGTTGGCCAAGGAGTTCCTGAGGCACCGCTGGCACCTGCTGCTGCTCGGCCTGTTGATAGCTGCCCAGGTGGCGGTCAACTGGGCATGGCTGTCTACCAACGTAGTCCTCCTGGGGTGGGATAGGCCTCGCCATTTGATCGAGAGCCTGGTCTATAACGACCTTCTGGAGTACGTGTCCCTTCGCTCATTATTCGAGGCCTGGGTTCACAGTGGCTACTACCCGCCGTTGTTTCACTTGGCCATGCTTACCTTCTACAGGCTCTTCGGTGTTTCCATGGACGTGGCGGCCTCCGTTAACACGGTTTTCCTCATCGTCCTTCTGGTCGCGGCCTATGGGGTCGGGAGCCGATTTGGGGGAAAGGGAGTGGGTCTCCTGAGCGCCTTTTTGGCTTCAACGTCGCCCATGATCTTCGCCATGTCCCGCTATACGTATATCGAGTTCTCCCTGACCGCCATGGTGGCTTTGAGCATCTGGCTGCTGCTCCTGAGCGAGCGGTTCAGTCACAGATTGTACAGCCTGCTGTTTGGGCTGAGCGTGGGACTGGGTCTCCTCACCAAGTGGACGTTCTCGCTATTCGTGTTCCCTGCACTGGTGGTCGTTTTCTTGAGGACAGGACTCTTGTCCAATGCGAGGGGCAGTCTGCGATCGCTGCACCTGGATCGGAGTTGGATGGGGGTTGCTGCCATAGCGGGGGCCGTCTTGACCCTCATCTGGTACGTGCCCAACTTCGATCGTACGGCGCAGCTCCCGCTGGGCCATCTTTTGGCGGCCTTTTCCTGGTTCCTGCTCGGCGGCCTGATCTACCTGCTAAAGCAGCCAAGCAGTCGAGGGTGGAATGCTGCCGCGAGTCTGTGGCTGTCCCTTGTAGTGGCGGGTTCGTGGTACGTTCCCAGGATCGACTTTGTGAGCCATACCTTCCTCATCGCCTGGGGAAGGCCCCAGCGTCAGAGCTGGGCCTTCGGCTACTATCTGGACCACCTGACGCACGAGCACCTGTCGCTAATCTACATGGTGCTTGTGGTGCTGGCGAGCATTGGCCTGCTGGCCCTTGCCTGGAGGGCTCTGAGGCGGGGCAGGGCAGGGCAGCAGCTTTTCAGGAGTGACTTCCTGTTACTGTTTCTGTGGATCGTCGTGCCATACCTGGTCTTTTCCTTTCGACCCAGTTCTAAGCATTCCCGCTTCATAATGCCTATGCTGCCGGCGCTGGGAGTGCTTGCGTCCTATGGCCTGACCAGGATTCGGTTCAAGAAGGCGCGTCTCGCCAGCGTGACCTTGGTGGTGGTGCTGGGCACAACACAGTGGCTGGCTCTGTCCTTTGATGGGCTGCAGCGGGTGCGTGACGCTGCCGTTGTGGGACCGGTGAACGTCTTCGCCCACATGTTCCAGAACCAACTGCCCAGTTGGGGCGACACCGACAGAAGGTTCTGGGTAGTCCCCGACATCTTGCAGTACCTATCTGACCAGGCTGAGGCCCGCGGCCAGCCTGTGGAACTGGCCCTCCTGGTGAATACGCGTCAGGTACACGATGAGCACTTCTTGTATCTCATCTACACCGACTATCCGGACGTGAGGCTGCGGGAGTTGGCCCAGAACTGGACGGGCAGACCGGCGTATCCCCAACTGTTCGAGGTGGACTACGTGGCCGTGCCCAGTGCCAATCCCGATCATAAGCTGGATGCTGAGTCTCTGGAGGTGGTGGAGATGCTCTTGCAGCGGCCGCCAGCGCTCTTCCAGGAGGCCTTTCGCCCGGTGAAGGAGTACCCGCTTCCCGACGGCAACATTATCTACCTGTATCAGAGGATGTATCAACTGCCCCAAGGCTACGAGGCCGAGCAGTACGAAACTCTGGGACACGAGTTGGAGGGTCTTCTCGGAGATGGTGATACCCTTGTCCTGCATCCCCCGCACCAGATCGCACTGTTGGGCCGGTACTATGAGGGCCGCCCACACCTGCTCCTGCTCGATGAGTCGCAAAGCGTCGATGAGGCCGCCCTGGTGCAGAAAGTGCAGGGGGCGATCGCTGAGCATCAGCGGGTGGCCACGGTCTTCGAAAGCGGTCAAGGCTACGAGATGCAGTCCGTCGTGGGACGGTGGCTGAGTGAGCATTGCTTCCCGGCCACCAATGCCTGGTATGGTCCCGCGAAACTGACTCTGTACTCCTGCGTGCCCAGCCCTGCGGAGAGTGGTTTGGGCGGCACGCCGGTGGCCGACTTCGGTGGACAGATAGCCCTGCTCGGCCATACGTCTGTTCCCGAGAAGATCGTGGCCGGCGAAATCCTGCCGCTGACGTTCGTGTGGCAGGCTCACGCCGAGCTCTCCAGCGACTACAAGGTCTTCGTCCATTTGCTCGATGGGGAGGGGCGCATCGTCGCTCAGAGAGACAGCGGACCGGTGGGAGGTTGGCTGCCGGCCACCAGTTGGCACGTCGGCGAGTCAATTCGTGACAACCATGGTCTTCTGATATCTGAGAGTGTGCTGGCGGGAGAGTACAGACTCATCGCGGGACTGTATGAAGCGGGAGGAGACCGCTTGCCGGTAAGGGACACCCTGGGACGGGTGGTAGGGGACAGCCTGTCTCTGGGGACTGTCCAGGTTGTTGCACCCTGCCATTGTGAGATCACACAGGCTGCCACGGAACGCCTGAAGTACCAAGAGGCCGCGACTGATGAATTGGCGTGGGAAGACGAATGATCCCAGGTTGACGGCCGCTCTGGTGTGGACGGCCATTCTCCTGTACATCGCCTTCTTCAGCTATCTCACAGTGCTGAAGCACGAGGCCTTCGAGACCACGGCTTTCGATCTGGGCAATGTGGACCAGGCCGTGTGGAACACCCGCCACGGTCGTCCACTCGCGATGACAAATATCGAAGGGCTCACCAATCGCCTGGGCACCCATGTCGAGCCGATTCTGGTGCCCACGTCTCTTCTCTATTTCGTCTGGAGTGACCCTCGCGCCCTACTCATTCTCCAGACGGTCGTCATCGCTCTCGGCGCCTGGCCCGTCTACCACCTGGTGAAATGGAGGACCAGCGGATTTGTGATCGGGGATTGGGGATGGCAGGGGGAGGTGTTGGCTGTAGTCTTTGCCGTCGCCTATCTGCTTTTTCCTGCTCTCCAATCGGCCAACGCCTTCGACTTCCACGCAGTTTCCCTGGCGCCGTCCTTGTTCCTGTTTGCCTTCTACTGCCTGGAGACCGAGCGCTGGGGTTGGTTCTCCCTCTTTGCCGTGCTAACCATGAGCTGCAAGGAGGACATGCCCCTGCTGGTGGCGATGCTCGGCCTCTACGCCCTCGTAGCCCATAGGGGCCGTAATTGGCGCGTGGCGCTGCCGACGATGGCCGCGGCTGGGACGTGGTTCCTGGTGGCCCTGGGCTGGGTCATGCCCCACTTTGACACGGGGGGGGTCTCGCCCCTAGCTAACCGCTACGCCTATCTGGGCGATGGCCCCCTGGAGATGGCCCTGGCGGTGGTCAGGCAACCCGGCCTCGTGTTGTACCAACTGGGCACGTCCGGCAGTTTCGCCTACGTGCGCGACTTGCTGGAGCCTGTGGCTTTCCTATCGCTCCTGGCTCCCCAGGTCCTCCTATTGGCAATCCCACCGCTGGCCGTCAACCTGCTCAGCACGGACAGCTATATGCACCAACTGGAAGGCTTCCACTACGGCGCGACGCTGGCGCCCATCACGGTCGTCTCGGCCATCTACGGAGTCGCTTGGCTGATGCGACGTCTATCGCGCTTCCGTTACCTTCCGTCCCTGCTCGCCGTGGTCATCCTTGGGGCCACACTGCTGTACCACCGCGGTCATGGCTACACCCCGCTAGCCGCCGGCTTCCGTGGAAGCTGGCCCATAGTGAGCGACCATGAACGCCAGGCGGCAGGACTAATCGGCCTGGTACCACAGGAAGCCATAGTGTCAGCCCAGTCGAGGCTCAACCCTCACTTGAGCCAAAGAGAGAAGATCTACATGTTCCCTCGCGTGGAAGATGCAGAGTACGTCTTCTTCGACGTGACGGCGGATTCGTGGCCCATCCATCCCAACGACCAGTGGCGGCTGTTCCAGTCACTAACAACCGAGGATAACTTTGGGGTGCTGGCTGCCAAGGAGGGATATGTACTCCTCCGCCGCGGCTTGACCGGCGCGGACCAGTTGCCCGATGAGTTCTATTCCTTCGCGCGACGCCAGGACCCGGAGATGCAGTATGCTGCAGTGATTGAGTTTGGCGGTGACCTTCGGTTGCTGGGGTTCGATGTGGTCAAAGACGCGGCGGGGACGAGTCTGACCATTTACTGGCAGGCCCTGCGCAATCTGGAGACGGATTACCGCATCTGTCCGTTTTTCTTCGACGAAACGGGAAGGATCATCGAGGATACAACCCTTCGGCCGATGACTACCGCCATCTGGTATCCTACCAGCCTCTGGAAGCCAGGAGAAACAGTCTGGATGCAGACGCTGCCGTGGGACGTGGGCTCGGATTTCCGGATCGGGCTGGGTGTTGTGGAAGGGGAAGACTGGTCTCAGATGCAGAATCGACTTCGGGTTACCATCGTGAGTTCCACACTCCCGGCATACCCTATCGATGAAGGCACAGCCGTGCAACTGGTTGAAGTCAGGGCAGCGGAGGTCATCGCGCCCTGAATGGGTGGCGCACTGACTGTTCCCTGTCATGGCCGAGGCCCGAGACTCTTGGTGCCAGGAGCAGGGTTGGACAGGCGGGATATGCCCTGGTGGTGGGTAGGCAAGACGTGGGGAGCGGACAGAATTCTGCTGTCCACGATGAGAGTGGAGTGGCTTGGCCCCAGAGCCGGGCAGGTCTAGCCGCAGCTCGGGTGGAGGATTGAGTGAGGGACAGGATCGTTAACCTACTGAAGATTGGCGTCAGCCTGGGTTTACTGGCGCTCCTGGTGTGGAGGATCGGATGGCGAGAGACCTGGGAAACCCTGAGGCAGGCTGATGCCCGATATCTGATGGCCGCCTGGGGTCTGTACCTGTTCAGCATGGTGCTGAGGGCCTACCGGTGGCAGGTGTTGCTACGAATCCAGAAGCTGGAGGCGACTCTGTCGAGACTCACCTCGCTCTACTTCATCGGCACGTTCTTCAACAGCGTGCTGCCTACTGGCTTTGGCGGAGACGTGGTGCGGATGTACGAGCTGTCAAAACAGAGCGACCAAGGTACCGAGTCTGTGAGCACGGTGCTCGTAGATCGACTGTGCGGTTTCGTGGTCCTCTTTATCATGGCCTCGCTGGCGCTTCCTTTCAGCTACCACCTGATTCCCCCCCTGGTCAGTGCCATGATCGTGGGCATCACCGTGCTAACCTTGCTTGGTGTGTGGATGGCGCTCAACGACGGGGTCTGGAGGTGGTTGTCGGCAGTTCCGTTGGTGAAGAGGCTGATCGGCATGCCAAAGGTGCAGCAGTTTCGTTTCTCGCTGGCAGCGTACCGTACTCGGGCCATTTCCGGTGCCCTTCTCGCTTCCCTGGCTTTCAATGTACTCTTGATGGTCTTCAACTACCTCATAGCTCTGGCGCTAGGTATCAGGATCTCGCCCTGGTACTTCCTCATCTTCATCCCCATCATCTCCTTCCTCCTGACTTTGCCGGTGTCGCTCAGCGGGCTTGGGGTGCGGGAGGGGGGATACGTCCTGCTGTTCGGTCAGGCCGGAGTGCCCAGCTCCCTGGCCTTTGCCATGTCCCTCTGTGTCTACGCGGCGGCGGTAGCGACAGGTCTCATCGGAGGTCTGCTGTATGCGTTGCAGGGCTACCGGGAACTGGGCGGCAACTCCGGCTGATGGCTTAGCAGGGCCGCCGGAGATGTGGTAACATGTCTCGGGGCAGGGTACAGCGGCACAGATCCTGCCCCGTCGCGCCTGCGAATCCTTTTCAGGCGTAGGTCCACAAGTCCTCCTCTGCGCCGCTTGAGCCGAGTGGTGATGACCCGCGAGGTCTTCAGCGAACACCGGGGATTGGCCGTCGTTCTCACAGCGTTTTTCGTTCTTGGCCTCGTGTACGGGACAGTGACCCCTCTTTTCGAGAGGCCCGACGAGATCCAGCACTACTTCCACGTCAAGCACATCGCTGATGGTAAGGGATTGCGTGTCCTCAAGCCCCAGGGAGAGGCTCTCTACGGACAGGAAGGTGGGCAGCCATCGCTGTACTACCTCTTGGGCGCCGCAACGACGTTCTGGATCGATACAAGCGACGCTGAGGAGCTGCTGGAGTACAACCCCTATGTCAACCTTGGGGTTCCCGGTCGTGACGGCAACAAGAACGTGATTCTGCACACCGCCCGCGAGAGCTTCCCCTACCAGGGAACCACTTTGGCGGTCCATCTGTTGCGGTACGGTTCCTTGCTTTTCGGCGTGGTGACGATAGCGGCGACCTACTTCCTGGCGCAGGAGGTGTTTCGGGGCACACAGGCCGTGGCTCTCGCGGCGGCTGTCCTCGTCCCTCTGCGTCTATGGAATAGCGGTGGCCGCGGGGCTGCTGGGAGGGTTCATGTACGCTATGGAAGGCTACGAGGGTCTAGGCGGGAACCGCGATGGATCATTAGTGAGTGCTGTCTGCGTTAAGGCATGCCATATTCGCAGTGGCAATTCGCTGCATAGGCCTCTTCATGCGAGAGGAGAACACTGGTGATGCAGATAGGAGTTCATGGGCATCATTGTGAAGTGATGAGATTGCGTACCGTGAAGCTTTTGCAGTAGTGATCCATGTCTGGTGCACTAGGGCGTCTTGCACGCGAAGGTGGGATGAAATCCCTTATCGGAGAGAAGTGGGGAGAGCTCGCTTTGTCAGCCCTCATTCTTCTTGCAGCTTGTTCTGTCAGGATTTACAGGATAGATGCCGTTCCCCCTGGATTGTGGTACGATGAAGCGTTCAATGGCCTGGATTCGTTGCGCAGTGTCAAAACGGGAAACCTCAGAGTATTCTACGAGGCAAACGGGGGCAGGGAGCCGCTTCTCATCTGGCTGGAGATCATCCCCATCGCTCTACTGGGAGCAACTCCCCTTGCGCTACGGATAGTGCCTGTTGTCTTCGGGATCGCCACGGTACCGGTCGTGTGTATGTTGGTCAAGGAGATGTTTTGGGAGGAAGAAAGGGTTCACTGGCTAGCTTTGTTAGCCGCTGCTGGCCTAGCAACCTCTTATTGGCATGTAGGCCTCAGTCGGATGGGTTTCAGGGCTGTGCTTTTCCCCTTTTTCTTCGTTTTGGGAACTTACTTTTTTTGGCAAGGCTGGCGCACGGGTAAACACCGTTTATTTTGCGTAGCTGGCATTATCATCGGTCTTACGGCTTATGCCTATCCAGCAGCTCGGCTTCTCCCTCTACTCTTCATGGGCTTCATCCTTATGGAGGCCATCGGTGAGTTCCATAGATATATGTGCCACCGTAGACATGGTCCCTCAGGCATGGAATTCTCAGGCATCGGTTTCTCGAACCGGCTCAAGGGTTTCACGATCATGAGCCTCTTGGCTATACTGGTGTCTCTTCCAGCGGCCCAGTACTTCCTGAGCCACCCTGGCGCATTCAACATGCGCACGGCGGACATATCGCTTCTCTCGTCCGTGGTACACAAGGGCGAATTCCCAAGGGCCTTGTTGTCCAATGTGGTGGCTGTGGCACGTATGTTCTACGACCGAGGAGATCTCGAATGGCGGCACAATCTACCGGGTCGACCAGCCTTGGACGGCTTCTGCGCGTTCGGTTTCTATGTGGGGGTTGTCGTGAGTGTTCTCAAGTCGCGCAAACCAACCTATGCCTTTGTCCTGCTTTGGCTGGTGGTGATGCTGTTGCCAACAATCCTTTCCACTGAGGCGCCAAACACGATGAGGGGGATTGGTGCCTTGCCAGCGGTATACGTGCTCTTAGCCATTGGCTTCGTCAGCATCGCAGGCTTCCTTGAAAAGAGAATCGTTCGCCTGAACGGCGTGGTATGCCTAGCTGGTTTGGTAGTGATCCTTCTAGGTTTTTCGGGCTTTCTAACGTTCCGGGACTATTTTGCTGTTTGGGCCCAGAAAGGAAAGACATATCAGGCCTTTGATGCTGATAAGGTGGCCTTGGCCAAACATATCGCCGAGCTTGGGGAGGGAGCCGATATATACTTGCCCCTAGAGACATACACTCATCCAAGCGTTCTGTATCTGCTTGACCCGTACTACCCTGATGTAGCTAGTATTACGGTCCTCGCCAAAGAGAGTCTGATTGGTCGCCACACTCGTGCGGTCTGTCTGATGCGTATGGATCAGGCGCCAGAAGGCATGTTCGTTCTGCTTAGAAGAGAGGGCGATGGGCGGGGTGTCGTCTATATCATGAGACCCTTGAATGACAATAAGCTGGATGAGCTTATGGATTATGTGGCTGCTAGGGTGGAAGGTGGACAGAAAGTATCAGATTGGCGCGGCAGGGAACTGGCGGTCGAGATACCCCTAGACTCTCCGTCAGCTTTCTTTTCGTATGATGTGACACCCACCAACCTTGTAGGGGCCAACTTCAATGGTCAAGTAGAGTTACTAGGCTTCGACTTGGGCTCTAGGGAAGCTCAGTCCAACCAGGTCTTCAAACTTACTGTATATTGGCAAGCACTGGACGACATAGACAGGGACTATGATGTCTTTGTTCACTTGATGGATGTCGGGCAAGCGGTCTGGGGCCAGAGGGA
>Ga0307378_10000270_pt1 | contig 96855 bp, 104 predicted proteins | sample UN1MG_FD_202238 | JGI IMG/M metagenome (GOLD analysis project Ga0307378, IMG submission 202238) | Soil microbial communities from Risofladan, Vaasa, Finland - UN-1 | ecosystem: Environmental > Terrestrial > Soil > Coastal area > Acid sulfate soil | place: Finland: Risofladan, Vaasa | collected...
CTCGAACACGGCCGTGACACCGCCAAGCACAGCCGAGCGGCTGCCGGTCTCCAGATCTTCCTTGTGCTCCATGCCCGGCTCGCGGAAATGCACTTGGGTATCAATGACACCCGGCAGGATATGGAGCCCGCGCGCGTCGATGGTCTCGCCGGCAAGCCCCTCTCCGATGTGGCCAATGGCGCGAATGCGGCCATCTCTGATGCCAATGTCGGCGGGGCCTTCGCCATCCTGATTGACGACGGTTCCGCCTTTGAACACAATGTCGAACGTCTCGGCCATGGGTGCGGTGCGGTCCTTGCGGGCGATTGCCCGCGCTCTTAGATTCGCTCGCCTTGGTAGCAGAAGGGCGCCCCATGAGCCATTGTCTAGCAACACTTCTTCTCGATCGCGGTATCCTGCGTGTGACCGGCCCGGACGCGCACAAACTCCTGCAGGGCGTAATCACCAACAATCTCGACAAGGCGCAAGGGAGCGCCGGAATCCACACGGGGCTGCTCAGCCCCCAGGGGAAAATCCTGTTCGACTTCTTCGTGGTCGGCTCCGGTAACGGTTTCCTCGTCGATGTTGCGAAAGACGAGGCCGCCGAACTCGCAAAACGGCTTGGCTTCTACAAGTTGCGCGCCCAAGTCGAAATTGCCGAGGCGCCGGAATACACCGTCGCCGCCGTATGGGGCGGCCAACCGAACCTCCCTGACGGCGCCATCGCCTTCACCGATCCGCGTTTGCCTGAGCTCGGGCTCCGCGTGTTTCTGTCCCCGGACGCAGATGTTACCGCTCTCGGCTGCGATCAAGCCGACACGGACGATTACCACGCGCGGCGTATCAAGCTCGGCGTCCCGGAGAGCGGGCGCGACTACGCCCTTGGCGACACCTTCCCCCATGAAGCCTTGTTCGACCAATTGAACGGCGTCGATTTCAAGAAGGGCTGCTTTGTGGGCCAGGAGGTGGTGGCCCGCATGCAGTATCGCGGTACGACGCGCAAGCGTGTGGTGCCGGTTGAAGGCGATGCGCCGCTCAGGACCGGCGTCGAGGTGAAAGCCGGCGACCTGCCTCTTGGTCCGATCGGATCGGTGGACGGCGCCTTCGGTCTGGCGCTGCTCCGCCTCGACCGCGCAAAGGATGCCGTGGCGAAGGGCACGCCTCTTACGGCCGGCGACGTGACGATTGGGCTCCACCGCCCCGCCTTTGCCCAGTTCGAGGTCCCTGCGGCACTATCCGCATGACCGGGCAAGCGCTGGAGCGCTGCCCCTGGCCTGGCACCGATCCGCTTTACATCGCCTATCACGACGAAGAATGGGGGGTCCTTGAGCGCGACGACCGCGCGCTCTACGAGAAGCTCGTGCTCGACGGCTTCCAGGCCGGCTTGTCCTGGATCACCATCTTGCGAAAGCGCGAAGCCTTTCGCCGCGCCTTCGACGATTTTCAGCCTGAAAAAATCGCCCGCTACAATGCCAAGAAAGTCGCATCCCTCATGCAGGATGCGGGCATCGTGCGGAACCGCATGAAGATCGACGGCGCCATCGCCTCGGCGCGCATCTGGGTCGACATGATGGAGACGAGCCCCGGCTTCTCGGCCTTCTTGTGGGATTTCGTGGACGGCAAGCCGATCGTCAACCGCTACAAGTCCATGGACCAAGTTCCTGCGGAGACGACGCTGTCACGCGCCATCTCCAAGGAGCTCAAGTCACGGGGTTTCAAGTTTTGTGGGCCGACGATCGTCTATGCCTTCATGCAGGCCACGGGCATGGTCAACGATCACCTTGCGACCTGCCACCGTCATGCGGCCTGCGCCGCGCTTGGACGGTCTTGATCAGCCTCGACCGCGCGGATCCATGCTGCGCGGATAGGTGCGCTCTTCCTGGATCCTGCCGTCACGCTTTCTGATACGAACCGAGCCCATCTTCTTGACGGCCCGCTCCAGCACGCCACCCTTGATGGCCGCCGCCTTCGTCTTGAACCGCTTGATGACCTCTCCTGACCCCTCACGCTTTAGTTCCCACTTCTTGTTCTTGTCGTTGTAGCTGAGGGAAAATCTGGGCAGTTTCGCCATGATGCGTTCTCCAGACTCTGATTTGAGTTGCCTCTCGCTCAAAAGAGCAGCGTATGAATGGCACTCATAACAGGGATCGTCCACGTTTTTTCTGACCACTGACGTTTGACTTGCTCTCGCCGAGTCGATCAGTGTCTTGGCGATATGGATGAGGATTAGACGACCATGAGCAACGGCGCCGCGAATACAGCGCCGCGCGCCTGGCAGCGCATGCTGAGCGGACGCCGGCTCGACCTGCTCGATCCCTCGCCGCTCGACATCGAGATCGAGGACATTGCCCATGGCCTCGCCCGCGTTGCCCGCTGGAACGGCCAAACCCGCGGCGACCACACGTTCTCCGTGGCCGAGCATAGCCTCCTCGTCGAGGCCATCGCCGGCAGTCTCGATGCCAAGCTTTCCCGGGAGTTCAGGCTCGCAGCCCTCCTCCATGACGCCCCCGAATATGTCGTCGGCGATCTCATCAGCCCGTTCAAGGCGGCCCTGTCGCTTGATTACCGCGCCTTCGAGGCAAAACTGCTGGCTGCGATTCACCTCCGCTTCGGCGTGGCAGCGGACCTACCTGAGGGCGTAACAGGGGTGATCAAACGGGCCGACAAGATCGCGGCATACTACGAAGCCACTGGTCTGGCAGGGTTTTCTCGGGAGGAGGCGGGGCGGTTTTTCGGCCGGCCGCGGGGCTTGAGCCCCGCTCTGGTCAAGGCACTGACGCAGTTAAGCCCGCTTCCTGCGGCAGAAGGCGAAGTGAGGTTCTTGAAACGGTTTCATGAGCTTGCCAGATGATGGGCCTAGATTCTGAAATCGATTCGGTGGGCAAAGACCAATGGACACGCTGATTTCCGCAACAGATCGCACTAGAGTGCCGGCGGCCATGTCACCGGAAACCATCCTCGTCGCCCCTTTGAACCTCGTCGAGACGACGGTCGCCGACGCTCGGGTCAGCCACCTTGTGACCCTGATCAACGGCGAAACCCTGATCGAGACGCCGTCGACCATCGTCAAGGAGCGTCATCTCAGACTCTCCATGAATGATATCAGCGAGGCGCGGGACGGGCTCGTCGTACCTTCGGAGGATCACGTCTCCGATCTGATCCGTTTCGCACTCGACTGGGACCAGCAAGCGCCGCTTCTCATCCATTGCTGGGCCGGTATCAGCCGCTCCACCGCCGCGGCCTTCATCTCGCTTTGTGCACTGAACCCGGAAGCGGACGAACATGCGCTTGCTCGGGCGTTGCGCCGGGCCTCGCCCACCGCCTATCCCAATCGCCGTCTCGTCGGTCTGGCCGATAGCGTGCTTACGCGAAAGGGACGCATGTTGGCGGCCGTGGAGCATATCGGCCGCGGCCAACTCGCTGAGCAAGGTCAAGTCTTCTCACTGCCGGCCCGGCACGCGGCGTAGGTCATGGCCGCCGCTCCGCGCAAGACCGCGGCCGTCCCGGAACCGCTTTCAAACGACCCTCAAATCGAACTTGGACTGAACGCTGCCATCGTCATGGTGCGCGATCAGCAGCCCCACATCCTCGTCGCCCGAGCGGGCACCGCCGGGCCCGACACGGGGGACGCGCTCCCCTTCGGTCCGTTTGCGCCGCGCGCGCACCGGACGTTGGAGATCGGCTTGCGCGAATGGGTGAAGCGTCAGACGGGCATCGAGCTTGGCTATGTGGAGCAGCTCTATACGTTCGGCGACCGCGGGCGGCATGCGGAGCCAGGCGGCGCGCACACGCTGTCGGTCGGCTATCTCGCGCTCACCCGGGGCGCGACCGAAGAAATGATGGGGGCGCACTGGGCGCCCTGGTACGCCTATTTGCCTTGGGAGGACTGGCGCAGCGGCAAGCCGGAAATTCTCACCGAGGAGATCGAGCCGCGCTTGAAGGAATGGGCCGAACGCCCGCCCTCCCCGAATGAACCGGCGCGGCCTTTGCGGCGGCCGGAGCGTCTCAAGATCGGCTTTGGCATCGGCGGAGGCTGGGATGAGGAGAAGGTGCTGGAGCGCTATGAGTTGCTCTACGAGGCCGGGCTCATCGGGGAAGCAAAGCGCGACGGACGCTCGGCGGCGAATCAATGGACCGAGCTGCCGGAGCTTGGGCGGCCGATGGCGCTCGACCACCGGCGCATCCTGGCGACCGCCATGGGCCGTTTGCGGGGAAAGCTGAAATACCGCCCCGTCGTGTTCGAACTGCTGCCCCCGGAATTCACGCTGTATGATTTACAAAAGACCGTGGAGGCCATCTCAGGCACACTCCTGCACAAGCAGAATTTTCGGCGGCTGGTGGAGAAGGGTGGGCTGGTGGAGATCACCGGCAATGTCTCGACGGAGACCGGCGGGCGCCCTGCCCGGCTCTATCGCTTCCGCCGTGAGGTCGTGCTGGAACGCCCGGCGCCGGGCTTGCGCGTGAAGGCCGGCCGCGGCTAGGCCTACCTTGAACTCGTCGAACTCCGTCGCAACATTGCGGAAGGTATGACCATGCGTTGCCAGACAAGGCCTCATTATCCGCGGAGAAGGCACGGCCTTTTCGCGTTGATCGCGGCGTCGCTCGCGCTTCTTCCTGCGGCGGGCTGCGCCGAGGACAAAATCCTCGACACCGAGACGGGCAAGATCAAGGTCGAAACGGTCGCCGACGGTCTCGATCATCCCTGGGGCATGGCGTTCTTGCCGGATGGGCGTCTGCTGGTCACGGAACGGTCCGGCAGTCTGCGGATCATGAGCGCGGACGGTGCGCTGTCCGAGCCGCTCTCCGGCGTGCCAAAGGTCGTAGCCAAGGGCCAAGGCGGCCTGCTCGATGTGACGCTCGATCCAAAGTTCGCCGAGAACAAGCTCGTCTATCTCTCCTTCGCCGAGGCAGGCGAAGGCGGCGCGGGCACCGCGGTGGCACGTGGCCGGCTCACCGATACGGGGCTTGAGGACGTGCAGGTGATCTTCCGCCAGACGCCGAAGGTCTCCGGAGGAAACCATTTCGGCGGCCGGCTCGTCTTCACGCCCGACAACAAGCTCTTCATCACCCTCGGCGAGCGTTTCAAGTTCGAGCCGGCGCAGGATCTGACCAACCATCTAGGAAAGATCGTGCGCATCAATCCGGACGGCTCCGTCCCGGCGGACAATCCTTTCATCAGCCAGACGGACGCGCAGCCGGAGATCTGGTCCTACGGTCATAGAAACGCGGAAGGGGCCGCGATCCATCCCGGGACGGGCAGACTCTGGGAAACCGAGTTCGGGCCCAAAGGCGGCGACGAGCTCAATATCCCGGCCCCTGGCGCGAACCACGGCTGGCCCGTGGTGAGTTGGGGCACGCATTATGACGGCAAGGATATCCCCAATCCGCCGACGCATCCGGACTTCACCGACGCGGTCCGCCAGTGGACGCCGGTGATCTCGCCGTCCGGCATCACCTTCTATACCGGCGAAGCCAATCCGGGCTGGACGGCTTTCACCATTCCCGCTTGGAAGGGCAGTCTCCTGATCGGCGGGCTGTCTTCACAAGCGATCATTCGCCTCAGCCTCGACGGCGAGACGGTGACGGGCGAAGAGCGTATTCCGATGGGCGCGCGCATCCGAGACGTGGAGCAAGGCCCGGACGGCGCGGTCTATGCCCTCACCGACGCGGGCAACGGCGCGGTCCTGCGGCTGACGGCGGAAGGCCCGTGAGGCCCGCACTCTCCCTCGGCTTCTTTGGATTTTTCGGCCGTTCGCCGGCTTTGCGCACTTTCGACTCGGATCTCCGTGCCGTCGACCTCCATCCCAATCTGGTACCCGAGGCGGTGAAACTCACCACCATGCGCATGCTCACGGACCAGACAGGCGGCAAGGACCCCAGCGCGGAGGCGAGCCGTGCGGCGGCCGAAATCGTCGCCTATTGCATGATCGGCGCGGAGGCCTTCGCTAGCGCCAATGGCCTCCCTCCCACGCACGAAATCGAGCAGCGGATCGATGCCGCGCTTGACCACGGCTCGAGCATCGACGCCAAGCTCGTCCTGCTGACCCTTCATGCAGAAGTGATTCAGCCGAGCGTGGTGGATCACTTTAAGCTAGAAGTCGCCTCGGACTGACCACCCACCCTATTCTTGCCCCACTCGGCGCCGATGGAAGGCGCCCCTCACCATTAAGTCTCCTACGCCCATGCCGCCGATCATCTCCATCAAGGATCTGTCGAAAACCTACGGCACGGGCTTGTCCGCGCTCAAAGAGATCAATCTCGACATCGATAGGGGCGAGATCTTCGCGCTGCTGGGGCCAAACGGCGCGGGTAAGACCACGCTGATCAGCATCATCTGCGGCATCGTCACGCCGAGCTCGGGCACGGTGACGGTCGGCGGACACGATATCCTCTCGGACTACCGCGCCTCGCGCTCCATGATCGGGCTGGTGCCGCAAGAGCTCACCGCCGACATGTTCGAGACGGTGTGGGGGACGGTCTCGTTCAGCCGCGGCCTGTTCGGCAAGTGGCCAAACCCGGCCTATGTCGAGAAGATTCTCAAAGACCTCACGCTGTGGGACAAGAAGGACTCCAAGCTCATGACGCTCTCGGGCGGCATGAAGCGGCGCGTGCTGATCGCCAAGGCCTTATCGCATGAGCCCTCCATTCTGTTTCTCGATGAGCCTACCGCGGGCGTGGACGTGGAGCTGCGCAAGGAGATGTGGCAGGTCGTGCGCGATTTGCGCGACTCCGGCGTGACCATCATCTTGACCACGCATTACATCCGCGAGGCCGAGGACATGGCAGACAGGATCGGCGTCATCAACAAAGGCGAGCTGATCCTGGTGGAGAACAAGCACGAGCTGATGCACAAGCTCGGCCAGAAGCAACTCACGCTTCAATTGCACGAGGCGATCGGGTCGATTCCGGCGGAGCTCAGCAGCCATCACCTGGCACTGGCTAATGGCGGCAGCGAGCTCATCTACACCTATGACAGCCAGGGGCCGCGCACCGGCATCACCCATTTGCTGACGGACCTGTCGCAGGCCGGCATCCGCTTCAAGGACCTGGACACCTCACAAAGCTCCCTCGAGGACATCTTCGTCGATCTGGTGAGGCGCGACCAATGAACCTGCCGGCGATCATTGCGATCTACAAATTCGAGATGGCGCGCTGGGGGCGTACGTTCATGCAGAGCCTCATCTCCCCGGTCATCGCCACCTCGTTATATTTCGTGGTGTTCGGGGCAGCGATCGGCTCGCGCATCGCCGAAATCGACGGCGTGCCCTATGGCGCCTTCATCGTGCCGGGGCTCATCATGCTGACCCTGCTCACGCAAAGCGTGGCCAATGCCTCATTCGGCATCTATTTCCCGCGCTTCACAGGCACGATCTACGAGCATCTTTCGGCGCCGATCTCGCCGGTCGAGATCGTGACGGGCTATGTGGGCGCGGCAGCCACCAAGTCGATCATTCTCGGACTGATCATCCTCGCCACGGCGGCCCTGTTCGTGCCGCTACAGATCGATCATCCGGTTTGGATGGCGTGCTTTCTCGTGTTGACGGCCATTACGTTCAGCCTGCTCGGTTTTGTGATCGGCATTTGGGCGGACGGCTTCGAGCAGCTTCAACTCGTGCCGCTGCTGATCATCACGCCGCTCACTTTTCTTGGTGGCACGTTCTACTCGCTCAACGTGCTGCCGCCGGCGTGGCAGACCGTGTCGCTGTTCAACCCGGTCGTCTATCTGGTGAGCGGTTTCCGCTGGAGCTTCTACGGCACCTCGGACGTGAGCGTTGAAGTCAGCCTCATGATGATCGGGCTGTTTCTCGTAATTTGCCTCGGCGCGGTGTGGTGGATTTTCAAGACCGGCTATCGGTTGAAGAGCTAGCGGCTAGCCTCTCACCGGCTGCCTAAGAGTTCTTGGCCCGGGCTCGAACTCAAGGGCTAGATGATGTCAATTCAGCGCACCTACAGACTAGTTTTTCCTCTTGAGAAACCCTATATTTGTTTTAGCGCCCCTATCGGCGACATCTGGAATATTTTCCAATATTTCTAGTTCTTAGTGAAGGTTACCTTCCATGGCGACAATCGATTTCTCCGCATCCGCCGAGCTCTTTCCCGCCCGAAGCTGGAAAGCAAAGTCGCTCGGGATCCGTTACAAGCGGTTCGACGAGGCGGCCGAGGCCGTTCGTTACGCGATCGAAGAGTTGCCGCCGGAGTGCCTGCTAGGCACCTATCTCGAGGTGGACGAAGAGCGGTTCGACAGCCGCGGAATCCGGCGGCTGTATGAAAGCGCCGAGTTTCTGCGCAGTCAGGCGCCACAGGCTACCAAGCCCAAACGCGCCAAGCGCCGCAAGAGCGCCTGATAGGGCGATCAACAGAACATCCCCAAAACTAACAAGCCGCCCCCGAGGGGGCGGCTTTAATTTCGTCAAAGCTGCGTTGAAGGACTACGCGGCCTTGATGTTTGCCACGGCGGTCTTGCCGCTGCGGCTGTCGACTTCGGTGTCGAACTGCACCTTCTGACCTTCGGCCAGGCCTGTCATGCCTGCGCGCTCAAGGGCGGTAGCATGAACGAAGACGTCCTTGCCGCCATCATCGGGCTCGATAAAGCCAAAGCCCTTTTGCGTATTGTAGAATTTCACAGTGCCCGTATTCATCGGGTAGTCCTTTCGTCTAGTTCAGTCCAAAGTTGCTTAGGCCACGCTATTGCGCGGGCAGAAGCGAGAGTGTCGATGTTTGGGAGGTCTTGAACGTGCGCCGAAGCGCGACGGCCACATTGTCCGGCCAAATGTCGATAGCTATCACATAGGCGAAATGCGTGGCTTTTGCAAGGCACATCGCGCCCTTCCCGTGCTAGGAGCGGGCTAATGCGCGAAAATTGGGGTAAAATGGCGGATCAGGCGAAGACGGGTGCCACCTCGCACGGTGGCGCCCAGAGCGGACCGAGCCTTCACCGCTCGATCGGGCCAACGCAGATGGCTCTTTACGGGCTCGGCAGCATGCTCGGGGCTGGCGTCTACGGGCTGATGGGCAAGGCGGCCGGCCAAGTGGGCAACGCCGTGTGGCTTGCCTTCGTCGTCGCCCTGGTCGCGGCGCTCCTAACCGCGCTGTCCTACGCCTCTCTCGGATCGCGCTATCCGCGCGCGGCGGGCGCCGCCTATGTCACACAGCGCGCCTATGGCTTCCCCCTGCTCAGCTTCATGGTGGGGCTGGCCCTCGTCTGCTCCGGCCTCACCTCGATCGCAACGCAGAGCCGTGTGTTCGCCGCGAACCTCATCGAACTCATCGGTCTCGACGGCTTCCCCGTGGCCTGGTTGGCGCTCGGCTTCCTGATGATCATGACCGGCGTCGTGTTCCGCGGCATTCGCGAGTCCATGTGGGTCAATGTGCTGTGCACCATCGTCGAGGCGTCGGGGCTCATTCTCGTCGTGGCGGTCGGCGTCTCCTTTTGGGGCTCGGTCGACTATCTGGAAACCCCTGTGGCGCCCGGCGACGATCACGTCGTCCTCATCGTCATGCAAGGCGCGGTGCTCGCCTTCTTCGCCTTTATCGGTTTCGAGGACATGTACAACGTCGCCGAGGAGGTGCGCGAGCCGCAGCGCACGATCCCCATCGGGCTGATCACGGCCATGGCCGCCGCCGCAATCCTTTATATCGCCGTCGCCATTACCGCCGTTTCGGTGGTGCCGTGGCAGGAGCTCAGCGCCGCGCCGGGGCCGATTACCGAGGTCGTGTCGCGCGCCGCGCCGTTCATTCCACCAATTCTGTTCACCGGAATCACGCTCTTTGCCGTCGCCAATACCGGCCTCGTAAATTTCATCACGGCCTCGCGCCTGCTCTACGGCATGGGGCGGCAGGGGTTGCTTCCGTCGGTCTTCGGCCACGTGCATCACGGCCGGCGGACGCCGCATGTGGCGATCCTCGTTCTCTTCCTCATTCTGGTGCCGCTAGCGCTGACGGGGACCATTACCGAGCTCGCCTCCGCAACCGTGCTCCTGCTGCTCGCGGTGTTCGCCGTGGTAAATGGATCCCTGTTCGTCTTGCAGGGACGCAAAGGCGAGGAGCGCGGCCTTTTCGAGATTCCCCGCTTCGTGCCGGCGCTCGGAACCATCGTATGTCTCGTGCTGATCGTGGTGCGTGTCTCGACCGGAGATTGGCGCGCACCGGCCATCGCCGGCGGCTTGCTGCTCGCCTGTCTCGCGATCTATGTGGCGATGCGCGCACACACGTTTCCGGCAGGCCGCAAGATCGAGCAGGACGACTAGAGAAAGCCGCTAGCGCGTGTTGCGAAGATGGTGTGGCGGATGACGCTGGTCGCCACGGCGGTTGAGCCGCCGCACATAGGTGATCGCCGCGTCGGGGCGTTCGGCCTTGACCTTGAGCGCCGCGATCAGAGCATCCTCCGCTCTCACCACGATCCGGTCGCCCTTCCCTTCCAAATTGATGCCGACGGTGAATTGCGACTGCATTGGGTGCGTCTCCCGTGAGCTGGGAAGGTGAGTTTACACCATTCCCCGGGAGCCCCTAAAGCCCGATCGGTTTATGAAAGGCTTGCCGATCCAAAGCCATTGCCCTTACGGACGAGCATCGGTGCGCTACGGCGCCGAGGCGGCGAGGCTTCCGTTTATGGGCTTTCGTGAGGGAACCGGAGAGCCAGCAACAGGCGGCGACACGGCAGCCTCGTCATCCGGCTTGATCAGCTTATCGAGCTTGTAGACGTCATCGAACGTCTTCACTTGGCCCTGCTCGTCCACCAGGGCTGTGAAATAGGTCATGTGCACGGGGATTGGCTTGTCGAGCTTGACCTCGGTGGTCTTGCCTCCAGTCGCCAACTGATTGACCTTTGCCGTGCTCCAACCGTTGCTCTCGGCCAAAAGCAGGCCTGCGACCTTCTCGGGATTCGCAACGCGCGGGTCATTTTGTCCTTCAGCCCGCACCGCCCGCGAGAGCTGGCTACGGATGATGGTGTCATGCATGAAGACGTTGCGATCGTTCGGGTAGAGGAACTGGACCTTGCCGAGAATATTAGTGGGGCCCGGCGCCTGGACGAAAGTGAGTTTCGACAGATTGACCGTGTCCCAGTCGATCTGGCTCGGATCGATCGGCCTGCCCCGGTTTTTGACCGTCAATTGATACTGCTCGAGAATCGACGTGCTGCCGCCGCCAAAAAAGCTCCCGCTGTTTCGCAGCTTGGGTAGAACGTCCCTGCGAATGACGGAAAGCGGCACGACCCGCTCGGGGTTGAAGACGATCTCTTTCATCTCGGCCGAAAGCACCGGGGTGGGGCTGCTGGGATTGCCAACCACGGCCTTCTCGGACTGAACCGTCTTGCCGTCCTTGACGACGTGCAGCATGAACTCGGGGATGTTGAGCCACACGTAAGACTCTCCGAGGGTCTCGGGCATCCAGCGCCAACGGTCCATGTTGATCTTGAGGCGCTCTTCCTCGTCCTCGGATTGTGCCTTGAGCAGCGCCTGACGCAGTCCCGTGAACTGCTCATGCTTGGGATGCAGATCCGTAAGATAGGCAGCCGGCGTCGATGTCGCGGCGATCTCGGTCAGCACGGTTTCCGGCGCCTTGAGTGTCGGGGTCTGGTCGAAGACCTTGCTCACGGCCTCGGGATCGACGAGCCCGCCGCGGGCGGCGCGGGCGTATCTCAGGATGGCGAGGCTGATCGCGATCTCCGTCGCCGCCTGGTCATCGGCAACGGTCGGGCGGTAGCTCGCCGGCGGGACGGTGAACAGGCCTGGATCGAGACCCCATTCCCCTGCGCGCGCCATCTCGCCGAGAATGGCTTGGCCCCCCGGCGTGATGCCGTCGCTCGTGAGCCATAGGGCGGAACCATTATGCGCCGCATAGAAGGCTTCAGCCGCCGCGAGGTCGTCGGGGTGCGCGCTCTGACGCAGGGCCGGGTCACTGATCCTCTGGCGAATGGTGTCAGCGATGAGGAGCTTCTGCGGACCTGCCGGCTCGAGGGCCATTTCCTCCTGCGCCTGGTCTTCGGGGTCCGACAACGTGGCGACGGTGTCAGCCTCCTGCGCCTCGCTCGCGGCGAGGCTGGCAGGGTTGTCGGGAATTTCGACGACGATAATGCTGGGGGTCGCGATCTTCTCTTGCCCGCCGGACATCAGCACAACGCCGAGCACGGCGACAAGCGCCAAAACACCTGCCGCTCCGAGGATCGCGACTAAAGACCGTCTACGCATCCCAGACCCCCGCTTTCCGCCTTTAGGTTAGTCCCGCAAGGGACCCCCGGCTAGCAAGAATTGCCGCGGCATAAGCGAAAAGCCCGGTTTTTGGCGGTTTTTAGCGGCCGGATCTGAGCAAACTTACGGGCGCACCTCTTGATGCAGTGCGTCAATTGCCTATACTCGTTTTGAGGATAGGGAATGGCCGGCCCTTGTGCCGGACCTTTTTACACCCCATATATACTCAACATGAGTATATATCCACAAGGAGGCCTTGAGCCCATGGCGACAGTTCAGACCGGCACCCCGGAGTGGGAGGCAAAGGCGCAAGCCGTGCTCCCGCCTGCCCTTCTGCCTGACCTCGCCTATACGCCCGAGGTAGCGGCGGAGACCGCGCATCTTTATGAGCGCGTCAAACGCGTCATCCCGCCGATCGAGTGGCCGGGCTTCGCCCCCTATGTCAAAGCCATCAACGACCTCAAGCGGACACGCAATGCCGTGATCCTGGCGCACAACTACATGACACCCGAGATCTACAATTGCGTCGCCGACGTGGTTGGCGACTCGCTGCAGCTTGCGCGCGAGGCGGCGAAAGCCGACGCCGAGGTGATCGTGCAGTGCGGGGTGCACTTCATGGCCGAGACGTCGAAGCTGCTGAACCCCGACAAAACGGTCCTGATCCCCGACATGCGCGCGGGCTGTTCGCTGGCGGCCTCGATTACCGGCGAGGACGTCCGGGCGCTGCGGGAGGCCTATCCGGGCGTGCCGGTGGTGACCTACGTCAACACTTCGGCCGACGTGAAGGCGGAGTCCGATATTTGCTGCACCTCGTCGAACGCGGTGCGCGTGGTGGAGTCGCTTGGCGCCAAGCGGGTGATCATGATCCCCGACGAGTTCCTCGCCAAGTGGGTGCAGACCCAGACGGATGTCGAGATCATCACCTGGAAGGGCCATTGTGAGGTACATGAGCGCTTCACAGCCGATGAGCTGCGCGCATATCGCGAGGCCGATCCCGGCGTGAAGATCATCGCCCATCCGGAGTGTCCGCCGGAGGTGATCGACGAGGCCGATTTCACCGGCTCGACGTCCGGCATGATCAAATGGGTCGAGGACAACCAGCCGTCCAAGGTGCTGCTCGTGACCGAGTGCTCAATGAGCGACAACGTGGCCGTCGATGTGCCGAACGTCGAGTTCGTGCGGCCGTGCAATCTCTGTCCGCATATGAAGCGCATCACCCTGCCGAAGATCCTGGATAGCCTCGTCTTCATGAAGGAAGAGGTGACCATCGATCCGGCGGTGGCCGAGCCGGCCCGCGCCGCTGTCGAGCGGATGATCAATCTCAACCATTAACAAGGGCGCGCTCGTTCGGCGCGAGGCCGATGTGATGAACTCCGGGAAGCACAGTACGGGGAACGGCATCGTCGTGGTCGGCGCCGGGCTCGCGGGCCTCTTTACCGCGCTCAAGCTCGCGCCTCTCCCCGTCACCGTGATCTCGCCTGCGCCCTTCGGCGAGGGTGCGTCCAGTCTATGGGCGCAAGCCGGTATCGCTGCGGCACTCGCGGAAGGCGATACGCCCGAGGATCATGCCGCCGACACGGTTCGCGCCGGTGCCGGCATCGTCGACGAAGGCGTTGCACTGTTCATGGCGCGCGAGGCGCGTCAGCGCATCGAGGATCTGCTGCGCTATGGCGTGCCCTTCGACAAGGATCTGGAAGGGCGCCTGGCGCTCTCTCATGAGGCGGCGCATCGCACCAAGCGCATTCTCCATGTGAAAGGGGATACGGCGGGCCGCGCCATCATGGGCGCCATCACCGAGGCCGCTCGGGCCACCCCCTCAATCACCGTGCTTGAGGGTTATGTTGCGCGCGATCTGGTCGTGCAGGACGGCCGCGTACAGGGCGTTTCCCTGGCGCCCGCCGACGCCGAAAGCACCATGGAGAACCTGGTGCTGCCCGCACGCGCCGTCGTGCTGGCCACGGGCGGCACGGGACAGATCTACGCCATCACCACCAACCCGAAGGAAGCCCGCGGCGAAGGCCTGGCCATCGCTGCACGGGCGGGGGCGGTGATCGCCGATGCGGAGTTCATACAGTTTCACCCGACTGCCATCGACATCGGCCGCGATCCCGCACCGCTCGCCACCGAGGCGCTACGGGGCGAAGGTGCGCTTCTGATCAACAACAAGGGCGAACGCTTCTTGCGTGCCGTGCATGAGGACGCCGAGCTCGGGCCCCGCGATGTCGTCGCGCGCGCCGTCTATCGCGAAGTCATGGGCGGGCGTGGTGCGTTCCTCGATTGCCGTCCACTGGGGCCCGAGCTCATCAAGAATTTCCCCACCGTGGTCTCGACCTGCCAGTCTGCCGGCATCGATCCCACGCAGGAGCCAATCCCCGTTGCGCCGGCGGCGCATTATCACATGGGTGGCATTCTCACCGATGCTCAGGGGCGCAGCACGCTTGATGGGCTGTGGGCTTGTGGCGAGGTGACCTCGACCGGCGCGCATGGCGCCAACCGGCTCGCCTCGAACTCGCTGCTTGAGGCGGTGGTGTTCGCAGCGCGCGTCGCCCGCGATATCGCCAGCGCCCCGCCGCCGCTCCCCGCGCAGACCATTGCCGTCGATGCGCAGGAGACCGACGTCCAGAGCCATGACACAGAGGCCGAGCGGAGGCTGCGTCAAACCATGGCAGAGGAGGTCGGCGTGATACGCGACGCCGGCACGATGTCCAAGGCCCTTTCCACTATCCTCGAGCTGGAGCGCGAGAGCCGGGGCAACACCAGGCTCGGCAACATGCTTACCACCGCCAAGCTGGTGACGGCCGCGGCGCTCGCACGAAAAGAAAGCCGCGGGGCGCATTTTCGTAGCGACTACCCAGCGCCGGACGAGGCACAAGCGAAGCGAAGCTTCTTGACATTACCGCAAGCCAATGAGATCGCCCGGAGGGCCGCGGGCATGTCGAGCCCGCCACGGCTTCGTGTGGTCTCGCAGGGATGACGCATAGAGGCTCCTCCCAGCTGCGGCTTCCCGAACTCCTTGTCACTCAGGCGGTGCACACGGCACTCGCCGAGGATCTGGGACTTGCGGGCGACATCACCACGGATTCCATCATTCCGCCGGATGCGCAGGGCGAAGCCGCCATCGTGATACGGGAGCCCGGCGTCATTGCCGGGCTCGATCTGGCCGAAGCCACATTCAAGGCGCTCGACCCGAACGTGGAGTTCGTCCGCGTCGTGGAGGACGGTTGCGAAGCGGAGGCCGGCACAACGGTTGCCAAGATCAAGGGCCGTACGCGTGCGCTCCTGACCGGAGAGCGGACGGCGCTCAACTTCTTCGGCCGCCTCTGCGGTATCGCTACCCTAACCGCCGCCTATGTGGCGAAGGTTGAAGGGACGCTCACGCGCATCGCCTGCACGCGGAAGACAACGCCAGGCTTGCGGGCTTTCGAGAAATACGCGGTGCGCTGCGGCGGCGGAATCAATCACCGCTTCGGGCTCTACGACGCCATCTTGGTGAAGGACAACCACATCGCCGCGGCGGGCGGGCTGGAACCGGTGCTCAAGCAGCTCCGCGCGCTCGCCGGCCATATGGTCAAGATCGAGGTGGAGGTCGACACTCTCCAGCAGTTGGACGAGGCGCTGCGCTTCCCGATCGACGCTGTCCTGCTCGACAATATGGGTGTGGCCACGCTCAAGAAGGCCGTAGCGCTTGCCAAAGGCAAAGTGCTGACCGAAGCCTCAGGGGGCGTCAGCTTGGAGACGGTGGCGGAAATTGCGGCGACGGGCGTCGAGGTGATCTCGGTCGGCGCGCTTACTCACTCGCCACGTAACCTAGACTCATCGCTTGAGTGGGCGCGGGTGAGCTAGTGCCGGCGACGGCGCTGACGGAGCCTGAAACGGAGTCGGTGACGGCGCTCACGGCTGAGGCGAGAGACAGTGTCGGCAGCAAATAGCCTGCGTCATCATCGGACTCGGTGTCGCTTTCAGGCTCGGCCGAAGCCTCGACCAGATATGGCTCTTCGTTGCGCTTCTTGTAGAAGATGTGGGCGCCGATCTTGTCGACCTTGTTCATGCGGCGGGCCCAGCCCGGGCGCACATAGTTCGCATGATAGAAGGTCGAGTAACCCACCTCGGGAAGCCACAGCTCGCCGGACATGATGCGCTTGGACAAATCCTGGGCCAGCGCCCATTGATCCTTGTTCCGCGGATTGTCGGAGTGTCCATCACAGGCGAAGGAGAACTGACAGCCTTTGCGCATCTGCCCCTGATACACCACGCCGCAGATCGTCTGCGGGAAGACCGGGCTGCGCACGCGGTTGAGGATCACTTGGGATACGGCGATCTGACCGCGCTCCGGCTCGCCGCGCGCTTCGAAATAGATGGCCGTGGCCAGACAGCGGCGCTCGCGGTCCTCGAACTCGGCTTGGGTCTCGCCCTTGTAGCGGAAATTCAAACCCTCTTCGCTGGGACGGTAGGCGACATCGACGGCGCTCGGCCTGAAGGCATCCACCTCGAAATCGGCATTAAAGGGCGACGAGTAGCTCGCGTTCATGAACAGCGAGTTCTGACCGCGACCGGCGGGAGGCGCCGTGAGCGCGACCTCGGTGGTGGTGGGCTTGAGCCGGTCGGCTTTGTCCGACCCTGCAACGGGCTTGGTCAGGACAGGACCGCCCGCGAGACTCGCGGTGATCAGCTGCTTGCCGGCGGCGGTGACGTCATCGCCGGCGAGATAATGGTCGGCGCGCGGACCCTTGGACGCGGTGTTGAAGAGCTTGCCGGCTTCGCGCGAGATGTAGAGGGGATTGGAAGAGGCGTCCGCCGTGCGGACCGCGGTGGAAACGAGATTGGGATTGGAAACGGAGAGTACGACCTCAGTGGCAAGGGGGGCGCCGTGAACGACGACGAAATAACCCACGCCAATGAGGGGAAGCGGCACGAACGCAGCAATCGCGTGCCACATCCGACGAGACGAGCGCCGGCGCATTATCCCTCCAGGTCCCCGTTCGGAAGAACCGCCGGTGCGCCCGGAAGTCCCCCCACGCATTTACCCTAGGGCGTGTCCATAACGGTCCACGCAAAATCTAGGGAGTCCCCAAAAAATCCAGGCAAGTTGGTGGGAAATTAGCGTTCTAACTTGGTAGCCCCCCACCGGTTCGAGCCCGGAATCCCGTCTATTGCCGTTAACGTTGCCAGATAATTTAGGGCAAATTGTGTTGGTCGGCAACGGGAGCCTATTTCGGCTTGGAAGGGCTAATTATCCGTTAACCCTGTTTTTCAAGGCCGCCTGGGCCGCCGCGAGGCGTGCGACGGGCACGCGGTAGGGTGAGCAGGAGACATAGCTCAAGGCAATTTTCTCACAGAATTCAATGGTTTCGGGGTCGCCGCCATGCTCGCCGCAAAGGCCGATCTTGAGATCGGGATGGGCCGCGCGGCCCCGCTCCGCACCGATCTGCATGAGCTCTCCGACCGCAACGTCGAGCGTCATAAAGGGATCATGGTGAATGATCCCTTTCTCGGCGTACTCGCTCAGGAATCGCCCGGCGTCGTCGCGGCTCAAGCCAAAGGTGGTCTGGGTCAAGTCATTGGTGCCGAACGAGAAAAACTCCGCGCTCTGGCCGATTTCACCGGCCATCAAACAGGCGCGGGGCAGTTCCACCATGGTTCCCACCTGGAATGCGACGCTCGTCTCCCGCTCCTTCTCCACGGCGCGCGCGGTCGCGTCGATGCGCTCCTTGATGATGTCGAGCTCGGCCTTGGCGGCGACGAGCGGCACCATGATCTCGGGCGTCACGCGATCGTGCAGCGCCTTGCCCGTCTCGATCGCCGCCTCGAAGATGGCGCGCGCCTGCATCTCGACAATCTCCGGATAGCTGACAAGGAGCCGCGCGCCGCGCTGGCCGAGCATCGGGTTGAACTCACTTAGGACGGCGATGCGCCGCTTGAGGCGCGCGACATCGACACCCATGGCCTCGGCCACGTTGGCGATGGCGTCCTCGCCATGCGGCAAGAACTCATGCAGCGGCGGGTCCAAAAGCCGAATGGTGACGGGGTGGCCGGCCATGATCTCGAAAAGCTCGATGAAGTCCTGTCGCTGCGATGGCAGAAGCTTGGCGAGCGCCTTGCGGCGCGCTTCCTGACTCTCGGCGAGGATCATCTCGCGCATGGCGACGATGCGGCTCTCCTCGAAGAACATGTGCTCGGTGCGGCACAGCCCAATGCCTTCGGCCCCGAAGGCGCGGGCCTGGCGCGCGTCATCGGGCGTATCGGCGTTGGCACGGATTTCCAAGCGCCGAAAACCATCGGCCCACGTCATCAGTGTTGCGAAATCCTCCGAGAGCTCAGGCTGGCGCATGGTCACGCGCCCCTTGATGAGTTTGCCGCTGGACCCGTCAATGGTGACGATGTCTCCCTTGCGCAGCGTGATGCCTGACGCTTCGAGCGTCTCTTGATCAAGATCGATATGCACCGCGCCCGCCCCGACCACGCAAGGCCGTCCCATGCCGCGCGCGACCACCGCCGCATGACTGGTCATGCCACCGCGGGTGGTGATGATGCCGACAGCCGCGTGCATGCCTTGCACGTCCTCCGGCGAGGTCTCGATGCGGGCGAGGATCACCGTGTGCCCTTGGGCCTTCAGGTGAACAGCTTCATCGGCGTCGAAAACGATCTCGCCGGAGGCGGCGCCCGGCGAGGCCGGCAGCCCTTTGGCAAGCACGGTCATCTCGGCGGTGGGATCGAGAGTTGGGTGAAGGAGTTGATCCAATTGCGCGGGCTTCAGCACCAAGACCGCTTCCTCGCGCGTGATAATCCCCTCATCCGCCATATCGACGGCGATCTTCAAGGCCGCTTGCGTGGAGCGTTTGCCCGAGCGGGTCTGCAGCATGAAGAGCCGGCCCTCCTGCACGGTAAACTCGATGTCCTGTAGATCGCGGAAGTGCCGCTCCAGATTGACGCAAGCCGCCTTCAGATCGGCGAAGGCTTCCGGCAACAGCCCTTCCAGGGACGGCTTGCCGTTGCCCGAGGCGTGGCGCTCTCTCTCGGTTAGGGGTTGCGGCGTGCGCAAACCGGACACCACGTCCTCGCCTTGCGCATTCAACAGGAACTCACCAAAGAGCTCGTTGGCGCCGGTCGACGGGTTGCGCGTAAAGACAACGCCCGTGGCGCTGTTGTCGCCTCTGTTGCCAAACACCATGGTCTGGATCGTGACGGCGGTGCCCCAGTCGTCGGGGATGTCATGGAGCCGGCGATAGGCGATGGCGCGCGCGTTCTGCCAGGAGCCGAACACCGCGGCAATGGCGCCCCAAAGCTGCTCATGTAGATCTTGCGGAAAGGGCCGCTCCAGCTCCTGCGCCACCACGGCCTTGTAGCGGGAGATGATCTCCCCCCAGTCATCGGCGCCAAGTTCGGGATCGAGCTCGAAGCCCTTCAGGTTCTTGTAGTTCTCGAGGATTTCCTCGAACAGGCCGTGATCGATGCCCAGCACAACATCGGCATACATCTGGATGAAGCGGCGATAAGTGTCATAGGCGAAGCGGCGGTCCTCGGTGAGCCGCGCCAGACCTTCCACGGTCTGGTCGTTGAGGCCGAGATTGAGCACGGTGTCCATCATGCCCGGCATGGAGGCGCGCGAGCCCGAGCGCACGGAGACCAGCAGAGGATTGTCGACATCGCCGAAACGGGCGCCGGTGATGTCGGCGATGCGTTCCAGCGCGTCGTCGACCATCGGCTTCAATTCGCCGGGTAGCTTGCGGCCGAGCTCATAATAGTCGGTGCACACCTCAGTAGAGATGGTGAAGCCGGGCGGCACGGGCAGACCGAGACTGGACATTTCGGCGAGGTATGCGCCCTTGCCGCCGAGGCGATCCTTGTCCTCGACGGACCCATCGGCACGCCCATCGCCGAAGGTGAACACCCATTTGGGTGTCACCTCCGCCTCCCCGACTTCGCTCATTGCGTGTTCCATGGTCCTCCGCACCGGCCCATCCTTTTAGCTGTCTGACGGGCTTCGCACAAACGCGCTCAAGGAGGAGGCTTAAGGACGAACGGGGCGCGGCGTCTTTGCGTTCCGGTGTGCGATGAAATCGCCGCCTTGAATGAGGCGCGCATTCGGCGCCGTGCTCACGCCGTAAGCCCAAGCTGAGATGGTGCGGCCGTCTGTGAGCTTTACTGCCAAGGGCGCACGCACATAGTTGGGATCGCCCGCCTCATAGGCATCGAGCTCAGCCAGCAGCTTGCCGCCGGGCTTGAGCGCATAGACATCGCCGACGATGGCGCGCTTCTCGTTCGCATCGAACATGGCGGCCGGATACCAGCCCATATCATAGAGACGCCCGGGGACGCTGCCTTTGCCGACAAGCCGCGCCTGCGAGGAAAGCCGCCGCGCCATGGCATGATCGCTCTCCGAGCGGAGCGTGCCGTAGACGAAGATATGCTCTGGGTCGCTCATTCAGGCAGATCGATCCGCCCATTGTCTTGCATCGGCCAAAACGGATTGTGCGCGACTTCCCAGGCGTGCCCGTCAGGATCGGCGAAGTAGCCGCTGTAGCCGCCCCAAAACGCTTTCTCGGCCGGCTTGAGGATACGGGCGCCCGCGGCTTCCGCAGTCGCCATCATGGCATCAACCTCGGCCTCGCTTGCATAGTTCATCGCGACGGAAGTGCCGCCATTGCCGGTCCAGATATCCCCGGCCTTGGCATCTTCCTGAAGCGCGTCGCGGCCGAACAGGCCCAGCACGACGCATCCAGCTTGCATGAAGGTCACCGCGTCCTGGCTGGCGCTCGATTTCTTGAAGCCAAGGCGCTCGTAAAATGCGGTGGCTTTGGCGATATCGGCAACGCCAAGCGTAACCAGACTGATGTGCGGCGACACGCTCATGATCCCGCGATCTTGGAGAAGTCGGCGACGGTCATTGTGGTGGCGCGGATACGGTTCAGAAGCCGCAAGCGGTTCTCGCGCAAGCTCGGATCGTCGGCGTTGACCGTCACATTGTCGAAGAAATCATCAACCGGTGCGCGCAACAGGGCCATGGCGCCCATGGCGGCCTCGAAGTCTTCGTTCGCGACGGCGGATGCTGCCGCTTTCTCGACCTCGTCCACGGCTTTGGCCAGCGCTTTCTCTTGCGGCTGATCTAGCAGCGCGGGATCGGGCGCCTCGTCGAACGACTTGCCGTCCTTCTTCTCCTCGATGCGCAAAATATTCATGGCGCGCTTGACGCCGGCAAGTAGGTGCTCGCCATCGTCCGTGTCGAGGAAACTACCAAGCGCCTCGACGCGTCGGGCAATGGTCAGGAAATCATCGCCGCCGAGCGAGAACACGGCGTCTACGAGATCGTGCCTTGCGCCTTGATCGCGGAGATAGATTTTCAGGCGGTCGGCGAAGAAGTCGAGGAGATCATCGGCGTCCTGGACAGCAGTTATGAAAACGCTTTCAGCGATCCCTCGCACAGCATCATCAAGCAACGCTCTGTCCAAAAGAGCCTCAAACTCAGGCGCCTTTTTGATATGGTCGGGCATCTCAAGCAGCGCTTCAAAAGCGCCGGCGGACCTCGCATCAATAAGGTGCCTCCGCCACTGGAGCTCTAGATTCCTAAATAGCAGCCAAAGGTCGAGGCGAATATTATTCTCCAGCACGATCCGAATGACACCGAGCGCCGCGCGGCGCAGCGCATACGGATCTTTCGAGCCGCTCGGTTTTTCGTCGATGGCCCAGAAGCCCGTGAGCGTGTCGAGCTTGTCAGCGAGCGCCACGGCGATGGCGATGGGCTCGTGCGGCACATCATCCGTCGGACCCACAGGCTTGTAGTGGGCGGCGATGGCCTCGGCCACAGCCGGGTTCTCTTGCTGATCGAGCGCGTAGTAGCGGCCCATCACGCCTTGCAGCTCGGGGAACTCGCCAACCATGTGACTGACCAAGTCCGCCTTGGCGACGTAACCGGCGCGCTCTGCATCGTCGGGATCGGCGCCGACCAACGGCGCGATCTCTCTCGCCAGGCGGAAGATGCGCTGCACCCGCTCATATTGCGTGCCGAGCTTCTCGTGGAAGGTGATCTCCTTGAGCTTCGGCACCCAATCTTCGAGGGATGATTTGCGGTCCTGATCGTAGAAGAACTTGGCATCGGCGAGTCTCGCTGCGATCACGCGCTCATTGCCGGCCGTGATGGCCTTGCCGCGATCCTCGGCCTTGAGATTGGCAACCAGCATGAAGCGGTTGGCGAGTTTGTCGTTCTTCTTCAGCGAGAAGCATTTCTGATGCGCCTTCATCGAAGTGGCGAGCACTTCCGGCGGCACGCTCAGGAAGTCCTCGTCGAATTCGCCCAACAGCGGCACGGGCCATTCGGTGAGCCCTGCGTTCTCGGCGAGTAGCCCCTCGTCCTCGACCAGCGTGAGCCCCTGCTTCTCGGCGAGCTTGTGGGCGTCCTTTGAAATTGTCGCCGCACGCTCGTCCGAGTCGAGAATGACGAAGGCGTCTTTCAGCTTCGCCGGATAGTCCTTGAAGCTCCTCACAGCGAAAGATTTCGGCGCCATGAAGCGGTGGCCCCGTGTGCGATTGCTGCTTGAGATGCCGTCGATCTCAAAATCCACGACCTTGCCGTCGAGGACGCAGAGGATGGCATGCAGCGGCCGTACCCAGCGTAGCTTACCGGCGCCCCAGCGCATCGCTTTCGGCCAGGGGAAGCTGCGGACGATCTCCGGCACGATCTCGGCAATGACCTCGGCCATCTCGCGCCCCGGCTTCTCGATAAGCGCGACATAGAAGCTGCCCTTCTTGTCTTCGCGCACCTCAGCCTGATCGATGGACTTGAGGCCCGCGCCTTTGAGGAACCCAGCGATGGCTTGCTCCGGCGCACCGACACGGGGGCCCTTCTTTTCCTCGCTGATATCGGGCGAGCGCTTGGGCAGACCGTCAACGACCGCCGTCAGGCGGCGCGGCGTGGCAAAGGTCTTGATCTCGGCGAAGTCGAGGCCTGCTGCTTTCAGTTTGTCGCCGAGCAGCCGTGCAAGGTCCTCGCGCGCGCGGGGCTGCATGCGCGCCGGAATTTCCTCGGAGAAGAGTTCAAGCAGAAGCTCGGCCATCGCGCCTATGCCTCACTCTTAGGTGCGAGATCTTGACCGAAACCGATATCGTGGTCGTCAAGATCTTGGATGCCGAATTCGAGAACGCCGTAAGGCTTCTCGACGAGTTCGTAGTCGATATGCGCGCCGCGCTCCTTCATCTCCTCGAACATGGCCTTCGCGTCGTCGACCCAAAAATAGGCGTTCCACATCTGGTTCTTGATACGCCAATAGGGAACAATGTCGTGGCCGGCTGGCGCCTGGGTCAACATGACATGGGCTGTGTCGCGCGCGGCAATGGCGAAGTCCGGCGGCTCGCCCCACACACCGAGCGTCTTGAAGCCGACCTTGTCGGCCCAGTAAGCGACGGTCTTGGGGAGATCGCGCGCGAACAGCACCGACGCCTGCTGCAGTATCTTGGCTCGCGTCATGACGCGGCTCCGCCGGCTTCGGTCTTGAACCATGCGGCGCAGCACGCTTTGGCGAGATCGCGCACGCGCAAGATATAGGCTTGCCGTTCGGTCACCGAGATCACGCCCCGCGCGTCGAGAAGATTGAAGATGTGCGAGGCCTTGATAGCCTGATCGTAGGCCGGCAGCACCATCAGATGCCGCTCGCCGTTCTCGCCCGCGGTGAGCAGCGCCTTGCACTCCGCCTCCGTGTCGCGGAAGTGCTCGAAGAGCTTCGCCGTGTCGGCATGCTCGAAATTGTAGCGGGAGTATTCCTGCTCAGCCTGGAGGAAGACATCGCCATAGGTGACCTTGTCCTTGCCCTCGCAGCCGTTGAAGTTGAGGTCGTAGACGTTGTCCACGCCCTGCACATACATGGCCAGCCGCTCCAAGCCGTAGGTGAGCTCGCCGGACACGGGATCGCAGTCGAAGCCGCCGACCTGCTGGAAATAGGTGAACTGCGACACCTCCATGCCGTCGCACCACACCTCCCAGCCGAGCCCCCAGGCGCCGAGCGTGGGGCTTTCCCAGTCGTCCTCGACGAAACGGATGTCGTGGTTCTTGGGGTCGATGCCGATGGCGTACAGGCTCTCCAGATAGAGGTCCTGGATGTCGGGCGGTGACGGCTTCAGGATCACCTGGAACTGGTAATAGTGCTGGAGCCGGTTCGGGTTCTCGCCATAGCGTCCGTCTTTCGGGCGGCGCGAGGGCTGCACATAGGCCGCGCGCCAATGTTTTGGGCCCAGCGAGCGAAGCGTGGTCGCCGGGTGAAAGGTGCCCGCGCCGATCTCCATGTCGTAGGGCTGGAGGATGACGCAGCCCTGATCGGCCCAGAAGCGCTCAAGCTTCAGGATGAGGTCCTGGAAGGACGGTGCGGGGCGGGATTTCGTGATTTTCGACATGACCGATTCACGTGGCAGGATTTGGCGCGAAGCTATTGCCTTGCGCGCGCCAAGGGAAGCCAAAGCTTCTCGGCGATGACAAGGGGACGCTAACGCACCTGCTTCGGGCGGTAGACACCGGTGGAAGGGTCCCGCTCGAGCGGCACGGCGTGATCGACGTCGTGGTGCTCCATCGCTTCCTTCGCGTCACGAAGGTCGGCGGCGATACGCTCCTGCTCCTTCCTTAGGTAGCGCCGGACGAAGAGGAGCCCGGCGCCCGCGGCGACGATCAGGAGAAGTTGCGGCATGGCTTACAACCCAAAGCGCGACCAAAGGGCGCGCGCTTCCACCGCCGAGATGACGTCGGCCGCGAGGCCGTTCGGCCAGAGGCCAAAATCGAAGCTGCCCGCGCCCACGGACACGGCTCGCTTGCGGCGGAACCAAGAGGTGGCCGGCGCCACGAGCCTGAAGCGCACATCGTCGCCGAAGACCTCGCGCATCTTGGAGCGGAGATCCGAAAGCCCGTCGATGAGCCCGAGCTCCGCCGCGGTCTTGCCGGACCAGAACTCACCCGTGAACAGCTCCTTGTCCGGCTTGCCGAGCTTGTCGCCGCGCCGGGACTTGACCAAATCGATGAAGGCGGCATGCACATCTTGCTGGATGGCCTTGATGCGCTTCACGTCGGCGGGCTTCTCCGGCAGGAAGGGATCGAGCGTGTCCTTGTTGGCGCCGGCGGTATAGACGCGCCGCTCCACACCGATCTTCTCCAGGAGACCCGGAAAGCCGAACGTGGCGGCGATGACGCCAATCGAGCCCACGATGGAGCTGTCGTCGGCGTAGATCTCATCGCCCGCGCAGGCCAGCATGTAGCCACCGGAGGCGCAGACGTCCTCGGCGAACACATAGACTTTGAGATCCTTCTCCTCGGCGAGCGCCCGAATGCGCTTATAAATCAACGTGGACTGGACCGCGGACCCGCCGGGTGAGTTGATTTGAATGGCGACCGCCTTGGCGCCGCGCATGGAGAAGGCTTTCTCGATGGCCGAGGCGGCGGTCGTCAGCGTCAAACTCGGTTTGAGTGGCGTGCTCATGCCGATCGGCCCGGTGAATCGCAGCACGGGCACCAGCGGACGGGACTTCGTCCACTTTTCCGGCAGATATGACTTCAAGACATTTAGAAAACCGTCGTCGCTCATATGTTCACCGTATCCTCGGACTCGCCTAGATCAAGGGCCACTTCCATAAATCTGTATCAATAAAGGCCACACCAGGGCAGCGCTGAAGCCAATAATTAAGGCAGTCACGCGCACAGACATCGGCATGTCGAAATAGCTTGCTATACTTTTTGCCTACGGTGGACGTTTACGTCTGCCGCTCCGAGCGGCGCGCTTTGATTGCTGCGCTGCTCCGCAAGGAGGACATCGCTATGAAGAAATTTGCGATCACGACGGCGGCGGTGGGTGTTCTGGCATTCACATTCGTCTCGCTGATGCCCCAGCCGGCGGACGCCGGATGGCGGCGCAAGGCTTTGCGGCACGGCTACGTACCCGGTGCAACGGTCTATGTCGGGCCGCGCTATGGCTATTACGCGCCGCGCCGCCGCTACTATGGAAGGTGCGGATATTACGGCTGCGGCGGCTATCCGTACGCCTATTACCCCTATTGGCGCGGGCGTTACTATCGCGGCTGGTATTAGGCGCGCGCACCGCCAAATCTAGGCTCTTAAAGGGCCGTTCCCAGCGATGGGAGCGGCCCTTTCCTTTGCCCGCATGCCGATGGTGAACGATGGATGAACAGGCGCCTCAGCCTGGGTTCAGGCCACGCTTCCTACAACGACACCATGACCGAGGAACGTTCCGAGCGGGCGCGGAAGCGCCGAACTGGAGGTCAAAAAGCAATGCTGAAGAAGCCTCTTATCGCAGCGGCCACCATCTCGTTGGTGGCCTTCGGCGCGACAGCGGCCTACGCCGGCAAAGGCGGTGGTGGCGGCGGTGGCCATGGTGGTGGCGGCGGTGGCCAGCACGGCGGCGGCGGTGGCGGTGGCCATGGTGGTGGCGGCGGTGGCGGTGGTCATTACGGTGGCGGCGGTGGCGGTGGTCATTACGGTGGCGGCGGTCATCACGGTGGCGGCGGTCATCACGGCCACCACAAGTTCAACCGTTATCCGCCCTTGTGGCTGAACTACTCCTGGTATCCGCGCTGCCATTACGAGACCCAGAAGGTCCGCATCAAGGTGCGGGACCGCCGCGGACGCCCCTACCGCAAATGGGTTTGGCGAGATGTCAAGGTCTGCAACTAGCGGACCTTACGCGCCCGAGAGCTCTCCTCACGCTCGGGCGAATCGGGGCTGCCGCCCTTCCCCCCCGGGTGGCGGCCCCTTCCTCTTTTCGGTGCGGCAAGGTGCAACGCCTCGCCATGCCTCAACACCGCCTCGGCTTCTTCCGTGTAAGCCCCATCGGGCCCATGCAGGCACAGACCCGGGAGAAGCCGCAGGCTTGCGCGGCTGCCTTTGCGCCCCTGCACGATGACGCGGGTTGCGGGGGCTTGCGCTTTTGAAAACAGCGGGAAGACCGCCACGTCACCGAACCGATCCTGCAGCAGATCCAACAGCGCGCCGAGACAGTCGGGCCTATGGATCAGGGTCAGGGTGCCGCTTGGGGCGGCCATGGTGGTGAGGAACCGCACCCAACGCCCAAGCTGGCCCTGCGGCATGACATGGGCGGCAGCCCGCGCGGCATCGGGGGCTACGCGCACGCTCCCCTCCGCGTAAAACGGCGGATTGGCCATGACATGGTCATAGCCTTCACGGACGAGCCCGGCATCGCGCAAGACCTTGGCCGAAGCGGCGATGTCCGCCTCAACGGCCGTGAACCGTCCCGCGAAGCCGTTCCGCGCGGCATTTTCCGCTGCCAGAGAGCACAGGCGCGCGTCGACCTCGACCGCCGTGACGTCCGCCTTGGGAACACGCTCCAAGAGGCAAAGCCCGGCAACGCCGACGCCTGAGCCGGCATCGAGCACGGACTCACCCTGCTTCGCAGCCACGGCAGCGGCCAGGAATACGGCATCGCTGCCGGCGCGGTGGCCGGATTTCGGCTGGACGATCCCGATACGTCCGCCGAGGAAGTCGTCGGTGGTGGTGGTGCCTGTCTTGCCGCCCGGGCGATCAGGTTTTGTCTTCGCCATTGATGTCATGACCAACACCCGCCTCGGCGAGCAGGTTGCGCGCTTGATCGATGCAATCTTCCTCGACCAGCACGCGCCGGGGCAAGATTCCGATAGAACCCTCCATCACGCTCATATTCGTATCGAATACGAGGAAGGCGATGTCGGCCTCCTTAAGAAGGGCGCTGACAAAAGACAGAAGCACCGGATCGTTCGATCGCAATAGTTCTTTCATGGCCTCAAATGCCTCTGCCAAGGACCCTAACGTCTTCAGCGTCTTGACCTTCGTGGCCGACCACCGACAATATCCCGGCAATAAGCCCTTCTGGCACTGGAGGAAACGTACCTTTGGGAGTTGTCGTCAAACTTTCCGGCCCGCGAGATCCAAGTGCGAGCCTTGCCCCCCTCGTCGCGCTTGTCGAGGAGGACATGGCCCATGTCAACCGCATCATCCTCGACCGGGCCCGCTCCAATGTCGACCTGATCCCCGAGCTCGCCCGGCATCTGATCGACTCCGGGGGAAAGCGCTTGCGGCCGATGCTCACGCTCGCCGCCGCGAAAATGTGCGGCTATGCGGGCGACGGACATGTGCGGCTCGCGGCTTCGGTCGAGTTCATGCACACGGCCACGCTGCTGCACGACGACGTCGTGGATGAAAGCAGCCTGCGGCGCGGCAAGATCGCCGCGCGGCTCCTTTGGGGCAACGAGGCAAGCGTGCTCGTGGGCGATTATCTGCTTGGCCAAGCTTTCAAGATGATGGTCGATGTCGGCTCGCTCGGTGCGCTGCGCATCCTGTCGGATGCCGCGGCGATAATCGCCGAAGGCGAGGTGATGCAGCTCACGACCGCCAACAACACCGAGACCACGGAGGACGACTATCTTGCGGTGATCGACGCCAAGACCGCGGCGCTATTCGCCGCCGCCTCTGAAGTGGGTGCGGTGATTGCCGAGCGGCCGAAGTCGGAGGCCGCGGCCTTGCGCTCCTATGGCCGCAATCTCGGCCTTGCCTTCCAACTGGTCGACGATGCGCTCGATTATTCGGGCGAGCAATCGACCCTCGGCAAGAGCGTGGGTGATGATTTCCGTGACGGCAAAATCACGCTGCCCGTTGTCCTGAGCTACCGGCGCGGCAACACCGAGGCGCGTGCGTTCTGGGAGCGCACCGTAAAAGCGGGAGAGATTCGCGAGGACGATCTCGATAAGGCCATCGACTTGATCGCGCAGCACAACGCGCTCGCCGATACCATGGAGCGGGCGCGCCATTACGGCGCGATCGCCCGCGATGCTCTTGCCATCTTCCCCGACGACGAGATTAAGTCGGCCCTGCTCGAAGCCATCGAGTTTTCGGTCGACCGCCCGTTCTAAAACCTTAAGCGGACGCCGGATCGCCGAGCATGCCCGAGGCGATCCACCAATCGGGCTCGCCTTGGGCAAGAATGGTGGCGGCACGGTGGGCCTCGCGCGGCGTTGCAAATACCGCAAAGCACGTCGCCCCGCTGCCTGAGAGGCGCGCAAGCCGGGCTCCGTCCAGCTCGCTCAAAGCCGCAAGTACGTTGCCGACCTCCGGCGCAAGACGTATGGCGACCTGTTCAAGGTCGTTACCGTGTCGGCTCGCATACTCAATGAGTCTGTCGAAATCACCAGCGAAGTCGAGAGGCGGCGTGTCGGCGGGGCTCGCGTCGAGCGGTGCGGCATCGAGTGCGCCGTAAACCTCGGCAGTCGCCAGCGGCACGCCTGGATTGACCAGCACGACGCCACAAGAGGGAAAGCCATCCACAGCTCTGACGATCTCGCCGCGGCCCGTGATAACTGCCGGCTTGCTCTTGAGGCATACGGCGACGTCAGAGCCTAGCTCCGGCGCCAGTGCCGAGGCTTCTGCGTCTGTCAGGGCGCCGTCACTGGCGCGCGCGATCAGACGCAGCGCCGCGCCCGCATCCGCCGAGCCGCCGCCGATACCCGCCGCGACAGGGAGTATCTTGACGAGGCGAAAGCGCCCCAGCGTCAGGCCCGGCCGAAGCGCCTTTGCCGCCTGTGCCGCCTCTATGATGAGATTGGTGCCGCCGAGAGCCGGCCCGAACGGGCCTTCGACCCGAAGATCGAGACCGTCTTGCGGTGAGAGTTCGACGGTGTCGCCGACGCCGGCGAAGGCAACGAGGCTGCGCAACGCATGGAAGCTGTCAGGGCGCCGTCCGACAACCTCCAGGGTGAGGTTGAGCTTGGCCCAGGCGATGTCGCGAAGCGCGCCTATTGCGAGGTCTTCTGGTCCGTATGGCCAGGGCCCGCCGCGGCTTTGGTCTGGGTGGTCTCCTCCAGCCCCGAGGCAATTTTCCCGTTCAGCGTGTCGATCTGCTCTTGCTCGGGATCCAGCGTCAAAGCCTGCTCCCACTGATACTTTGCCTCAAGCGTGCGGCCGACGCGCCAATAGGCATCGCCCAGATGGTCGTTGATGATCGGATCGTCGGGCCGAAGCTCGACCGCGCGCTCCAAATGCTCGACCGCCGCCGGCATGTTGCCGAGCCTGTAATAGGCCCAGCCAAGGCTATCGACATAATATCCGTCATCCGGCTTCAGCTTCACGGCCTTGCGGATGTAGTCCATGGCTTGTTTCAGGTTCATTCCCTGATCGACCCAGGAATAGCCGAGATAATTGAGGACCAACGACTCGTCCGGCGCGAGTTCGAGCGCCTGCTTGAAGTCGGCTTCGGCAGCAGGCCAATCCTTGAGCCGCTCGTTGCTGACGCCGCGCGAATAATAGAGCGCCCAGTTTTCCTTGGTCGGCTTGTCGACGAGAGCGACCGCCCGGGAATAGTACTCCAGCGCCTCGGCATAGCGCTCATGCGCGCGCATGATATTGCCGAGCGCATCGAGGGGACGAATGTCGTCGGGGTTTTGGGCGATGATCTTTTCGAGCAGCGCCTTGGCCGCATCGACCCGCTCCAGCGAGTTGAGCGCGAAGGCCTTCTGGATCTGCACGTTGACCCAGAGGGGCGAGTCTTCCGGGATCCGATCGAAGGCGGCAATTTCGGCATCGTATTTTTTCGCCGTCTCGTAGGCCTCGGCGAGGGCGATATAGGCGAGCGGGAAGTCCGGCTTGAGATAGATGGCGAATTGAAGAAAGACGATGCCCATGTCGAGCCCGCCCTCACCGGCCAGCGCATCGCCGATGCCGTAGAATACCTCGGCTAGACCGTCGTTCGGATTGGCCGCGAGCAACGGCGGCGTCTCACCGGCTTCGATCTTCTGAAGCAGCGCCTCGGACAGCGGATGCGGCGCGGCCTTGGCCATATGCGCCTTGATGGTTTCGATGGCGAGCTTACGGTCATTGGCGTTGACCGCATGGCGCGCATACGCGTCGGCCACTCTGAGCGTGGTCGGGCTTCGCTTGAAGGCCTGCGTATAAGACTGACGCGCCAGTTGGTGGCGTCCGGCGATGTCGGCGATCAGCGCCCGGTGATAGCGCTGATAGTACTGGGCCCAGTCGGCGCTGCTCAGGGTGTCGAGTGTGGCGAAGGACTCGCTGTGCTCACCTTCGGCCTCCTGCACCCAGGCGCGGGCCAGTGTCGAGGTGAGGTCGGCGATGGGGCCTTGGCGGGCGGCGGCGAAGTGTTCGTCGGCCTCCTCATAGTCCCCTTGCTTGAAGGCCTCGAGGCCGAGCAGAAACTGGGCGATGCGGTGCGACGGTTCGACCCGGATCAGATCCTGAGCCAGCTCGGTCGCGCGATCCCAATGGGCGGCGGCGGTTTCGAGGAGGAAAGTCTGCTCGAGAATGATCGCATTGTCGGGGTCGCCGGCCAGCGCCTTGGAATAGTAATCGGCGGCGGCGATGGTGTCATGGCTGCTGCGGGCGACGCGGCCCGCGAGGTAATTGCCAAGAAGCGTGCCAGCTTCAGGGCCATTCGGATCGTTGGGAATTACTTCGGAATACGCGGCAGGCGCCGCGAGAATCGCAACAAGGAGAAGAGACCGCCACGCCCATTTGCGCGGTGTCCCACTTTTTGAAGTCATCATGATGTTGGCCCGGTTGTCCACCGCCCCAAGTTTTGGTTCGTCCTATCCCCGAAGCAAGGGTATGTGCTTTTCACAACCCTGCAAACCGTAAAGGTTTTGAGGGCGAATCACGGCGCGTTTATGGCCCTATTGCATACCAATCGAACGCCGCGGGGATAGCGAAACCTCGGGGACTACATATTGGCGTAGTTCGGCCCCTCGCCCCCTTCCGGCGGCACCCAGGTGATGTTCTGGGGCGGGTCCTTGATGTCGCAGGTTTTGCAGTGGACGCAGTTCTGCGCGTTGATCTGAAAGCGCACCGTGCCGCCCTCCTCGATCACCTCATAGACATTCGCCGGACAGTAGCGCTGCGCCGGCTCGGCATATTCGGGCAGCGTTTGCTCGATCGGGATCGAGGGATCGGCAAGCACCAAATGAACCGGCTCGTCCTCGTTGTGATTGGTGTTCGACAGAAACACCGAGGAGAGAATGTCGAACGAGAGCGCGTTGTCGGGTTTCGGGTAATCGATGGGCTTCGACTCCGCCGCCGTGTCCAAGCTCGCAAAGTCCGGCTTCTTGTGCTCCAGCGTGTGTCCGAGAAACGGAAAGATCGTGTTGAGCCACATGTCGATGCCGCCCAACATTACGCCCAGCTTTGTGCCGAAGCGCGACCAGAGCGGCTTCACGTTGCGGACCTTCTTGAGCTCCTTGGCCAGCGAGCTTTGTTTGAGCGCTTCCGGGTAGGCCTCGAGCACGTCGCGCGCGCGGCCCGCTTGAATGGCCTCGAACGCCGCTTCCGCCGCCATCATCCCCGACAGCATGGCGTTGTGAGAGCCCTTGATGCGCGGCACATTCATAAAGCCCGCGCAGCAGCCGATCAGCGCGCCGCCCGGAAAGGCGAGCTGCGGAATGGCCTGCCAGCCGCCCTCGGTCAATGCCCGCGCGCCATAGGCAATACGCTTGCCGCCTTCGAGATGCTGCTTGATGCGCGGGTGATGCTTGGAACGCTGAAACTCCTTGAACGGGTTCAGATAGGGGTTGGCGTAATCGAGATGGACAACGAAGCCGACCGACACCAGGTTGTCGCCGAAATGGTAGAGGAACGAGCCGCCGCCGGTGTTGTCCGCGAGCGGCCAGCCCATGGTGTGCTGCACCAGCCCCGGCCTGTGCTTCTCCGCCGGGATCTCCCATAGCTCTTTCAGGCCGATGCCGAATTTCTGCGTGCCGCTTTCGCGGTCCAAATCGTATTTCTTGATGAGCTGTTTCGACAACGAGCCCCGCGCGCCCTCGGCGAGCAGCGTGTACTTGCCGGTCAGCGCGATGCCGGGCGTGTAGGACTCCTTGTGCGTGCCGTCGCGGGCCACGCCCATGTCTCCCGTGATGACGCCCTCGACCTCGCCGTCCGCGCCGATCATCGCCTCGATCACCGAGATGCCGGGATAGACCTCGACGCCCAAGCTTTCCGCCTGCTCGCCGAGCCATTTGGTGAGATTGCCCAGGCTCCCGGTGTAGCAGCCGTGATTGCTCATGAGCGGCGGCATGAACATGGTGGGCAGGCCGACGCCACCCGTCTCCGACGTCAGATAATAGAAGTGGTCTTCGCTGACCGCGTCCTTGACCGGCGCATCCTTGTCGCGCCAATCGGGAATGAGCTTGTCGAGCCCGGCCGGATCGAGCACGGCGCCGGACAGGATGTGGGCGCCGACCTCGGAGCCCTTCTCCAGGACGACGACGTTGATCTCCGTGTCCTTCTCAGCGGCGAGCTGCTTCAGGCGGATCGCCGCGGCGAGGCCTGCGGGGCCCGCGCCGACGATCACCACATCGAACTCCATGGTTTCCCGTTCGACTTGCTCGCTCATCTCCGCCCTTTCCATTCCTTATTATCCGACCGTGCTCCGCCCGCCCGCGGCCACGGCAAATCGGTGATAAGATCAATGACGCCCAGCGCTATCAATGGCCCGGCGGGGCCGGGCACTGACAAATAGAGGATCAACACGGGCATCGCAAATGACTGGAAGCCAAGCAAAAGCCGCCGCCGGCCTGCTCTCCTGGTACGAGGCCATGGGCGTGGACGAGGCGATCGGGGATGTGGCCGTCGACCGGTTCGCGGCCGCGCCGGAGCCCCGCCCGGAAGCGCGCGCCGACACCCCCGCCAAATCGCGCGCGACACTTGAAAAACCCCGCGCTAACCGCTCAGACCCGCGCGCCCGGAGCGCGGACCCCTCGTCAAGCCCCGCCTCGCTCGATCAGGTCACGACACTGGCCGAGCTCGAGGCGCTGGTCGCTCAATTCGAGGGCTGCGCGCTCAAGCGCACGGCGAAGAACACCTGCTTCTCGCGCGGCAGCGATACCGCCAAGATCATGCTGATCGGCGAGGCGCCGGGCCGCGACGAGGATATCCAGGGCAAGCCCTTCGTGGGGCGCGCCGGCAAGCTGCTCGACCGTATGCTGGCGGCCATCGGGCTGGACGAGAGCAGCGTCTACATCACTAACACGATCTATTGGCGCCCACCCGGCAACCGCACGCCGACGGCGCTTGAGATCGAATCCTGCGCGCCGTTTCTTGCCCGCCAGATCGAGCTCCTTGCACCGGACGTGATGGTGTTGCTCGGGGGCGCGGCAGCGAAGTCCACCCTCAACGTGACCGAAGGCATCATGCGGCTGCGCGGCAAGTGGAAGATCTATCAGTGCGGCGACCGCGACATTCCCACGCTGGCGACGCTGCATCCCGCCTATCTCCTGCGCAAGCCGGAGGAGAAGCGCTATGCTTGGCGCGACTTGCTCATGCTGAAGGCAAGGCTGGAGGAAACAAGATCATGACCGCGCGCATCGACGAGAGCCGCCCCTTCATCCCCGTTCGCATCGCCGTCATGACCGTGTCGGACACGCGCACCGAGAAGACCGACAAGTCGGGACCGTTGCTAATCCGGATGATCAGGGAGTCGGGTCATGAGGCGGCGGACCACGCGGTGGTCGAGGACGACGAGAAAGAGATCCGCAAGCAAGTGAAGAAGTGGATCAAGGACAAGACTGTCGACGTGGTGATCACCACGGGCGGCACGGGCTTTACCGGACGCGACGTGACGCCGGAAGCGGTGCGCCCGCTGTTCGATAAGGAGATCGACGGCTTCTCCGCGCTGTTCCACATGCTGAGCTATCAGACGGTCGGCACCTCGACGGCGCAGTCCCGCGCCTGCGGCGGTCTCGCCAAGGGCACGCTGATCTTCTCGTTGCCAGGCTCGCCGGGCGCCTGCAAGGACGCCTGGGAAGGCATCCTCAAATTCCAATTGGATAACCGGCACCGCCCCTGCTCGTTCATCGAGATCATGCCGCGCCTCACCGAAAGCAAAAAGAAGAAGAAGGCGAAGGCGCCAGCCAAGTAGAAGCGCACAGGAGCTTCTCTAATCAACGTCAGAAGTCATCGGTTTCGCGCATCGAGCTCGCCGGTGACATAGAGCTCGCGCGGGACGTAGCAGCTGTCGAAGACGTGGTTGACCTCGACCGCAGATCAGAGCGCTCTATAAGCCGCTCGGCACGCACGCGCTCCTGCCGATAGTCTTGCGCCGTGTCGACATCGCTAAGTGTCGGAGCATACGCGACAATTCGGCCAGGCAGATTGGCGCGTGTTGCCGCCAGCGTTCGGTCCGTCGACCACGGCACATCGGTGAACGGAAAAAGCTGCCTTACGGATTTTTTTAAACCGACAAGCCAATAGCCGCCGTCTTGGGCGGGCCCGAACACGGCGTCGGCGCGCCCGAGCAGCTGAAAAGCTTGCGCGACATGCGCCGGACGGATGGCCGGTATGTCGCTGCCAACGATAATGGCGGGACCCGGTGGGAGACGGTCGAACAGGGCTTGCATACGGGCGCCGAGATCGCCCTCCCCTTGCGGAACGCGCGTGAGGTAGCGCACCGCTGGCCAGCAGGGCGCTGTCACCGCGCTGTCCGGCGTGACCGCAAGATAAGTCCGCCAGCGGGCATCCGCGGCAAGCCGCACGACCGTATGCGTGAGTGTGGTGCGGTAGAAGCGCAGTGCCGCGACGTCGCCGATGCCGCGCGCGAGCCTGCGTTTTACGGCGCCCGCGACGGGACGCTTCGCCATGATGATCAGGTGCTGAGCGAAGGTACGGGAGGGGGCGAGGCGTCGCGGCGGCCTAGCCATAGAAGCGCGCGAGGACGCGCGGCGGCACGCGGAGATAATAAAGCAGCATCACACCGAGATTGCGGAAGCTCCGCGAAACATAGCCCTCGCTGCGATAGCGCTTGGCGCTGGTCACGGCGCGCGATTTGAGGCCGACGAGCTCGCGCCGCTTGAGCCGGCGGACGAGATCCACGTCCTCCATCAGCGGCAGCGGCCGGAACCCGCCGAGTTGGGTATAGTGCGCGCGGGAAATCAGCAGACCCTGATCGCCGTAGGGCAGCGCGAAAAGAAGACACCGCAAGCCCACGAGAATTTCCACGAGACGCGGCATGAACCCGTCATCGTCGAGGGCGAAGCGGAAATAGGCGGCCGCGGAACGGCGGCGTCCGCTCTCCACGCGATCGATGAAGGCATCGGCCTCCTCGGCCCAGCCGGGCTCGAGCACCGTGTCGGCATGCAGGAAGAGGAGCCAATCGCCGCGGGCGATGGCGGCGCCGGCATCGAGCTGGGTTCCACGCCCGCGGGCCGAGTCAACGATATGGGTTCCCGCCGCATCGGCGAGGACCCGCGTATCGTCGGTCGAGCCGCCATCGGCGATGATGGCCTCTTGCACCACCCCCTCCACCACGGCGGGCACCAGCGGGGCCAGCGCATGAACCAAAGTGGGCGCGGCATTGAAAGTGGGGATGACCACGGAAATCATGTGCGGACTATAGCGTTTGCCTTACTTGCGGCAATCGTCAGATAGCACCGCATCAACTATGTTCTTGATTTGTTCTCTTCGGCACCCTATATGGATGGCATGAGCGTAGCCCTCAGAAAGTCCGGCGATTCCGACAGTCTCTCGCACGACGCGGGCGGCGTTGCCTATGGCCGCCGTCACGGCCGGGGCGCCCAGACCAATCGGTCTGGCCGGTTCGAGCCGCGCGCCTATGAGCCCGTGGACGACGGCTGGGACTCGCTTGCCGAGCTCGAAGCGCTGCAGACCGAGGTGCAGGAGGTGCCGGCGCGGCGCATCATCACCAAGAACCAGTCCCCCGATATCGGCTTCGACCGCTCGATCAATCCCTATCGGGGCTGCGAGCATGGCTGCATCTATTGCTTCGCGCGGCCGACGCACGCCTTTCTCGGCCTGTCGCCGGGGCTCGATTTCGAGACCAAGCTGTTCGCCAAGACCAATGCCGCCCAGGCGCTGGAGCGCGAGCTGGCCGAGCCGAACTACCGGCCGCGGATGATCGCCATCGGCTCCAATACCGACCCCTATCAGCCGATCGAGCGCCGCTACCGCATCATGCGGCGCATCCTCGAAGTCTTGAGCGCCGCCAATCACCCAGTGGGCATCGTCACCAAGTCGGCGCTGGTGCTGCGGGATCTCGATATATTGCAGTCCATGGCCGAGCGCGGCCTGGTCAAGGTGGCGCTGTCGGTGACCACGCTCGATCATAAGCTGGCCCGCGCCATGGAGCCGCGCGCCTCGACGCCCGAGAAGCGGATCGAGGCGGTCGAGAAGCTCAGCGCCGGCGGCGTGCCTGCTTCCGTCATGGTGGCGCCGGTCATTCCGGGGCTCACCGACGCCGAGATCGAACGCATTCTGGAGCGCGCGGCGGCCGCCGGCGCGGCCGAGGCGGGCTACGTGCTGTTGCGGCTACCGCTCGAAATCGGCGATCTGTTCACGGAGTGGCTGCAGGCCAACTGTCCGGATCGGGCCAACCGGGTGTTGTCGCTGATGCGTCAGTCCCGCGGCGGCAAGCTCTACGTTTCGAAATGGGGTGAGCGCATGGAAGGTGACGGGCCTTATGCCTGGATGATCGGCCGCCGGTTCCAAATGGCGGCCGAGCGGCTCGGCCTGAACCGGCGCCACGAGCTGCGCACCGACCTGTTCACGCCGCCGGCCCGCGCCGGTCAGCAGCTCAACCTGCTCTAAGCTTCTTTTCCACAGCCCTGCGTCCCCTCCCCAGCGGGGAGTTGCAAAGCCCGCGCGCTTTGTTGGAAAGTCCCTTCCCATGGGACTGCCTGCCGAATCTTTGCCAGAGCCTCGCGTGCCGAGCTTCGAGCTTGAGACGGAGATGATGGATTGGCATGGGCTGCCCTGCGCCGGCATCGACGAAGCCGGGCGCGGGCCTTGGGCGGGGCCCGTGGTGGTGGCGGCGGTGATTCTCAATCCCGACCGCATCCCGGAAGGGCTCAACGATTCGAAGCTGCTCACGGCACAAGCCCGCGAGGAGCGCTACGAAGAGATCATGGCGACGTCTTGTGTCGCCATCGCCATTGGCCATGTCGGGCGCATCGACCGCGACAACATCCTGCAGGCGAGCCTCTGGGGCATGCGCACGGCATTTCGCTGCTTGCAGGTGCCGCAGGCCGCGGCGTTGATCGACGGCAATCTCATTCCGAAGCGTTTTCCCGGCAAAGCACGCGCGGTGGTCGGCGGCGACGGCCTGTCTTTATCGGTGGCGGCGGCCTCGATCATTGCCAAGGTCACACGCGACCGCATCATGGTGAAGCTCGCCAAGCGCTACCGCCGCTATGGCTGGGAGAGCAACAAGGGTTACGGCACACCGGAGCATGCCCGCGCCGTCAAGGAGCACGGCGTGTGCACCCATCATCGACGCTCGTTCGCGCCCATCGACCGGGCCATTCGCATTCTCGCCAAGCGCGGCGAGGCCATGTCGGTCGTCGACGACTAGCTAACTCAGCCAATCCGCAATGCGGGAAGCGATTTCTTCCGCGCCCGGCTCGATCAGAAGCATGTGGGCTTGATCTTGCAGCGTCCAGAACTCGGCTTGGGCATAGGGGTCGGCCGTCGCCTTCGCGGTCTCCAACGACACGATGTAATCTTGCGCACCCGACACACATAGGACCGGACAGCGTACCGCCGCCGTGTCGACGGCCGTCGCGCCGGTAGAATCGAACATCCAGAAGAAAGTCTCGAACAGGGCGCGGCCGGACTCCGGCCCGAACCGATCGAACACTTTGACCTGCTCCGCCTTCGGCAGAAGGTTGAGCGTGTAGAAGCAGGCGAGATCGAAATTCGGATCGAGCGCGCGCGTCCAGAACGGACCGATCGTCATCAAGTCCTGGCAGAGCTTCCTCTCCGCATCGGTGGGCGGCACGATGCCGGCGCGCGGCGCCGGGCTCAGCAGAACCAATTTCTCGGCGAGACCATCGGCGGCGAGCTGCTGGGCAATGATCGCGCCCATGGAATGCCCGAGCAGGATGGGCGTCTCGGGCAGCGCGTTCACAAAGGCGGCCATCTGCGCGCGGTAGTCGGCCATGCCGACGCTCGCCAGGATGCCTTGCCCCGTCTCCTTTTCCGCGCCGTGGCCGATCAGATCCGGCGCATGGCAGGCAAAGCCTCGCGCCTCGAAGACCTCGCGGAACGTGTCGAAGCACCAGCCGCCGCAATTGGCCCCATGCGCCATGACGATGGTTTTGCTCATGCCACGCCTCTTTTCACCGCCTGTCCCCGCATGACCTGTGGCGGGTTAAGTCCACCTTTACCCTAGTCCGCCAGCATCAGCCGGTCTCGCCGCAGAGCGGGCGCGTGCAGTACTGCGTAACAAAGAGTGGTGGATTATGGGTGTGGGGGACACCGGGGGAGCATCGCTTCCCCGCAACAAGATCATTGTCGGCGATTGCATCGAGGAGCTGTCGCGTTTGCCGGAAGCAAGCGTCGATCTCGTCTTTGCCGACCCGCCTTACAATCTCCAGCTCGCGGGCGAGCTTTACCGGCCGAACAACAGCCGCGTCGATGCCGTCGACGACGATTGGGACAAGTTCTCGAGCTTCGGCGCCTATGACGCCTTCACCCGCGATTGGCTGACCGCCTGCCGCCGCGTGCTGAAGCCGAATGGCAGCCTGTGGGTGATCGGCAGCTACCACAACATTTTCCGCGTCGGCACCATTCTTCAGGACATGGATTTCTGGGTACTCAACGACGTGATCTGGCGCAAGACCAACCCGATGCCGAATTTTCGGGGGCGCCGCTTCACCAACGCGCACGAGACCATGATCTGGGCGTCAATGGGCCCCAAGGCACGCTACACTTTCAACTACGAGTCCATGAAAGCGCTCAACGAAGACCTGCAAATGCGGTCCGACTGGCTGTTGCCGATCTGCTCCGGCAGCGAACGGCTGAAGCACGACGGGCGCAAGACGCACCCGACGCAAAAGCCGGAGGCGCTGCTTCAACGCATCATTCTCGCCGCAAGCCATGTTGGCGACGTGGTGCTCGATCCCTTCATGGGTTCGGGCACGACCGCGGTCGCGGCCAAGCGGCTGGGGCGCGCCTTTGTCGGCATCGAGCGCGAGGCGGCCTATGCTGAGGCCGCGCGGACGCGGCTGAAGGACGTCACACCGCTGGACCCGGCGTCGCTGCAAGTCGCCAAGGGCAAGCGCGCGGAGACCCGTGTGCCGTTCGGCGCCCTGGTCGAGCTCGGCCTGCTGTCGCCCGGCACGGCGCTCTACGATCCAGCCGCGCGCCATGAGGCGAAGGTCCGGGCCGACGGCTCGATTGCCTGCGCCGGGGCACAAGGCTCGATCCATAAAATCGGCGCCCATGTGCAAGGCGCCATGGCCTGCAACGGCTGGACCTTTTGGCACTATGAGGCGGATGGCGCGCTCAAGCCGATCGACGATCTGCGCGCCGCGGCGCGGGCGAAGCTCGCTTCTTAGGAGCTCGCTTCTTAGCGCGCTTGGGCCGCGCGCCCGTCTCGAAGGCGTGGGCGAGGACTTTGCGCATCACGCTCGGCAACGCCGCGGCCGGGAGCTCACGACCATGGAGCCAGCGACAGCGCTCCGGATCAGCCGCTTCCGTAACCTGCGCATCCGACCCGACGGCCGCGCGATAGACCGTCAGCTCGAGATGAAAATGCGTGAAGGTGTGCACGACGAGGCCGGGTACCGCCTGCCAATTCGCATGGAGCGGGGCGTGGTCCGCGACGGCGCCGCCATTCGGCGGCTTCTCCTTCCAAGGGGTGGACGGCGTCTCCAGCATGCCGCCAAGCAGGCCTTTGAGGGGCCGTTCGCGTAACAGCACGGCGCCATCCTCGCGCAAGGCGACGAAGGCCGTGCCTCGTCGGGTGGGCCGCGCCGCCTTGTCTTCTTTATAAGGCAGATGCTCGGCGATCCGTTGCGCGTAACCGCGGCAGCCGGGCCGCAAAGGACAAACCCCACAAGCCGGCCGGCGCGGCGTGCAAATCGTGGCGCCGAGATCCATCAGGCTTTGCGCGAAATCCCCTGCCCGGTCGTCAGGCGTGAGGCCCTCGGCGAGCGCCTTGATCTCCGCCTTGGCGGCGGGTAGCGGCGTCTTAAGCGCGAAGAGCCGCGCCACCACACGCTCGATATTGCCGTCGACTGGGGACGCGCGTTCGCCGAAAGCAATGGCGGCGATCGCGGCGGCGGTATAGGCGCCGATGCCGGGCAGCTTGCGCAAATCCGCTTCCGTCCCGGGAAATTTCCCGCCGTGCTCTTGCGTCACGACGCGGGCACAAGCGTGGAGATTGCGGGCGCGGGCGTAGTAGCCGAGGCCCGCCCATACGGCGAGTACCTCTCCGAGCTCGGCCCGGGCAAGCGCGGTCACGTTGGGCCAGCGGCGCAGGAAGTCGATGTAGCGCGGCGTCACCGCCTTCACCGTGGTCTGCTGCAGCATGATCTCGCTGAGCCAGACCTTGTAGGGGTCTTGCCGCTTGCCGGGCGGCGCGCGCCAAGGCAGCGCGCGGGCCTCACGGCCATACCAGGCAAGCAGGGCGTCGGCGGCGAAGCCCACCCCCTGGTCTCTGTGACTCTCCTGCATAAGTTCCATTCGGCGCGTCTGCTCCTAGGGCCATGGTGTAAGGTCGGACCCTGCCAGGGCAAGGGGCGGCGGCCCACTCTCCACTGGCGAAACGGGGCCACGAACAGGGCGAAGACCGAAGCTGAGAGCGGAGCATGACCGGGATCAGGCGAAAACCAAAGGGCGGCGCGCGCGCCATCGGCGCCTATATAGCCCGTGCGCTCGACCCGGCGGCGCGGGCGCGCGGCTTCGCCACCACGGCGCTGTTGAGCGACTGGCCGGCCATTGTCGGGCGGGACCTCGCCCGCTTCACGATGCCCGACCGGTTGATCTGGCCCCGGCGGCGCGACGACGAAACCCAGGCGCCGGCCAAAGGCCATCGGTCCGGCGGCGCCACGCTCGTGCTCAGGATCGAGGGCCCGCGCGCCATCGAGGTGCAGCACCGTTCCAGCCAGATCCTGGAGCGCGTGAACAGCTATTTCGGCTATCAGGCGGTCACCGAGATGCGGTTCCTGCAAGCGCCTATCGGCCGCGCGGCCAAGGCCAAACCTGCGCCGAAACCGCCGCTTCCTGCCTATAAGCTCCCCAAATCGGCGGGCATCGCCGATGCGGGCCTGGCGCGCGCCCTGTCGCGGCTCGGCGCCAGCACGAAGGCTCGTCTCACGAGGGGTTGAGGCGGACGAATATTTCTCGTACTTGCCGGATCGGGGCCGATCAACGATTGTAGGCGCCCTGAGGCGGCCAAGGCCGCGATCGATCCAGTCCAAGCCGGAGTAGTGACCGTGGCGAAACCAAGCAAAAAGCCGACCGAACCATCAAGCGACGACACCTCCGGCGGGACCAATAAGACTGGCATCTATGTGATTGGCGCGGTGGTGGTCGCGGCCGTCATCGCCGGCGTCTTCTTCTTCCGGGACGATCGCCCGCGCGATCCCAACGCGCCGAAGGAAGATCCGGCGGTCGCGGTGCTGATGGAGGAAGGTCCGCTCGAGGATATCGTGATGGGGAATGAGGACGCGCCCAACGTCATCGTCGAGTACGCCTCGATGACCTGCCCCCATTGCGCGCATTTCTACACCGAGGTGTTTCCTCAGGTGAAAGAGAAGTACATCGATACCGGCAAGGCCCGCTTCGTGTTCCGCGAGTTCCCGCTGGACGGGCTTGCGGTCGCCGCCTCCATGCTGGCGCGCTGCTCCGGCAATGACCGCTTCTACCCCATGGTCGATGCCCTGTTCGAGACGCAAAAGACCTGGGCGCTGCCTGGCGAGGACGGCAAGGAGAAGCTGCTGCTGATCGCCAAACAGGCCGGCTTTACCCAGGAATCATTTGATAAGTGCTTGGCGGATAAAGAGCTTTTCGACAAGATCGTCGCGGTGCGCAAGAAGGCGCATGAGGAATACGGCGTCGATGCCACGCCGAGCTTCTTCGTCAACGGCAAGCGCCTAAAGGGCATCGGGCTCGAGAATTTCGAGACCGCGATCGACGGCGCCCCCGCAGACACGCCGCCCAGCGGCTAAGCCAAGCGGTGCTTGATGGGATTTGCTAGGGGAGCCGCACTCGTCCTGACCCTCGCCGCGCTCGGCCTTTCGGCGTGCGGCGGCGGGGCCGGTCCGGCCGCCGAGACGGCCATTCCCCTCAAAGAGCAGATCCTGGAGCCGGGGCCACTCGGCGAGCGCGAATACGGCAACCGCAACGCGCCCGTGACCATTATCGAGTACGCCTCCCTCACCTGCCCGCATTGCCGGAACTACCACGCCAAGGTGTTCCCCAAGGTGAAAAGTCAATATGTCGACACGGGCAAAGTCCGCTACATCATCCGGGAGTTCCCCATCGGGCGGACGGCCGGGACGGCGGCGATCGCCACCAGATGCGCCCCCAAAGCCAAGTACCTGCCGATGACGGAGGCTTTCCTGTCCCGGCAGCGCGAATGGGTGAGCCAGGAGGTCCGGCCAGACGCCATCTATTCGGTGGCGAAATCAAGCGGTATGAGCCGTGCCGAATTTGACAAATGCCTATCGAATCAAGCCATTATCGATGGCCTGACAGAGGTGAAGCAGCGGGGACGCAAATATGGCGTGATCGGCACGCCGACCCTCTTCATCAACGGTCAGAAACTGCAAGGTGCAGTCACCTTCGAAGAGGTCAAAGCCCTAATTCAACCACAGGCTTCTTGATCTCCGGCGTTGCGAATCACGTCGAACCGCTGCCAAGTTCCCGTACTAAAGTCCGCGTCTTCCACGCGTCGCCATTTCCATTCGAGGACCGCCAGCCCGTGCAGATCACCAGACTCCGCCTACTTGGATTCAAGTCGTTCGTGGAGCCCACCGAGCTCCTGGTCGAACCCGGCCTGACCGGGGTCGTCGGCCCGAATGGCTGCGGCAAGTCCAATCTGCTCGAGGCGCTGCGCTGGGCCATGGGCGAGACCTCGTATAAGAGCATGCGCGGCACGGCCATGGACGACGTGATTTTCGCCGGCTCGCAAGACCGGCCGGCGCGGAACATGGCCGAGGTGACCCTGTTCATCGACAATTCCGAGCGCAAAGCACCCGCCGAGTTCAACGACAGCGAACTTCTGGAGGTGACGCGGCGCATCGAGCGCGAGGCGGGCTCCGCCTTCAAGGTCAACGGCAAGGACGTGCGGGCGCGCGACATCCGCTTGCTGTTCGAGGACGCATCGACGGGCGCGCGATCGCCCGCGCTGGTCCGCCAAGGTCGCATCGGCGAGATCGTGAACGCGCCGCCTCAGGAGCGCCGCCGGGTGCTGGAAGATGCCGCCGGCATCGCCGGCCTGCACAGCCGCCGGCACGAGGCCGAGCTTCGCTTGAAGGCAACGGAGAGCAATCTCGCGCGCCTCGCCGATCTGATCGGTCAGATCGCCTCGCAGCTTCAGGCGATGCGCCGCCAGGCCCGCCAAGCGAAACGTTACCGCGACATCTCGGGCAAGATCCACGAGATGGAGGCCTTGCACTATCACCTGCAGTGGCTGGCCGCATGCGCACAAGTCGAGAATGACGAGACCGCGTTCCAGGACGCGCTCGCGGCGGTCGCCCAAGAGACCAAGGCCGAGGGCGAGGCCCTGCGCGAGCAGGCGCAAGCCGCCGAGAAGCTTCAGCCTTTGCGCGACACCGAAGCTCAGCGCGCGGCCGTGCTGCACCGTTTGAGCGTCGACCGCGACGCACTGGAGCGCGAGGAAGCCCGCGCCAAGGCCCGCCAGGCGGAGCTCGAGACGCGGCTGGCGCAAGCCTCGCGCGATCTCGCCCGCGAGGAGGAACATATCGCCGAGGCCGAAGACAGGCTGCGCGGGCTTGGCGAGGAGACCCGGAAGCTCGAGGAAGCCAGCGCCAAAGACCAGGAAGAGCCCCAGCTTCGCGAAGCCGCGGCCAACGCGGGCGCAGCACTCTCGGCCGCAGAGACGGCCTTGCGCCAAGCCACCACGGAACTTGCCGAGGCCCGCGCCGAACGCAGCCGTCTCGAAAACGAGAAGACCAAGATCGCCGCGCGCATGGCGCAGCTCGAAACCCAGTCGGGGGATCTCGAGCAACAGCTCGCCACGCTCGAGGCCGAAAGCGGCGGCGGGGCCAAGCTCGGCGAACTCCGCAGCGAGGCCTCCAGGCTTTCCGACCAGGTCGAGGAGACCGAGACCGCGCTTTCAAACGCAGAGACGGACGAGGAGCAAGCCCGCGCCGAGGAAACGCGCCTCCGCTCGCTCGCCAGCTCCGCCAAGTTGGCCCGCCAAGAAATCGAGACCGAGCTTTCGACGCTGATCAAGCTGCTCGCGCCGGCCCATGACTGGGCGCCCATCGTCGAAGAGGTGAAGGTCGAGGGCGGCTATGAGCATGCGCTGGGCGCCGCACTGGGCGACGAACTCGATGCGGCGGCCGAAGATACCGCGCCGGCCCATTGGCGGAATCTTGCCGACGGCGCGAACGATCCGGCGCTGCCCCAAGGCGCGACGCCGCTCAGCCAGTTTGTGAAGGCGCCGGAGGCGCTCGCCCGCCGCCTCGCGCAGATCGGCGTGGTCGAGGCCGCACAAGGCCGGGCCATGCAGTCCCAACTGAAGCCCGGCCAGCGCCTCGTCTCCATGGACGGCGATCTGTGGCGGTGGGACGGCTATAGCGTCCAAGCCGGCACCGCGACCGCCGCCGGCGCGCGGCTGGAAGAGCGCAGCCGGCTGGAGGCGCTGAAAGAGAAAAAGACGGAAGCCCTTGACGCGGAGTCGTCTGCCGAGACGGCGTTTACAAAAGCGACCGAGCGCGCCGAGACAACGGCGCAAGCCACCAAGTCTCTGCGCGTGAGGGCCAAGGAGACCCATGGCGAGCTTGACCGCGCACGCGAGGCGATCGCTGCATGCGAGCACGAGGCGCAAGCCAACAGCAAGCAGCTCGGCGCGATGGCCGAGGCGCTCAGCCGCACCAAGGCCGCGTTGGCCGAAGCGAAGGAGCAGGCGGACGGCACGGACGAAGGGCTGCTGATGCTTGCCGCCGTGGCCGGCCTCGAAGCCGCGCTGGAAGCGGCGCAAGGCGAGGCAGCAACCTCGCGCGCCAACGCCGCGCGCGCCGATGCCAATCTCGAAGGCTTCGAGCGCCAAGTGCGCCTGCGCCAGGAGCGGGCGGAAGCCATCCGCGCCGAGGAAGAGCTTTGGCAGAAGCGCATCACCAACTCGCGGGAGCAGATCGAGACCTTGCGCGCGCGCAAGCAGGAGACGGCCGCCGATTTGGAAGCGCTGGCCAATCTCCCGGCGGAAATCGAAGAGCGTCGCGGCAAGCTGATGGAGGCGATTGCCGAAGCCGAGCGCGAGCGCGCCAAGGCGGGCGACGATCTCGCCGTAGCCGAGACCGCGCTGAAAGCTCAAGAGAAGGCCCTGCGCGCGGTGCAAGAGCAACTGGCGGAAGCCCGCGAGGCCAAGGCCCGCGGCGAAGCCCGGCTCGAAGGCGCGCGCGAGCGGCGCAGCGAGTTGGCCCGGTTGATCCGCGAGCAACTCGATTGCGCGCCGGAAGAGTGCCTTGAACGCGCCAGTCTCAAGGAAGGCGCCGAGATCCCTCCGCTAAGTGACGTGGAAGAGCGTCTGGTCAAGCTCAAGGCCGACCGCGAGCGGCTCGGCGGCGTCAATCTCCGGGCCGAAGAGGAAGAGGTGGAGCTTTCGGCCCAGCTCGAAGAGATGGAGCGCGAGAAGGCCGACGTGGAAGAGGCCATCGCGCGCCTACGTCAGGGCATCTCGAACTTGAACCGCGAGGGGCGCAAGCGTCTCTTGGAGGCGTTCGAGACGGTGAACGGCCACTTCCAGCACCTGTTCAAGACGCTGTTCGGCGGCGGCTCGGCCGAACTCAAGCTGGTCGATTCCGACGATCCGCTGGAATCCGGGCTCGAAATCTTCGCCCAGCCACCCGGCAAGCGGACGCAGACGCTGACGCTGCTCTCGGGCGGCGAGAAGGCTCTGACCGCCATGGCGCTGATTTTCGCGGTGTTTCTGACCAACCCCTCGCCGATTTGCGTGCTGGACGAGGTCGATGCGCCGCTCGACGACGCGAATGTCGACCGATTCTGTCGGTTGATGGAGGAAATGGCTCGCGAGACCGACACGCGCTTCCTGATTATCACCCATCACCCGCTGACCATGGCGCGCATGAGCCGGTTGTTCGGGGTCACCATGTCGGAGCGGGGCGTGAGCCAGCTCGTGTCGGTGGATCTGGATACCGCTGCCAAGCTCCGCGACGCCGGTTAAAGGGCCCAGATTTCTCCCGGATTTCGCCTTCTCCCTGCGGCGCCGTGACTTCCTTGACAGCCCGGAATCCCAAACTAAAGTGCGCGCCAAGCTTGAGGACCATCCGGTCCTTTAGGGCTCTCCCGGAAATTGAGCAGCGCCAATGGCCGGAGCCGAAAATCAGTCCGGACGCTCACGAGGCGGCCGCGACACAGACGCTATTCGGCAGCGGCTCGACGCTCTCGGGGGGAAGCTCTCGACGGCTCAAGGCCGGCGCCCGCAACCGCCCGAAGACGAAAAAGGGCGGGGCCAGGCGATGGGCCAGGCACTCAGGCTGGCGACCGAATTGGTCGCCGGGGTAGCTGTAGGGGGATTCATCGGCTGGGCGCTTGACCAGCTGTTCGGCACAGCCCCGTTCTTGATGGTGGCGTTCCTCTTTTTGGGAGGCGCCGCCGGCATCATGAACGTGGTGCGGACGGCCAAGGCCATGCAGGGCGAGCCCATGCCGGGACATCACCTGCGAAACGCGACAGACGACGATGAGGATTAGGGGCATTTCGACGTGATTGGTGCAGCATACGCCGCGGAAGACGCAGGACACGGGGACGGTCACGGTGGTGGCGGCACCGGCCTGCCCGATCCGATGCACCAGTTCGAGATCAAGCGTCTGATCGATCTCGACGCTTTCGGCTTCGACGCATCCTTCACCAATTCCGCGCTGTTCATGGTCATCGCCGCGGCGCTCATCACCCTTTTCACGATGTTGGCCATGCGCAAGGGCGCGCTGGTCCCCGGCCGCCTGCAATCCATGGCGGAGCTGTCCTACGAGTTCGTGGCCAACATGGTGCGCGACAATGTCGGCACGGCGGGGATGAAGTATTTCCCCTTCATCTTCACGCTGTTCATGTTTGTGCTGGCGCTCAACATGCTCGGCATGGTCCCCTACTCCTTCACGGTGACGAGCCACATCATCGTCACCTTCGCGCTGGCCGCCTTCATCTTCATCGGCGTCACCATTATCGGCTTTTGGAAGCATGGCATCGGCTTCCTGAAATTCTTCGTACCTTCGGGTGTGCCCTTCGTCATGTTGCCGCTGCTCGTGGTGATCGAGGTGATCTCGTACCTCACGCGCCCCGTCAGCCTGTCGGTGCGTCTGTTCGCCAACATGATGGCCGGTCACACGATGCTGAAAGTGTTCGGCTCGTTCGTCGTGGCGCTCGGTCTGCTCGGCGGCTGGGCGGCGCTCGCCTTCATGGTTGCCTTTACCGGCCTCGAGCTTCTGGTGGCGTTCCTACAAGCCTATGTGTTCGCCATCCTCACCTGCATTTATCTCAACGATGCGCTTCATATGCACTGAGCCATCACACTAACGATCGTCCAAGGAGAGAGAATTATGGAAGCAGAAGCAGCAAAATTGATCGGCGCGGGTCTCGCTTCGATCGCTCTTGTCGGCGCCGGCGTCGGCATCGGCACCATCTTTGGCAACTACCTGCAGGGCGCGCTGCGCAACCCGTCGGCTGCTCCGAGCCAGTTCGCCAACCTGCTGCTCGGCTTCGCATTGGCCGAGGCGACCGGCCTGTTCGGCCTCGTGGTGGCGCTGATCATCCTGTTCGTGTTCTAGGCTGAGCCACTAGGCTCACACACGAGGGACACGACCATGCCGCAACTCAACCCGCTCGATTGGGCGCCTCAGCTCATCTGGCTCGTTCTCACCTTCGGCGTTCTTTATTTGCTGATGGTGTGGATCGCGCTGCCGCGCATTGGCAGCGTCATCGAGAAGCGCGCGGCTCACATCGAGGGCGATCTCGAGACCGCCGAGAAATTCCGGCGCGAGACCGAAGAAGCGATCGCGGCCTATGAGCAGGCGCTGGCCGAAGCCAAGCAGAAGGCGCACGCCATCGTCGAGGAAGGCCGCGCCAAGCTGAAGGCCGAGACCGACGCCAAGCGGGCGAAGCTCGAAGAAGAGCTCGCCGCAAAGAGCGCGGAAGCCGAAAAGCGGATCGAGGCGGCCAAGACTTCGGCCATGAAGGAAGTGAACGCCGTGGCCGCGGAGGTCGCCGCCGATATCGTGAAAAAACTAACCGGTACGGCGCCGCCCAAGGGCGACATCGCAAAAGCCGTCGAAGCGGCACGGAAGGCGTAACAGATGGATGTCCTTGCCACACCGGAGTTCTGGGTCGCCGTCTCCTTCTTCTTGTTCCTCGGGCTGGCGTTCTATCTCGGCGTCCACAAGAAGATCGCCGTGGCGCTCGATGCTCGCGCCGCGGCCATCGCCAAGGAGATCGACGAGGCCAGGTCGTTGCGCGAGGAAGCCGAAGCGGTGCTCGCCGATTATCGCAAGAAGCAGAGCAACGCCGCCGAGGAGGCGCAAGCGATCGTCGATCTCGCCGGCAAGGAGGCGTCGGCCATGGCGGCGGAAACCTCTCGCAACATGAAAGAGCAGTTCGAGCGGCGCATGAAGCTGGCCGAAGACAAGATCGGCCGCGCCGAGGACGAGGCCGTGCGCGAGGTGCGTGCCGCCGCCGCAGACGCCGCCGTGCTGGCCGCGCAGTCGGTGATCACCGACAAGCTGACGCCCGAGATGGCCGACACGTTCGTCAAGCAAGGCATCGACGCGCTGAAATCCAAGTTGAACTAAGCGCTCGTCCCAACGTGCTCTTCAAAGGCACGAGTTTTGGGAACCCCGCCTTGATGGGGTAGAGTGGACGCATGGTTCAAATCGTAGAACCCCGCCACGCCGTCTCGCTCTCCGACTACGAGAGCATCGCCGATCTGAGCCGTGCCGTGCGCGGCCTCCGCCAGGAGGCCGAGAGCCGCCTTGGCGCCCTGAACGGACGGCGCGTGGTGATGGTCAACAGCACCGCCCAGGGCGGCGGCGTGGCGGAAATGCTACCCCCGCTCTTGTCGATCATGCGCGAACTCGGTATCGACGCCCATTGGCTCGTGATCGAAACGCAAGACCACGACTTCTTTCGGCTCACGAAGAATCTGCACAATCTCATTCATGGCGCTGGCGATCCCGGTCTCACGCCCGAAGACCGCGCGGTCTATGACCGGGTGACCGTGGAAAATGCCGCCGCGATGCAGGAGTTCCTGCGGCCGAACGACATCCTCGTCATTCACGATCCGCAGCCGGCGGGAGTCGGGGCCGTGCTCCGCGAAAAGATGGATATTGCCGCGATCTGGCGCTGCCATATCGGTCTCGACAAGAAGACGACCGAGACCAGGGCGGCGTGGGATTTCCTCGAGCCCTATCTCAGACCCTACGACCACGCGGTGTTCACCGCGCCAGAATACATTCCGAGCTCGCTTGCTGGGCGCTCGACCATCATCCATCCCGCCATCGACCCGCTGAGCTACAAGAACCGGCACCTGCCCGTCCACGAGCTCGTGGGCATTCTCGCCAACGCTGCCTTGATCAAACCGTGGGGACCGGTGATCACGCCGGCCTTCGCCGAACCGGCCAAGCGGCTGCAAGCCGACGGGAGTTGGGCGCCTGCGACGGAGCCGGAGGATTTCGGCCTCCTATTCCGGCCCATCGTGACCCAAGTGTCGCGCTGGGACCGGCTAAAAGGTTTCCTGCCGCTGATGGAGGGTTTCGTGTCTCTGAAGCGCGAGCTTGAATCGCGCACCGATCTCGAAGAGCAGCACCGCCATGTGCTCCAACTCGTGCGCCTGGTGCTTGCCGGACCCGACCCGGCATCGGTGGACGACGACCCTGAGGGCAAGGAGGTTCTGGCGGAATTGTGCGCGACCTATATGGGGCTCGCGCCGCATCTCCAGGCCGACGTCGCCATGATCTCGCTGCCGATGTCGTCGAAGAAGAACAACGCGCTCATCGTCAACGCGCTGCAATGCTGCTCCGATGTGGTGGCGCAGAACTCGCTTCAGGAAGGGTTCGGCCTCACGGTCACCGAGCCGATGTGGAAGCGCGCGGCGCTGATGGGATCGTGCGCCGTCGGCATTCGCCAGCAGATCCGGCCGGACCTCGATGGCGTCATGGTTCGTCATCCCGAAGATTCCGAAGAGATCGCCCACACCCTTGACCTGCTGTTGCAGGATCAGATGAAGCGCGAGCGGCTCGGCCGCAGCGCGCGGCAGCGCGTGCACGACAATTTTCTCGTGTTCACGCAGGTCAAGAGTTGGCTTGAGCTGCTGACCAACACGATCGCGACGCGCTGGCCCTCCAGCTGATCGCCAGGCTCAAGGGCGCATTTCAGAGATCATCGGGCAACTCAAGGTCTCACGAAAGGCGGAGACCAATTCCTCTTGGCTATCCGCGGTTACGTAAAGACCGTTGCTTTCTTCCGCCAGGCATTTGATGCCGAGCACGCTCTCCTCGCCGGTCCAGCTGAAATAGGAAGTCCGGTAGGCGATGACGTGGATGGTCAGTTGCGCATTTTGCAGCTGCTTGCCGAGATGGCAGGGTGAACCCCCGCAGGTCTCCTCCCCATCAGTCAAGACGACGACGACGCCGGGCTTGCGGCGATAGTCGAGGACTTCGGCGGCGCGCTCCACGGCCGCCGTTAGAGGCGTCTTGCCCGCAGGAGTCAGGGCTTCCACCGCTTCCATGATGCGCTTGGTCGCATCGACGGCAGGCCTGAGATTGAGCTCGACATTGCACTGATTGTACGGACCCGGGCCATAGGTGATGAGCCCGACGCGGCGGTAGCGCGCGGCCGCCGGCAGCACCTTGCCCAAAGCCGACCGCACCTCGTCGATGCGCGTCACCGTGGTGGCGATGCCGAGCTTCTCGTTTCCCGACATGGAGCCCGAGGCATCGAACACGATCATGGCGTCGTCGGTGCATGAGTCGCGCTGCGTACCTTCAGCTTGCGCGAAGCCCAGCATGGCAAACAGGGTCAGCGCGGCCGCGGCGGCCGGCTCCAAGAGATGGCTTAGCCTCACGCCAATGCCTCACGCAATTCCTTGAAGGTAACGACACGCTTCGCAGCGGAAGATTCCTTCCAAGCACCGCCGCCGGCGAGAATGAGCGCGCGGTGCTCTTTCTTGGCGACCTCTTCCAGCGGAGATTGATAGCGCGCGACCGTGGCGGGCGCGCTTACGGCCGAGGCGGAAACCAGAACCGCGTCCGGCTTGAACTTCCCCACTAACGACCCAAGCTCGTCGGCAGGAGGGCCTTCGCCGATCCATTGAGGACGCCAGCCGGCTTCCATCAAGACCAGTTCGGCAAGTGACAAACCGAGCGTGTGGCGCTCGTTCTCGATGGTAAAGAGCACGGCGCGCGGCGCATCATCGGCACAGCGCATTTCGCCCAGACAAGACGCCGCGGCGCGGCGCAGTGCCTCGGTGGCCGCATGCTCCTCGAATATGCGGCAGCCGCCGGCTTCCCATTGCCTGCCGATCTCAGCGATGGCCGCGGCAACTTCATCGGCCGTCTCGGCCCAGCTTCCGGTGTTCTGGCGCGAGGCCACGAGGGCGGCTTTCACCTTTACGGGATCGCCTGTCATCAGAGCATCGAGCCAGTCCACAAGGGGTCCGCTCAGTGCCGCAGGCCGGCTGGCGGCGATAAGCCGGCGCAGCTCCGTCACATAGATACGTCGGTGGCCGCCCGGCGTGCGCTCTGCGTGGAGCACGCCGCTATCGACCCAACGCTGGATCGTCGCGGGTGCCACGCCGAGCCGTCGCGCCGCCTCTCCTGCCGACACCATCATCTCGCTCATCTCAATCCTCCACGGCCGCGCGCGCGATATTGCCTGCGCGCTCATTGCCGGTTGGGTAATAGGCCCCTGTTTGCTGGTCGCCGAACTCTTGCATATGGACCCGCCCGCTCTCGATCGCCTCGGGTTCCTTGGTGAGCTTCAACATGTTGACGGCGCAGCGATCGGCATCAAGCTCCATGTTCTTCAGCAGTGGCCGCAAATAGTAGAAAGGCTGCACCCCAACCCGGGACGATGGCCGCTGCATCAGTCGCGTATGGCCCAGCGTGTGGTGACAGCACTCATGCGCCATCAGGAAATTCGCGTAAGCCCGGTCAGATTTGAGGGTTGAGGCGTCGATGACGATCACCGACCGGTCGTCTTTGGTCGCCGATGACGCTTGCTCCGGGAAGTCTGGAAGAACGTACGTGCGGATGTCGCAATAGGGGTTGTCCACAGAGGACAACTTCCGCCGGAACTCGAACCCACCGCCTGTCTTGCGCGCCGGACCGACGCTCTGCTCCGCGCCGGGCACCAAGAACTCCTCGGCCGAAGCCCTGGCCAGAGCAGCGGCGACCCCTAAAGCGATCACAACCTGGGCCAGCGCTATTGGGGACGACCAGTCCAAACCAGGCGATTTTTCCAGCAAAACAGCCACCTCCGCTGCGAATTCAAATTTCGTTGAATGATATGAGCGATTTTTCTACTTGTAAATCGATTATTTCGGTCGCATCTTGCGCGTCGTTGACCCTCCACCGCGCCCTCCCAGCCCTGGCGCGGCACCAAGAGGCTCCGGAGCTTCCCCCCGGCTCCGGGGCCTTCCTTGGACTAAGTGCGTGAGCGGTCGTGACGGGGCGGACCGTCAAATGAGTGAAAAGGAGCAGTATCGAATGCTGAAGATCAAAACCCTGATGGTTGCCGCAGTGGCACTCATGACATTAAGCATCGGCGGCATGAGCGCGCGTGCGGCCGAGAAGGACATCGTCGACACGGCGGTGGCCGCCGGACAGTTCAAGACTTTGGCCAGCGCGCTTCAAGCAGCGGGGCTCGTCGACACGTTGAAGGGCGACGGCCCCTTCACGGTGTTTGCGCCCACGGACGAGGCCTTCGCCAAGCTGCCGAAGGGCACGGTCGAAAACCTCCTAAAGCCGGAGAACAAGGATCAGCTTGTGTCGATCCTCACCTATCACGTAGTTCCCGGAAAGGTTCAGGCCGCCGACGTCGTTAAAATGGACGAGGCGAAGACCGTGAACGGCGAGATGGTCGACATCGAAGTCAAGGGCGACACCGCCATGGTGAACGATGCCAAGGTCACCAAGACCGATATCGCCGCCTCGAACGGCGTCATCCATGTCATCGACACGGTGATCCTTCCGCCCAAGAGCTAGCGGTCCAAACCACAGACAGGGAGTGCGGGCGTCGGAAGGGCCCGCACCCCCCATTTACTGGAGAACATCGTGAAACGCTTGAACGCGGTCGCGCTCATTGTCGTGATCGTCGGCGGTTTGAACTGGGGCCTCGTCGGTCTCGTCGATTTTGATCTGGTAGCCACGCTGTTCGGCGCAGGCTCCGACCTAACCCGCATCGTCTATGTCCTCGTCGGGGCGTCCGCCCTGTGGCAGCTCGTTCCGCTGTTCGAGGCCTTCAAAAGCGGCGAAGTGCCCGCCTTGCGTGGACAATAGCCCTTTGAAGGGAGAGCCCCGCTGCGAACGCCTTCCCAACCCAGCGGCGGGGCTTTCGCCTCGAGGCCGGAGCTAGGTATGTGGCAGTCCATCTCCTACTACGCGCTGCTTGCGCTGGAATCCGTAGCCGGCGTGTTCGGCATTCGGCTTTACGAGGAACCTCAATACAAGCTGCTCGACCGCGTAGGCGAGCGTGTGGAGATCCGCCGCTATGCATCCCGAGTCGCGGCCGAGGTAACATTGCCGAACACGGGCAAGGACGCGCGCGGCGACGCCTTCCAGCTCTTGTTCGACTACATCTCCGGAGCAAACCGCGGGACCTCAGACACCGACGCTGAAGGGATCGGCCTGGCAAGCTTTGGGGCCAGCCTACACACTCTATTACGACGCGCCCTTCACACTGCCCTTCCTGCGGCGGAACGAGGCTGCGGTCATCGTAGGCAAAGCCCGGTAGCTACTTCACCACCGCGATGATGGGGCCATAGCCGCCGTGCGAGGGCGGGTCGTTGCGGCGGAGCTCGGGGGCGTAAAGCCCAGGCGCGGTGCCCCCGTCCAAAAACAGCGCATTCTTAGTGCGGAGCCCATCACGGAACAGACGAGCGAAGTCATAGAAGCTTACGCGACCGCGCGTCATGACGAAGTGAACCTTGCCGTCCGATGAGACGCCGACGCCGTTTCGGGGCTTGGAATCCTTCGACTTGACGATGAAGGCCGGGTGGATGTTCCCGTCGATGACCAGCATGGGACCGGATTGCGTCGCGAATTCAGCCTTCGGCCTTTTCGCGAGGAAGCGTTCCGTTTCGAGCACGCCGGCTCCGCCGTCACCGAAATAGAACACGCCGTTCGGCTTCTTGTAGAAATTCGGAATCTGGCTCGGCCTCCCTGTCACGGTCTCGGTGTTGGCCTTGGAAAGCTGCCTGCCGTTCTCGACATGAAGCCCGACGGGACTGAAATCGTCCTCGTACATGCCGCCGTTCATGGCAAATTCGAGCGACTTGCCCCTCTCCTCCAACGCGCCCGCGAGCGCCCTGAAAGTGCGCAACGGCCGGCCATCAGGCCCAAGCCAATAAAGCCGCATGTCGTCCTTGGCCGGATCGAAGGTGCAGACGATATAGCGCGCGTTGGCGAAGCTCTCGTCGCGGCACGGCTTGGCCTGAGCGGTGTCGGTTGCGCCGAGCGCAAAAAATGCGACGCCGAGCAGTATGAGCCAAAGACGCATGCAGGCCGCCCTATTTGAGGGCCACGAAGATCTTGTAGTCCTCGGGTCGGGTGCCGACCCGAATGGGGAAGGAAATCTCGCGCACCATGGAGAAATAGCCGACCGGCTTGCCCGAGGGTACCGTGACCCGGACCGACATCTTGTCTTTGGCCAGCGTGTTCTTGTAGGCATCTGCGGCGCGGATGCTGACCGGCAGCGTCACGGCGCCGGGTGCGCCCTTCGGCCCTAAGAGAACGCGTCCCGCGAAGCCGTATTTCACGACCACCCCGCCGTTGTAGAACCGGCATTCGCGCGAAAGCTTGGTGATCTCGCCGCGATTGACCACATACATGGCGTCGTTGTCATGACCGGACTGATAGATGGTGCGCAGCCGCTCATTGGGCCAAGCGACGACTTGCGGACAATTGAGCGCGTTTCCGGTGGCGGCGGCATCGGCCTCCGCTGTCTGGGTCCGCGGCGGGGGATCGGTCCGCGGCAGGGTATCGGGCAGCCTTTCGCTGGCGAAGCCGGTAGAATCGCCGGTGAGCTTCGACCCACCGCAGGCGGACAGCGCCATGGCGCCGGCGAGCAGCCCGCAAAGCGCCGCGATCCGCAGCCACGCATGAACCTCGATCCGCCTCAACTCATCCCCGTCCTTGGCTTGACATGCCAGGCATCCCTGCCTGATATGCCCGGGCTCGACGCGAAAAGTGCTTGAAATGTCCTGAGCTTCCGGGCCTTCGCTGAGCGCCAAACTATCTGCCCTGCCTGGACCCGACAAGGCCCGATTGGGGTCGTTCGCGGCCCAAAATGGCCGTTTCTGGAGCGCCGATGACCGGCATGGATCACGCCAATGGGCGGCATGGCGACCGTCCTTCCTTGACCGTCTATCTCGCCTCGCCGCGCGGGTTCTGCGCCGGCGTGGACCGGGCTATCCAGATCGTCGAGCTCGCGCTCGAGAAGTACGGCGCCCCGGTCTATGTCCGCCACGCCATCGTCCACAACCGCTACGTGGTCGAGACGCTGAAGGCGAAGGGCGCCATCTTCGTCGAGGAATTGGACGAAATCCCGGATACGGACGCGCCCATCGTGTTTTCCGCCCATGGCGTGCCCAAAGCGGTGCCCCAGGCGGCGCGGCACCGGCTCATGTTCGTGCTCGACGCCACCTGCCCGCTGGTCTCCAAAGTGCATGTCGAGGCCGAACGGCTTCACGAGCAAGGCGCCGAGATCCTGCTGATCGGGCATGCGGGGCACCCCGAAGTGGTCGGCACCACGGGCCAGTTGCCCGAGGGCGCCGTGCATCTGATCGAGACCCTGGAAGACGCGCATGCTTTCACGCCGAAAGATGCCTCGAAGCTCGCGGTGATCACCCAGACCACGCTTTCGGTGGACGACACCCGCGAGATCATGACCGCGCTTCAGACGCGCTTTCCGGCGATCGCGGTGCCGCGCAAGGACGACATCTGCTACGCCACCACGAACAGGCAAGACGCGGTGAAGCGAATCGCGCCAAAATGCGACTGCATGATCGTGGTCGGTTCGCCAAACAGCTCGAATTCGCTCCGCCTCGTGGAGGTAGCCGAGCGTGCGGGCTGTCCCCGCTCCATGCTGGTGGAACGCGCGAGCGAGATCGACTGGACCCTGTTCGAGGGCGTCCGCCACCTCGGCATCACGGCCGGCGCCTCCGCGCCCGAAGTCCTCGTGGACAGCATTATCGATGCTTTCGGGGAGCGCTTCGCCGTCACGGTCGAGACGGTGACGACGGCGGAGGAAAACATCACCTTCAATCTTCCCCGCCCCTTGCGGGACATGCCGGCGGCTTAGATGGCGGTCTACACGGACGTCTCCGACGAGGAGCTGGAAACCTTCATCGCAAGCTACGACATCGGCGGTCTGACCTCCTTCAAGGGGATCGCCGAGGGCGTGGAGAACTCGAACTTCCTCGTCCATACCGAGACCGGGCCCTTCATTCTCACGCTGTATGAGAAGCGGGTGCAGCCGCAAGATCTGCCCTATTTCCTGGCGCTGATGGAGCATCTTGCGGCGCGCGGCATCTCGTGCCCGCTGCCCGTGCGCGACCGCGAGGGCAGCATCTTGAAGGTGCTGGCGGGGCGTCCGGCGGCGCTGATCAGCTTTCTCGAAGGCCTTTGGGTGCGGCGGCCTGGCATCGGGCATTGCGCCGGGCTTGGGCAGGCACTCGCCAAGTTTCACCTTGCCGGCCTCGACTTTCCCATGGCCCGCGACAACGATCTCTCCCTGCCCGGCTGGCGCGCTCTGTTCGAAGAGGTCCGCGACAAGGCCGACGGCGTGATCCCCGGCCTCAAGGACGAGATCGCAAACGAGCTCGACTATCTCGGCGCCAACTGGGCGGCCGACCTGCCCAAGGGCGTGATCCATGCGGATCTGTTCCCCGACAACGTATTCTTTCTCGACGACAGGCTGTCGGGCCTGATCGATTTCTATTTCGCCTGCAACGACATGCTGGCCTACGACGTGGCGGTCTGCCTCAACGCCTGGTGCTTCGAGCCGGACGGCTCGTTCAACATCACCAAGGCGCGGGTCATGCTTCAGGCCTATGAGCGCGAGCGGGCCTTGACCGCGCCGGAACTCGACGCGCTGCCGCTTCTGGCGCGTGGCGCGGCGCTGCGCTTTCTGTTGACACGCACCTATGACCTTCTGAACACGGACGCGAACGCCCTGGTGAAGACCAAGGACCCCAACGAGTATTTGCGGAAGCTGCGCTTCCACCAGCGCGTCGGCTCCTACCGCGACTATGGGCTCGGAGAGCATTGATGGCCGCGCTTCCCAAGGTGGTCATTCACACCGACGGCGCCTGCTCTGGCAATCCAGGCCCCGGCGGTTGGGGCGCGATCCTGGAATCGGGCGCGCATCGCAAGGAGATCAAGGGCGGCGAGGCCATGACCACCAACAACCGCATGGAGCTCACGGCCGCCATCGAGGCGCTCAACGCGCTCAAGGGCCCTTCCGACGTCGACCTCTATACGGACTCGAGCTATCTGCGCGGCGGCATTACCAGCTGGATCAAAGGCTGGAAGAGAAACGGCTGGCGCACCGCCGACAAGAAGCCGGTCAAAAACGTGGAGCTGTGGCAGCTTCTGGAGCAAGCCGAGGAACGCCATACCGTGCGTTGGCACTGGGTCAAAGGCCATGTAGGCCATGACGACAACGAGCGGGCGGACGAGCTTGCCCGCGAGGGCATGGCGCCGTTTCTCGGCGGCCGAGCCGCGCGGGACGCCGGCTAGAGCTCTTTGAGGATCGCTTCGGCGGTCGAAACCTCGGCCACACCCGGGGACTCCTCGGTGTGCAGCACCGTCACCACGCCGTCATCCACGACCATGGCATAGCGCTTGGAGCGGGTGCCAAGTCCGATGGCGCTGCCGTCGAAATCCATGCCGATCTTCTTGGTGAACTCGCCATTGCCGTCGGACAGGACGACGACCTTGCCCTTGGCCCCGCTGGTATCGGCCCAAGCGTCGAGCACGAAGGGATCGTTGACGGCGACGCAGGCCACGGTGTCGACGCCGCTGTTGGCAAACTGCTCGGCATTTTCGATGAAGCCGGGCAAATGCTTCAGATGACAGGTCGGCGTAAAGGCGCCGGGGACCGCGAACAGCACGACCTTCTTGCCGCCGAAGACGTCCTTCGTGGTCAGGCTCTCGATGCCATCGGGCCCCATGAACCTGAACGTGGCCTCGGGCAGGCTGTCTCCTTTGGCGATGGTCATGCGGCCTCTCTTTCGTGCTTGGGTTTCGGGCGGCACCATAACGGTTTGGCCGTACCGGGCCAAGGCCGCACGATGGTCGCTCGATGGGGCTCGATGACCGCAAGAGGAGCTATTTTGCGGTCCAGGTGGTGTCTGTGGACCCTTGATTGGAAATAAGCGTCAAGGTGAGCGGTTTGCCTTTGATCGCGGCGGCCTCGGCCGGCGCCAGGAAGGCGACAACGAAACGCTGCTTTCCGTCTTGAAGCGGTCCAAGGGCCTTCGGCACGGGCACGAGAACCTCGGGGCTCGCGATGAACAGGTCTGTCCCCGTCGCGCCTTCCGGAAACAGCGCTTCGACCTCCAGCCCCGGCGTCTCGCCATCCAGCTGCTGCACAACCTTCGCGATGCGCGGCAAGCCATCGGCTTGTGCGGGCTTCGGCACGCGGGCAAGCGTCATCTCGATGAGCCGCGCATCGCCTTTACCGAGATCGGCCGGAAGTGTTGCGCTCAGCTCGACCGCGTTCGGAATGCACAAATCTTTGCAGAGCCCGTACTCAAAGTTGAGCGACAGCTCGACGGGTTCGCCTGGACGCTCGGGCACGATCTTCACCGGAAAGACCACCTCGTCGTGATAGCCGATCGCCGTACCGTTCGCGTCGGCGAAACGGTGTGGCACGGGGTAAAGAACTTCGGCGCTCTTCAGGTTTTTCGAACCGGCCCAATCGAAAGTGGGCGGGACGCCAGAATCGCCCGGGTTCTGCCAATAGGTCTTCCAGTCGGGCTCCATGCGAAGCTGAACGCCCGCATACAACGCCGACACCCCGTCACGGGCGATCGTGCCGCTGACCAGGCGGACTCTGGAGTTGGTCTGACCCGACCAAGCCGACTCGCCCTTGGACGCAGCGAGGCCGGCGCCGCCGAAGGCGATGCCTGAAATTGTGGCAACTGCCAACGCGGTTAGCAGCAGAGTGGCGCGTTGCGCAGAGCAAACGATTCTGTTCATGGCATCTGATCTATGACTGCTGATTTATAACTGGCTAAACATGGGGCGCAAATCTAACCGCGCCACGATGATGGCGCGACCTTGGGCAGGTTCAACATGCGTCACTCTTTTGTGACCCTTGAGCACAACGGCTGCGGCAAGACTGGCACTGCCTGCCTTAATTCACCGTTGCCTCTTCCCTCGGATCGGAACTGCTGTAGCATGGATGCATGGCAAGCCAGTCTCATGCCTCTGAAGAAGAGGGCTATCTTGACGGTCAGCTCCTCATCGCCATGCCAGCGATGGGCGATCCACGCTTTTCCCGCTCGGTGATCTATCTGTGTGCCCACTCCTCGGAGGGCGCCATGGGCATCATCATCAACCAGCGGGCGCCAAACATCAGCTTCACCGAACTTCTAGAGCAGTTGAACATCGTGCCCACGGAAGATCGGATCTCCGTGCCCTCGGAACCCGCCGGCCTTGGCGCCATGGCCGTGCATCTCGGCGGTCCGGTGGAGACCGGGCGCGGCTTCGTGTTGCATAGCGCCGACTATTTCAAGGCGGAGAGCACGCTTCCCATAGACGAAAGCGTCTGCCTCACCGCGACGATCGACATCTTGCGCGACATCGCCAAGGGAAGCGGTCCCAACAAGGCGCTGCTTGCCCTCGGCTATGCCGGTTGGGCGCCGGGCCAGTTGGAGAACGAGATTCAGTCCAATGGCTGGCTCAACTGTCCGGCCAATCCGGAGCTGATCTTCGATCCCGAGGTCGACCGGAAATACACGCGCGCGCTCGACAGCCTCGGCATCGATCCGATCCGTCTCGTCAACGATTCAGGTCACGCTTAGGCGGTGCTCGGTCCCGGCAAGGCCGTCAGCTGGTCTTGGCCCGGCGCATCGACCTCGAGCCCAGTCGGCTCGGCAGGCGCCGTGGCGCGCTCGCGTTGCTTGCGCTTGCGGTGGCTGGCAAGCGCCGCAAGCAGAGCGGCGACATCCTTCGCCGACATAGGCTCTCCGTAGTAATAGCCCTGCCCGAACTCGCAGCCGATCGACCGCAAATAGCCGGCGTCGGCTTGCGTCTCCACGCCCTCGGCCACGACCTCCTTGCCGAGCTCGTGCGCCAGCGCGATGACCGAGCGCAGGATGAGCGGCGTCTGGCCATTGAGCGAGGTGTCGCGCACCAGTGACCGGTCCACCTTGATGACGTCGAAGGGGAAGCGGTGGAGATAGCTCAACGAGCTGTAGCCCGTGCCGAAATCGTCGAGCGCAAGGCTCGCGCCATAGGTCTTGAGCCAGGTCAGAATCTCGACGGCGCGCTCGGGGTTTTCCATGACCAGCGATTCGGTGATCTCGAGCTTCAGCGTGCCCTTCGGGACGGACTCGCGGGCCAGCATCAACCTGATCTCCTGCACCATGTCTTGGCGGAAGAGCTGACGGCTCGACACGTTGACGCTGACGAATAACGGATCGCGGTCGCGCGGCAGGACACGGTGCCAGTTCGCGGCTTCCTCCAGCGCTTGGTTCAGCACATAGCTGCCGAGATCGACGATCAGTCCGGACTCCTCGGCAAGCGGGATAAAGTCATCCGGCGCGAGTCGGCCACGGGTCGGATGGTCCCAACGCAGCAGCGCCTCGAAGCCGGCGAGCTTGTTGGACGCGAGCCGGGTGATGGGCTGGTACAGCACGGAAATCTGCTGCCGATCCAGCGCCAAGCGCAGCTCGCTCTCCAGCGGCAAACGGCTCTCGTCCTCGGTGCGCATGGCCGGGTTGAAAATCTCAATACGGTCGGCACCGCCGCGCTTGGCGCGAAGCATGGCGATCTCGCCGTCGCGCACCATCTCTTGGCCGTTCTGCTGCGAGCCGTCGTGAACGACGATACCGATGGACGCGGTGAGGATAATCTCCTTGGCGCTGATCTTCATCGGCGTGCGCAGCGCCCGCCTGACACGTTCGGCCAAGGTGGCGACGTGGTGGGGGTCGCTGTCGGAAATCAGCAGGATGGCGAATTGGTCGCCGCCGAGCCGCGCCAGCGTATCTTGCGGATTGAGGTGGCGGCCGAGCCGGCGTCCCAAGGTCAGCAGCATGGAATCGCCGATGACGAGGCCGAAGCTCTTGTTGACGTTCTTGAAGCGGTCGATGTCGATGAAGATAAGCGTCGGCCGGTGGGACTGGCCTTCCGCGGCGCGGGTAATTGCGCCTTGCAGCCGGTCCATGAACAGTTCGCGGTTGGGCAGCCCGGTAAGGCTGTCATGCACCGCGTCGTGCATCAGTCTTTCATGGGAGCGTTTGAGGCTGGTGATGTCGCGCATCAGGCCGACACAGCGAAGGAGACGCACATTCTCGTTGGGCTCGGCATGCGCGCGGAGATCGTACCAGAGATAGGTGCCGTCGTGGCGCCGCAGACGGAAATCGATGACGAGGTCGCCGCCATGCTTCTCCTGAAGCGACCACAGCATGAGCCGGAACCGGTCGCGATCGGAGGCGTGCATGTGCTGGAGGAATTGGTCGACGCTGACATTGAGCGCCCCCGGGTCGAGCCCCAACTCGATCTCGATATCGCTGCCGACGGTGATGAAATCGCGGCCGGCGTGCCATTGGAAGACATGCGTGCCGGAGCCGTCGACGGCGAGCGACTTCATCTGCACGAGGCTCGGCGGGCCGAGGCTCACGCCACCGCCGCCGCTGCGGAAGGCGAATTGCGTGACCGTGAATCCCAAGAGCACGATGATCAGCACGAGGCCCGCGACAAGACCGGAGACGACAACCTCACCCGACAGCTTGCCGAGCACTATCATGGATGCGCCGAGGAGCCACACGACCAGCAGCATCCAGCACGGGATGAGCGACATGGCGCGATCCTGACCGCGCAAGGCGAAATAGCCGATCAGCACGGTGCCGACGCCCGCGATCACCAGCGTGGAGGCGCGGGCAAGCCCGGCGGCGGTCTGCGGATCGATGATGGCGACGACGATCAGGGCGAACTGGGCGGCGATCCAGCCCCAGAACATGGTCTTGATCCAGACATGCCACAGGCCAATGCGCAGGAATGTGTAGAGGAACAGAACAAGACTCGCGGCGAGCCCTGCCTCGGCGGCGGCACGGTAGACCGCCGTGCGGTCGGGCCCCACGGGGAACAATTTGTTCCAGAAGCCGAAGTCGACACAGAAGTAGATCAGCGCCGCCCAGGCGACGAGCGCAGTGGCCGGGAAGATGGCGCGATGGTTGGCGGCGAAGATTGCGGTGAGGAAGATAGCGAGCAGGCCGGTAATGCCGAGCAACACGCCGTTGAACAGCATGCGGTCTTGCTGCTTGGCCTGGTAGGCGTTGGCCTTCCACAGAGAGAGCCGCGGTACTTCGTTGGAGGCAAGCTCCGCCGCATAGGTCACGGTCTGGCCGGGCTCGAGGCTCAACCGGAACATATCGGCGCGATCACTCTTCAGCGGCTCTGGTCGGAAGCCGAGCGAGGGGGTGACCGCAGTGATGCGGGGCGCGTCGAGCTCGGGCCGGAACACGCCCGAATTGGCGAGCGTATAACGCGGCGCCACGAGCCAGCGGGTGATGCGCTCGTCCGTCGGGTTCGACAAGGCGAAGACGAGCCAGCCCGGATTTGTGCCAGGGGTGGACGCCTGCACCGCCATGCGGCCGATATAGCCGTCGGGGCCCGGCGCGGTTTCGATTTGTAGGCGGTCGCCCCGGCCCTGGTAAAGCTCGCCCTTGGCGGTGATGTCGGTCTTGGCGACCGCGGGATCGACTGGGATCGCCTCGATCGCATGCGCGAGGCCCGGGACAAGCACGGCCAATGCCAGCAGAAGCACGCAGACAAGCGAGCGCGCGCTCTGGCCTTTCGGCCAGTGAGCAATCGCGTTCACGCCTCTTGACGCATGCCTCGTCACAACCTCTCCCCCCGTTCGTTCCCGCGCTCTAGCCGCGCGGATCCGAGTCGAGCAGCGCGTAAAGCAGATGATCCTGCCAGATGCCGTTGATCCGCAGATAACGGCGGGCAAGACCCTCTTGCTTGAATCCTGTCCTCTCCAAGAGCCGCATCGACGCCGTGTTGTTCGGCAGGCATGCGGCCTCAAGCCGGTGCAGTTCGAGCGAGTCGAACACAAACGGCACGACGGCCCGAACGGCCGCCGTCATGTAACCTTGGTTGGCGTAGTCGGCGCCGACCCAGTAGCCCAGCGTACAAGACTGGGTCACCCCACGGCGCACATTACAGAGTGTGAGCCCGCCGACCAGCTCACTGGTCGCCGTGTCATGGATGAACAGCGCGTAGCCCACGTCCTCGCGTAAATCGCGCATGTAATGGCGCACGCGCCGGCGGAAGGAGGCGCGCGACAGCTCGTCCGGAGCCCAGAGCGGCTCCCATGGCATGAGGAATTCGCGGCTCGACGCCCTCAGCTCGGCCCAAGCCGGAAAATCCGACATCTGCGGCGTGCGCAGCATGACGCGCTCGGACTCGATGACCGGCCCAAAATCGCTCGGGGAGGCAGCTCGCAGCAATGCCATCGACTAGCACCCTCTTCAGGCAGCCTTGCTCGCCGGGACAGCAAATTTTTCGGCCACGGACTCGAACCTTGCAACATTAAGAATGGGCCCCACCGTGGCAAGGCTCAGCGGCGAGATGAGAACTCTCTGAACCATCGCCTGTAGATCCGCAGCCTCGACTTCCTCGACCTTCTCGATTAGCTCGGGGATCGGCAAGACGCGGTCATGAATGAGAATTTGCCGGGCGATCTGCTCTGCGCGGACGCACGAACTCTCAAGACCCGCGAGCAGCCCCATCTTGAGCTGGGCCTTCACCCGCGCGATCTCGGCGTCGTTGAAGCCGCACGCCGCCGCTTGCTCCAGCTCTTGGCGGATCACGGCGAACAGCTCGTCCGCTTTGTCTGGAGAACCGGCCGCGTGGATCACGAACATGCCGCTGTCGGTCAGGCCGGTGGAGAAGGCGTAGACGGAGTAACACAGCCCGCGCCGCTCGCGCACTTCCTGGAAGAGCCGAGACGACATGCCGCCACCGAGCGCGCCTGCCAGGATCTGGGCGATGAAATAATCGTCGGCGCCGTATGCGGGCGCCTCGAAGGCAAGCATGAGCTGGGTTTGCTCGAAGGGCTTGTCCAAACGCTTGACGCCGCCAGTATAGATGGCGCCTTGCGGCTGCGGTGTCGCGTCTCGAGGCAGTTCCGACAACCGCCGCTCGGCTTCGGCCACGAGCGCGGCATGATCGAGGGCGCCGGCCGCGGCAAGCACCATATTGGGCGCGTGATAATGGGCCGAGAGATAGGTGGCCAGATGCGCCTGCTGGAAACAGCCCACGCTCTCGACCGTGCCGAGAATGGGCCGGCCCACCGGCTGATCCGGGTACGCCGCTTCGGAGATGAAGTCGTAGACGATGTCCTCCGGCGAATCCATGCAGGCCGCGATTTCTTGGAGGATCACGTCACGCTCGCGCTGAAGCTCCGTGAGATCGAAGCGCGGGTAGAGAATAATATCGCTGAGGATGTCGAGGGCGAGCGGCATGTCGTTGCGCATGACGCGTGCGTAATAGCAGGTGGAGTCAACGGACGTCGCCGCGTTGAGATCGCCACCCACGGCTTCGATCTCCTCGACGATGTCGCGGGCGCTGCGCCGCGCCGTACCCTTGAAGGCCATGTGCTCGAGGAAATGCGCAACGCCGTGCTCCGCGTGGCCTTCCGAGCGGCTGCCGGCGCCGACCCAAATGCCCAGGGAAACGGTCTCGACTTCAGGCATCGCATGGCTGACCACGGTCAGCCCATTGGCCAGGGTTGACCGTTCCACACTCACGCCTGCACCTCCATGACCGCGGCGTCGGCCCGGCCATGGCTGACAATAAACTCGGCGACGGCGGCGAACTCCGCAGGGAGCTCGGTGCAGCGCTCGTGCTGACCGAGCTTCAGCTGCAACCGCTCGGGCTGCGCCGGCAGTTGTCCGCTCGCCCGCTTCACCGCTTCGGGGAACTTGGCCGGATGCGCCGTGGACAGCACGACCATGGGCGCGCCGCCCTGATCGGGTTCCTGATGGGAGGCCGCGATGGCGACGGCGGTATGCGGATCGACCAGCATGCCCGTCTCTTCGAAAACCCCCCGAATGGTCATCTCCGTCTCATCTTCGCCGACCGAATAGGCGCTGAACAGTTCGCGCAATTGGCCGAGCTCCCCTTGGCTCAATTTGAACGCGCCCGTGCTGCGCAGCTCCTCCATCAGGCCCCCAACACGGGCCGCATCCCGGCCGGCAAGCTCGAACAAGAGGCGCTCGAAATTGCTCGCAAGCTGGATGTCCATGCTCGGGCTAGAAGTGGCGATCACGCCTTGCGGCGCGTAAATCCCCGACGCAAATGCGCGCGGTAAACTGTCGTTGAGGTTCGTGGCGATAACGAGGCGTTGGACCGGCAAGCCCATCGCCCGGGCGGCGTAACCAGCGAAAATATCTCCGAAATTTCCGGTGGGCACAGTAAACGCCACCGGCCGGTGGGGCGCGCCGAGGCTCACGGCGGCGGTGAAGTAATAGGGGATCTGGGCGAGGATCCGGCCGAAATTGATCGAGTTGATGCCCGTCAATCCAAGCCGGCGGCTTAAGGCCCCGTCGCGGAAGAGCCCTTTCACGATCGCCTGGCAATCGTCGAAGGTCCCCTCCACGGCGATATTGTGGATGTTGGCCTCCGTGGCCGTGGTCATTTGACGGCGCTGGACGTCGCTGATGCGGCCCTTGGGATGCAAAATGAAGACATCGATGGCCTCGAGCCCGCGAAAGGCCTCGATGGCCGCGGCGCCGGTGTCGCCGGAGGTGGCGCCCACCACGGTGGCGCGGCCCCCTTTTCGCAAGAGCGCCCGGTTCATGAACCGGGACACGACCTGCATGGCGAGGTCCTTGAAGGCCAGTGTGGGCCCGTGGAACAGCTCCAGCACAAAGGCATTGGGCCCGAGTTGGGACAAAGGGGCAGTCGCGGGATGGTGGAAGCCGTCATAGGCCTCCGTCAGCACCTCGGCGAGATCGTCCTGGCAGGGATCGCCGTCCAGAAACGGACGCATGATCCGGTCGGCCGCGTCGGCATAGTCGAGGCCGGCCAGGCTCGCGATCTCGTCCGGCTCAAGCCGCGGCCAGACCTCGGGCATGAACAGCCCGCCGTCCGGAGCAAGGGCTGCCAGGAGCGCACCCTCGAAGGAGAGCGCCGGCGCCTCACCGCGCGTTGAGATGAACTTCAAGATCTGCCTCTCGCCGAAAAATGGGGCTTTTCGGCCTGACCCTAACGGTCGGAGAGGCCCCCCGCAATATGGCCAAACCCAGGCTCGTTAAGACTTCTCGCCCCGATAGGCACCCCACACATAGACGGCATAGACCGCCAGGAGGCAAATCGCCAGGCCGAACCAGGTAAAGGCATATTGGAGGTGGTTATTGACCAGGGTGAGCCGGGTCTCTCCCCCTTTTGGCCAGCCGCCCGGCACCTCGGACGCCTCCGCCTCCAGGAAGAACGGCGTGACCTGTACCGTGCCGCCGGGGAACATGGACTGGGTCATGGTGACCAGATCCCGGTAGAACCACTGATTCTTGTCAGGGTCGTTGTCGGGGATGAAGATGTTCGGGTCCTCCGGCGTGCGGAGAAGCCCCGTCACGGTGACCACCTCCTGGACCTGGCCTTCGGGCCTGGTCGAGGGGTCGCGCAGTCTCTCCGGCACGAACCCACGGTCGACGAGCACCATATGCCCGTCGACGGTCTCCAGTGGGGTGATGACGTGCCAGCCCGGCTCGCCATCGAGGGAAAATGCGTAGAGATAGCGCTCGCGCTTGTGGTGAAAGCGGCCCGCCACGCGCACGCGATAATAGCTCGGATTCTTGCGCATCTTGGCCAGCTCGATGGCGCGATCCAGGCTCACCGGACCTCGCTCCGTGCGCGCCTCGATGCGAGCGATGAGCCCTTCCTTCCACTCCAGCCGCTTGAGCTGCCACATGCCCAGGCTCACGAGGATCGCCACACCAATAAGCGTGGCAATCGTGAGCCGCAGGAATCCGCTGATGGTCATGAGGCCTCTCTAGTCGGCCAACTTCCCCTCTTCGGCCTTGTGCCTGAACTGGAGCGCGATGAGCACGCCCTTAAAGGACCGAAGCAGGAGAAGCGGCAGGATGAGGGCGAGGCTGCCCCATAGGATTGCGTGCAGCCAATAAGGCGGCTTGTAGAACACTTCCACGAGGAGCGCCGCACCGACGATAAAGAACCCGGTGATGAGGATGACGAAGACCGCCGGGCCATCGCCGGAATCGGCGAAGTCGTAGTCGAGCCCGCAAACGTCACAGCGGGGCGCGAGCGTGAGGTAGCCCGCGAAGAGCTTCCCCTTGTGGCAGGACGGACAGCGGCCGGTGAGGCCGGACCAGACGGTGGCGCCCAACGGCACGTGCTGCTTCTGCTCGTTATGTCTGTCGTCCATCGTCAATGTCGTTACAGAAAATGAAAAGGGGCGGTCAACCGACCGCCCCTGTAATAGACGGCGTTCCCGCCGCTAATGTCCGGGTGCAGCCCCGGCTCCCCACACATAGATGCAGGTGAACAGGAACAGCCACACCACGTCGACGAAATGCCAATACCAGGCAGCGGCCTCGAAGCCGAAATGCTGCTTCGGCGTAAAGTGGCCCTGCAGCGCGCGGAACAAGCATACCAGCAGGAAGATCGTACCGACGATCACATGGAAGCCGTGAAAGCCGGTCGCCATGAAGAAGGTCGATCCATAGATGTGGTTGGCGAAGCCGAAGCCCGCATGCATGTACTCGTAGGCCTGCAAGGCGGTGAAGATCAGGCCGAGCACGACCGTGCACGCCAGCCCCCAAATGAGACCTTTGCGGTCATTGTGCAGCATCGCGTGATGCGCCCAGGTGGCCGTCGTGCCCGAGGTGAGCAAGATCAGCGTGTTGACCCAAGGCAGACCCCAGGGATCGAAGGTACCGCCGAAATAGCCGAGGCCCGCCACGCCGGTCTCGTCGCTCGGGATGGGCGGCCACTCGCCACCCAGCACCTCGGTGCGCGCATAGGTTATGGGGTTGTCGGGGAACAAGGCCACGTCGAAATAGGCCCAGAACCAGGCCACGAAGAACATCACCTCGGAGGCGATGAACAGGATCATGCCGTAGCGCAGATGGAGCTGGACGACGGGCGTCTCGTCGCCGCCATGAGCCTCCTTGATGACGTCCCGCCACCAGCCGAACATGGTGAGGACGACGAGCGCGAGACCCGGCAGGAGGTACCAGAGCTCCGGATCGCCAGCCTTCTTCGACATGAAGTACATGAGAAGGCCGATCGCGAGCGTGAAGCCGCCGATGGCACCGACGATCGGCCACGGGCTCGGGTTGACGAGATGATAGTCGTGTTGCGGTTTAGCGTGGGCTTGGGCCATCTTGGTGTTCCCCTTCCTCCCCAATCTGTCTCATTGGCGCTTCTGCCGCGCCGTTCGGCTTACGATCCCGAGGTCCCATCCTGCGGCGCCGCGGCAACGTCCGACGGATCGTCGCTGCGGTAGAACGTATAGGACAGTGTGATCTCGGGAATGTTCACGGTGTTCTCGTCCTCGACGAACTTTGGATCGACGAAGAAGCTCACGGGCATCTCCATGCTTTCACCGGGGCCGAGCGTCTGCGCGGTGAAGCAGAAGCACTGTACCTTGGTGAAGTAAAGCCCGGCCGCCTGCGGGGCGACATTGAAGCCGGCGGTGCCGGTGACGGGCTTGTCGGAATTGTTGGTCGCCTTGAAGAAGGCCAGGGCGCTCTCGCCGACATGCACCTGCATGGTGCGCTGCTCGGGCGCGAAACTCCACGGCAAGTTCGGATTGACGTTGGCGTCAAACCGAACCGTTACGATGCGGTCGAGGATATCCTTGGGTGCGATCTCTGCTCTCTGAGTCGCGCCGCCATAACCCGTCGTCTGACAGAATATGCGGTAGAGCGGCACGGCGGCAAACGACAGGCCCACCATGGCCGCCACGAGGCCGGCAAGCGACAGGGCGACGAGGCCCTTCTTGTCGCGTGTGCGCGTCTGTGTATCTCGCTCGCTCATGCGCTTCACCAATCAGATCGGCCGCACAGCGACGTTGCCGCCGAGCCGGACAATGGTGACGACAAAGAACAGCACGACGAGCGCGGCGAGGATCCAGGCGATGGCCACGGATCGCTTGCGTTGACGGCGTTTGCGTTCCGCTTCCGCATCTTCCATCACAACGCCCAATTGAACGGCAACGCGCCGTTATCAAAACCGAAGCCCTGCTCCACGAGCAGCGCGGCAAAGAGCACGAACAGATAGAGGATGGAGTAGGCGAACAGGTGCTTGGCCGCTCGCTCGGCCTCCTCCCCTTCTCGCGTGCGATAGCAGTCGACGGCGAAGACGACGAAGAAGGCGCCAAGGATCGAGGTCACCACCGTGTAGAGCATGCCGCCAAAACCCATCACCGCCGGCACCATGCCGAGCGGCGCCAGGATGAGGCTGTAGATCAGGATCTGCCGGCGCGTCTCGTCGAGACCGTGCGTCACGGGCAACATCGGCACCCCGGCGCGCTCGTAGTCCTTCGCGCGGATCAGCGCCAGGGCCCAGAAATGCGGCGGCGTCCAAATGAAAATGATCAGGAACATCACGAAGGACTCAAGGCTCACCGTACCGGTCGCCGCGGCCCAGCCGATCATCGGCGGCACGGCACCAGCGGCGCCGCCAATGACGATGTTCTGCGGGGTCGACCGCTTCAGCCACATCGTGTAGACGACGACATAAAAGCCGATGGTCGCCGCGAGCAGGCTGGCTGCCACCCAGTTCGCCATCAAACCGAGACAAAGAACCGAGCCGATGGCGAGCACGGTGCCAAACGCGAGCGCTCCATCGGGCGAGACCGCACCCTGCGGCACCGGCCGCGAGGCGGTACGGGCCATACGCGCGTCGATATCGGCGTCGTACCACATGTTCAATGCGCCCGAGGCGCCGGCGCCGACCGCTATGCAGGCCAGCGCGGCAATGGCCAGCACGGGATGCATGGTACCGGGCGCCGCGACCAAGCCGACCAGCGCCGTAAACACCACGAGGAACATCACCCGCGGCTTCAGCAGCGCCGCATAGTCGGCGATGTCGCCCCCAAGGGCGACGTCGTGTTGGGCTGGTATCGCTTGGATAGTGGCGTCGGACATCGGCCTACTCACTCAAGCGCCTTTCGATCGCGACATGCTTGTGGTGCGCGCTCACTTGATGCGCGGAAGCGTTTCGAAGGTATGGAACGGCGGCGGCGACGGAAGGGTCCACTCAAGCGTGGTCGCGCCTGCGCCCCAGGGATTGTCCGCGGCCTTCTGCTTGCGCGCGAACTGAGCGATGATTCCGAAGAGGAACACCACGAACCCGGCGAAAGCGATATACGCGCCGATAGAGGAAATGAAGTTCCACCCCGCATAGGCGTCCGGATAGTCCGCATAGCGACGCGGCATGCCGGCGGCGCCAAGGAAGTGTTGCGGGAAGAAGGCGAGATTGGCGCCGATGAACATCAGCCAGAAGTGAAGCTTGCCGATCGGCTCCGAATACATGTAGCCGGTCATCTTCGGAGACCAATAGTACCAGCCCGCGAACAGCGAGAAGACCGCACCGAGCGACAACACGTAGTGGAAATGCGCCACCACGTAATAGGTGTCGTGGAAGGACCGGTCGACGCCGGCGTTCGACAGCACCACGCCGGTGACACCGCCGATGGTGAACAGGAAGATGAAGCCAAGAGCCCACAGCATGGGCGTCTTAAAGGACAGCGAGCCGCCCCACATGGTTGCGATCCACGAGAAGATCTTCACGCCCGTGGGTACGGCGATGACCATGGTGGCGAACACGAAATAGGCCTGCGTATTCACGTCGAGACCCGCCGCGTACATGTGGTGCGCCCACACCACGAAGCCGATGACGCCGATGGCGACCATGGCGTAGGCCATGCCGAGATAGCCGAAGACGGGCTTCCTGGAGAACGTGGCCACGATCTGGCTGACGATGCCAAAGCCGGGAAGAATGAGGATGTACACTTCCGGGTGGCCGAAGAACCAGAACAGGTGCTGCCACAGCAGCGGATCGCCACCATGGGCGGAGTCGAAGAACGCCGTGCCGAAGTTACGGTCGGTCAGCAGCATAGTGATGGCGCCGGCCAGAACCGGCAGCGACAGCAGCAGCAGGAAGGCCGTGATCAGAACCGACCACACGAATAGCGGCATCTTGTGTAGGGTCATGCCCGGCGCGCGCATATTGAAAATGGTCGTGATGAAGTTGATCGCGCCCAGGATCGAGGAAGCACCGGCCAAGTGGATTGACAAGATGGCGAAATCCATGGCGATGCCGGGTGTCCCCGAGGTGCTCAGCGGCGCATAGATCGTCCAGCCGCCGCCGACGCCGGTGGAGCCTGGAGCGCCCGGCATGAACAGCGAAATCACCAGAAGCACGAAGGCCATAGCCAGCAGCCAGAACGAGATGTTGTTCATGCGCGGGAAAGCCATGTCCGGCGCCCCGATCATCAACGGCATCATCCAGTTGCCGAAGCCGCCCATGGTTGCCGGCATCACCATGAAGAACACCATGATGAGCCCATGCGCCGTGACGAAGACGTTGAACAGCTCAGGATTGCCGAAGATCTGCATGCCCGGCTCCATGAGCTCGGCACGCATACCCATGGAAAGTAAACCGCCGACGATGCCACCGATGATGGCCAAGACGAGGTACATCGTACCGATGTCTTTGTGGTTGGTGGAGAACAGCCAACGCCCCACGCCGTACGGGTGATCGTGGTGATGTTCGGCTTCTGCCTGGGCGCTGTGTGCCATGACTGCTTTCCTTATCGTCCTTGTCGTTCTTGGCTCGTGGTCGTTCTAGACCATCTCAAATCCCGTCCGCCCCTACTCTTCGGCAGAGGCCACCTTCCCGCCGGTGTCGATCGCGGCAGACTTTGTCTTCGCGATCCATGCATCATATTCGTCCTGCGAGACGACGCGGACGGCGATCGGCATGAAGGCGTGATTGCGGCCGCACAGCTCGGAGCACTGCCCGTAGAACCAGCCTTCCTTCTCGGCACGGAACCAGGTCTGCTGGAGCCGGCCGGGAACGGCGTCGAGCTTCACGCCGAAGGACGGCAGGGCCCAGTCGTGAATCACGTCGTTGGACTTCAGTCCGACGATGACGTTCGCGTTCACCGGCACCACCACCTCGTTGTCGACTGTGAGCAGGCGCGGCTGACCCTCTTTCAAAGAGGCGTCGGGAACCATGATCGAATCGAAACTGATGCCCTCGTCCGGGTACTCGTAGCTCCAATACCACTGACTGCCGGTGGCCGTGATGGTCACGTCGGCCTTCGGGAAGTCGTATTGGGCGAACAGGAGCCGGAACGACGGAATGGCGATGGCCACGAGAATGAAGATCGGGATCACCGTCCAGGCGACCTCGATCGCGGTGTTGTGCGAGGTGCGGGAGGGAGTGGGGTTACGCTTCTCGTTGAAGCGTACCATCACGTAAATCATGAGCGCGAGAACGAACAGCGCGATCACAGTGATGATGATGGTGACGTAAGTGTGGAAGTCGGTGATCTGCGCCATGACGGGCGTGGCGGCGTCTTGAAAGCCCAGCTGCCATGGCGAGGGCTGACCCATGCCCGCCAAAGCTGGACCGCTTGCGAACAGACCGGCAAGCGCCGCAAGAACCGTCAGCGTACGATGCAAGATCGCCATCCCTTCACTCCTAAGCCTGCTCCCCGCCCTAGCCTTCAGCAAGAAGGTTTAGGCTGTTCCAACGGGCACGGGCAACCTTGCCCACGCCGCTCCGTAACAAGGGCGACCGCGAACACAATAGGCGCGAATTAATGGCGTCGCCCCCGCTAACAATTCTTTTTTCCTGTCTCCGATCATAGTGCCGAGACGGGTGGTTCTTTTGTGTTTTTAAAATCATAAAGGATATAGATTGGCAACACTCATGATTCAGGGCGTTATGCGGCAAATGCACGCTTGACACTGGGTTTAAAGCCTTTGTGGCCGGGCCTTCCAAGGCACGGCAGATTTCCCTCCAAAGATGCCGCCGAAATTTAGCCCCATTACTCGGCGATGGCCGTTTTCCATGCCACACATCGGTGCTTCACATCGCCCCGGTTCGCGATTTAGGACTGCGGGATCTCATTCGCACTTGCAAAAGCGAGCTTGCCGGTCCTTCTGATGATGTTCATGGCGCACAGGCCCCTTTCCCAGAATCGCGCGCGCAAAGCGCATCCGCTGACCTCGATCAGTGTTGCCCTGGCGCTCGCCGTCGTGCTGGTGAGCCAAGCGGCCGCTCAAGGTGTCGCGCCGGATGCCTCGCCCGGCGCAACGGGCCCGGGCAGCGTGGTGCGCGAGACACATGGCGCGTGGCAGGTCAGCTGCCGCACACCGCCAGGCGCGAAGGAAGAGAAATGCGCGCTGGTGCAGAGCGTCACTGCGGAAGACCGGCCCAATGTCGGGCTGACGGTCGTGTTCTATAAGGCGATTGGCGAGAACAAGAAGCTGTTGCGCGTGGTGGTGCCGCTTGGCGTGCTCCTGCCCACGGGGCTCGGGCTCAAGATCGACGATCAGGACGTCGGCAACGCACCTTTCCTCAAATGCGGCAAACGCGGCTGCGTGGCCGAGGTGGTGCTGCAGGACGAGGTGATCGGCAAGTTGAAGAAGGGTGAGAACGCCATGTTCATCATCTTCGACACGCCTGAAGCCGGCATCGGTATCCCGGTCTCCCTGCAAGGCTTCTCGGACGCCTTCGCCGGCTTGAAATAGCGGCACTCCCTTTCAGCGCATAAAAAATCGGCGGCAGAAAAGGAGAAATCTGCCGCCGATTCATCCGTCTTGGGGGACGGACTAACGTCCTGATCCGTACAGGGTCGCGGTCAGGACGCGACTTAGTAAGTATATGGCGAGGGGGATCAGAGTTTCAAGCTGAGGGCCCCAAGACCGTAAATCGGCGGGCGGCAAGGCGTTGCGAATCAAGGAGCTGAACCATGGCTTGGTACGATTGGGCTCTTTGGCTGGGCATCCTCTGCATGTTCTTGGGCACCGACTTCACGCTGAATTGGCTCGGCGGAATCGGCTTCGGCCAGCGAATCGATCGAAACTAGCCCAATTTCATCCATCGCATCTATTACCGCGTGTGGGCCTCGACCGACCCCAACGCCCGAGCTGATCGAGTCGACGGCCCAAAGGACGTGCTCGCGCCCTGGGTTACCGCGCTCTCCGTGACCAATGCGCTCGCGACCTGCCTGATCGAGATCTTGCTGCTCTACGGCATGTGGCAGGCCCCTGCCCGCCTACGTCATGCCGGCAGCCTTTGCCTTCCTGCTGCGGGCGGAGATCGAAATCATCTATGGCGCGCAGCTCATCTGGGGACCGGCGCGGATCCGAGGGGCAGCGCTCGCCAACTACTTGATCATCGGCCTGGTGCCACAGGTGTTCATCCCTTGCCTCGTGGCCATGCGCTTCTCCGGCATGGGGATCACACCGCTATCGCTTGCCATCTTCATCGGCATTCCGGTGGCGATCCTGGTGTGGACCTGGATCGTCTATCGTCACAACCCAGTACCGGAGCTTGAGGTGAAGAAGGGCTAAGGCGCGTGCGCCTAACGTGCGTTTTGCGGAACGTGCAGCCCTTCGGACTCCGACCAGTCCCTGATCTTCTTCAGGATGCCGAGCGCCGTGCGTCCGAAGTCGGTCATCTCGTAGGTCACGGCGATGGGTTTGGTGCTGACGACTTTGCGCCGAACCAGCCGCGCCTGCTCGAGCTCCTTCAAACGCTCGTTGACCATCTTCTTGCTGGCGCCGTCGAGCTGGCGCGCCAGCTCATTGAAGCGCACCGGGCCATCCTTGAGATGCCAGAGGATCGAGCCCGTCCACTTTCCGCCAAGAATGCGCATACCGCGCTCGATGGGACACGGTTCTGTGCATGCCTTGGTCCGCGCCTTGCGATCAGGCTTCTCCGCCACGACCATTCGTCACGCGTCCTTTAGTGGTTACAAAAAGTATACTGGTTGATTATCGAAACCTGATGCCCCAAGTCAAGCGACGAGCGAGGGCTCTGACCACGCGGTCAACCCGTTCCTGACACCACAGATGGAGGCCGGCAGTATGCAAGCCAAGCTATTCACGCCCTTGGAACTCGGTGATCTCACTCTCCCCAACCGGGTTGTCATGGCGCCGCTGACGCGCAACCGGGCCCATCCGGGAGGAGACGTCCCTTATGCGATGCACGCCGAGTATTACACACAGCGCGCTTCCGCCGGCCTGATCATCACCGAAGGCACGCAGATCTCTGCCGAAGGCAAAGGCTACATCCAGACGCCGGGCATCCACAGCACCGAGCAGGTCGCGGGCTGGAAGGCGGTCACAGATGCCGTGCACGAGGCCGGGGGGCGGATCTTCGCCCAGCTCTGGCACGTGGGACGCATCTCTCACGTTTCGCTGCTGCCGGACGGGCAAGCACCTGTCGCCCCCTCCCCCATTGCCGCCGAAGCGCAGACCTTCACCGCATCGGGATTCGCCGAGGTCTCGACGCCGCGGGCCCTTGAAACCGAGGAGATCGCGCGGGTGGTCGAGGATTACCGCCAGGCGGCGCAGAACGCGCGCGAAGCCGGCTTCGACGGCATCGAAATCCATGGGGCCAACGGCTATTTGATCGACCAGTTCCTGCGCGACGGGACCAACAAGCGGACGGACGCCTATGGCGGCAGCGCGGAAAACCGCACGCGCTTTCTCGCCGAGATTCTGGACGCCGTCACGAAGGTCTACCCGCCAAAGCGGGTGGGCGTACGGCTCAGCCCGTTCTCGACTTTCAACGACATCGCCGATAGCGATCCGATGACGGCCTTCGGCGCGGCGATCGCGCGGGCCAATGACGCGGGCCTCGGCTATCTGCATCTGGTGGAAGGTCAGACCGGCGGACCGCGCGAGTTTCCCCTGGACGCCATCGCCAAGCTGCGCGCCGGGTTCGACGGCGCCTATATGGCGAATAACGGCTATGACCGCGAACGTGCGATCGAGGCTGTTCAATCCGGCGAAGTCGATCTCGTCGCCTTCGGGAAATTGTTCATCGCCAATCCGGATCTCGTGGCGCGTCTGGAGCAGGACGCACCCCTCAACGAGCCGGACCAGAGCACGTTCTACGGCGGTGACGCCCACGGCTACACGGATTATCCCCGTCTCGAGGAGGTGGCCGCCTGAGGCGCGTCGCTGAGGTTCGCCGCCTCCCCGGCCACCCGGCTCGGACTCTCCACAATTTCGACCCCTTACGGGGTACACTCGTCTCAGGCTGGCGATGGGAGGGATAGCCAATGGGCTCCGGACGCTACGGCGTCATACTCGCTTGCCTCGTGCTTGCGGGGCTGCCCGGCCAAAGCGCGGGAGAGACGGCGCGTCCCGAGACGGGCCGCCTCGTCGCATCCTATGACGCGGGTCTGGCCGGCATCAATCTCGGCGAGTTCCAGGTGACCGCGAGATTGGGGGGATCGTCCTACGCGATGGCGGCCCAAGGGCGTTTCTCGTTGCTCGGCGGACTGGTCTTCAAAGCCACCGGCAAGACGACCAGCAACGGCACGATCACCGACGCCAGCCCGCGCCCGGCGCGCTACACCTTCTCTTTCGACGACAGCAAGAAGCGGCAGCGGCTCCGCATGACGTTTGCCCGCGGCACCGTCACCGATGTCACTATCGATCCGCCGCAACGGCATAGGCGCGATGTGCCCGTCACGGCGGCGCAGCTGAAGGACGTTCTCGATCCGCTGACCGCGGCCTTCTTGTCGGTGCGCTCCGATGCACCCGCAGGCGATGTTTCGGTCTGCAACCAGACTGTCCGCGTGTTCGACGGCAGGCAGCGTTTCGATCTCCAGCTATCGCCGAAACGCTCCGAGGCGCTCGACAGCGCGCCGAAGGGGCTTTCCAGGCGCGCCGCGGTGTGCCGCGTGCGCTACAAGCCCATCTCCGGTTACCGGCCCGACCATCCCGGCGTGCAGTTCATGACAAAAACCGAGGAGGTCGAGGCCTGGCTCGTGCCCATACCGGGAACGGACCTGTACATTCCCTACAAGATCCTCGTTCCGACGAGCTGGGGCAGCGGCACGGTCGAGCTCACCGGCCTGAAAGCCAATCTCGGCACGCTGCAACGCGCCGGTGTGCCCTAGGACTCTGGCGGCCTCTAGAGCGCCTCAGCCTCGAACAGGCGGTCGATATCCCCGTTCCAGGGCCCGTGATATTCGGCAAGCAGCCGGTCGGCCGACGAGCGGCCCTCGTCGAGGATGACCTGAAGCGCTTTCAACGCTTTTGTCTCATCCTCGCCGCGCGGATTGAGCCGCGCGCGCCGCTTGAGACCAGCCTCCGCAAGCGTGACCACCTCGCGTGCGATGTGACGAAGGGTTCGGTCGCGGAACGGAGTCGCCAGCCCAAGCCGGGGCACCGCGTCGCGCATGGCCTGACGCTCCTCCGCCGTCCAGTCGGCGACGAGGTCGGCGGCGGCATCGAGCGAGGTCTTGTCATAGAGGAGCCCGGCCCATAGCGCCGGCAGCGCCAGCAACAGATCGAACGGTCCGGCGTCGGCGCCGCGCATCTCCAGGAACTTCTTGAGCCGCACCTCGGGAAACAGCGTGGTGAGGTGGTCGGCCCAATCCTCCTGGGTGGGCTTCACGCCGGGCAGCGCTTCGAGCTTGCCGGCCAGGAAGTCCCGAAACGAGCTGCCGGCCACGTCGATATAGCGGTTGTCGCGGTAGACGAAATACATGGGCACATCGAGCGCGTAGTCGACATAGCGCTCGAACCCCATGCCGTCCTCGAAGGCGAACGGCAGCATGCCGGTGCGATCGGGATCGGTGTCACGCCAAACTTCCGCGCGATAGGACTGGAAACCGTTGGGCTTGCCTTCGGTGAAGGGCGAGTTTGCGAACAGCGCCGTGGCGACGGGCTGGAGCGCGAGCGCGACACGCAGCTTCCGCACCATGTCCGCCTCGTTGCCGAAATCCATGTTCACCTGCACCGTCGCGGTGCGGAACATCATGTCGAGGCCCCGCGTCCCACGCGTGGGCATGTAGCGCATCATGATGCGGTAGCGTTCCTTGGGCATCAGCGGCAGCTCGTCCAAAGTCCATTTGGGCGAGAAGCCGAGCCCGATGAAACCGATACCGAGTTGCCGCGCCACGCCGCCCACCTGCGACAGATGCTGGCGGAGTTCCTGCTCCGTCTCGTGGATCGTCTTCAGCGGCGCGCCGGAGAGTTCGAGCTGGCCGCCCGGCTCCAGGCTGATGGAGCCGCCGATGGGGCAATCAGTGCAGGACAGCGCGATGATGTTGCCGTTCTCGCGGACGGCGTCCCAGCCATAGCAATTGTGGTGGGATTCGAGCAGCGCCTGGATGCCGCGATCGCCGGCATAGGGCACGGGCGAGTTGTCCTTGACGTTGAAACCGAACTTCTCGTGCTCGGTGCCGATGCGCCATTCGTCTTCCGGCTTCGACCCGGCTTCCAGATAAGCAACCAGCTCATCCCGCGAGTCGACGATGGGGCTCTCGGGCCCGCTGGCACGTGTCGACATGAAGGAGAACTCCGCTTGGATGGCGAGGACGTGGCTTCGGAGCTAACGTCCCGGAGGACAAAGGGAAACCCTTATATTGCGCGGGCAGCGCGGCCCGGCAAGGGACAGTTCCGCACAATCACGAAAGCCTGACCCCTCCCCGCCTCACACCATCATGCGGTGGTAGAGGTCGAACATGATCCACAGACTGCCGCCGACCATGAGGAAAATGAGAACGCAGGCGAAGGCCAGCGCGATCAGGTTCTCACGCGGCGTCGATTTGAAATCGATATGCAGGAAGAAGCGCAGATGCACCAGGATCTGGACCACGGCGAGCACGGCGATGACGATCAGCGCGGTCTCGCGGGGCAGGGCCTCGAAGGCGACCAGCCCGAAAGAGATCGCCGTCAAGATAAGCGTTAGCACGATGCCGATCAGATACGGCTTGAGGGTCCGCTCGACCGGAATTCCCGAGGAGACATCCATCACAATAATCCTGGCAGATAGACGACGGAAAAAATCACGACCCAGATGATGTCGAGGAAGTGCCAGAACAGGCCGAGCCGCATAAACCGCGAGGCGACCGGCGCCGTGAGCCCCTTGAACACGACCTGACCGAACATCACCGCGATCCAGGACAGGCCGACGCTGACATGCAGGCCATGAGTGCCCACCAGCGTAAAGAAGCTGGAGAGGAAGCCGCTGCGGTCGGGACCCGCGCCCTGATCGATCATGCCGCGGAACTCGCCGATCTCAAGAAAGATGAAGCCCGCGCCAAGCAGGAAGGTGATCCCCAGCCACAGCAGCACTTTGGGCCTGTCACCCTGCGACAGCGCCACGGCGGCGACGCCGAAGGTGGTGCTGCTCAACAGCAGAAGCGCGGTCTCGCCTGCGGCGCGTTCGAGACTGAACAGCTCCTTGCCCGTGGGCCCGCCGGCCGCGTTGCCGACCATCACGAGATAGGTGGCAAACAGCAGCGCGAAGATGATGGCGTCGCTCATCAGATAGAGCCAGAAGCCGAACTCCTTCTCTTCGTATTTCTCCGCATCCTGCGGCGTGACGGTCATGGTGGTCGCGCTCATGTGGAGGCCTCCGGGATAGGCTCACCGGCGAAGCCCGGATCGTCGGCCATCTCGTTCTTCGGCGCTTTGGCAAGCTGGGCGAAGCGCTCGTCCTCGATGGCCTTCACCTCGGCCGCGGTCATGATGTAGTCGCTGTCGTCATCGGAAGCGCGGACGACGACGGAGACGAAGATCACCGCGAGGCAGAGGATGGCGAGCCACCAGATGTACCAGATCATGGCGAAGCCGAAGACGAAGGCCGAGCCGCCGATGACGGCGGCGATGAAGGTGTTCTTCGGCAGCGTGATGTCCTCGTATTGTTGAGGCCGCTGATAAGCCACGCCGCGCGCCTTCATGTCCCACCAGGCATCGACGCTTTGCACTTGCGGCAGCACGGCGAAATTGTAAGGCGCCGCGGGCGAGGACGTCGCCCATTCCAGCGACCGGCCATTCCACGGGTCGCCGGTCAGGTCGAGCGCGCTCTGGCGATCACGGATGCTGACGATCAGCTGCACGGCCATGCAAACGATGCCGAAGAAGATGATCAAGGCGCCGATGGCCGCGACGATGAGATGAGGCTGCCAGGCGGCGATCTCGTAATGCTCCATGCGGCGGGGCATGCCCAAGAAGCCGAGCAGGTAGAGCGGCATGAAGGCGAGATAGAAGCCGATGATCCAGCACCAGAAGGACCACGTCCCCCATTTCTCGTTCAGATTGAAGCCGAAGGCCTTGGGGAACCAGAACATGTAGCCGGCGATATAGCCGAACAGCACGCCAGGGATGATCACGTTATGGAAGTGGGCAATCAGGAACGTGGTGTTGTGCATCAGATAGTCGACCGGCGGCAGCGCCAGCAGCACGCCCGAAAGACCGCCGATGGTGAAGGTGACGAGGAAGCCGAGCGTAAAGAGCATCGGCGGTTTGAAGATGATGCGCCCGCGGTAGATCGTGAACAGCCAGTCGAACACCTTCACGCCGGTGGGCACGGCGATGATCGTGGTCATGGTGCCGAAGAAGGAGTTGACCCGCGCGCTCGAGCCCATGGTGAAGAAGTGGTGCAGCCACACGGTGAAGGACAGAAAGCCGATGGCCATGGTGGCGAGCACCAGCGAGATGTAGCCGAACAGCCGCTTCTGGCTGAACACCGCGACGACCTCGGAGAACACACCGAAGGCCGGCAGGATCAAAATGTAGACCTCGGGATGACCCCACAACCAGAACAGGTTGATGTAGTTCATCATGTTGCCGCCCATGCCGTTCGTGAAGAAGTGCATGTCCAAGGTGCGGTCGAGCACCAGCATGCCGGCGGCGACGGTCAGGGACGGAAAGGCGAAGACCATCAAGATGGATGTGACGAAAACGGTCCAGGTGAACACGGGCAGGCGCAGCATGGTCATGCCCGGCGCCCGGCACTTGATGATGGTGACCAGGAAATTGATGCCGGTCATGGTCGAGCCGACGCCCGAGATGAGCACCGCCCAGAGCCAATAATCGACGCCGACGCCGGGGGTGAACTGCGACCCCGAATAGGGCGGGTAGCCGGTCCAGCCGGCGGTCGAGAACTTGCCGATCACCAGCGAGATCAGCACCAGACCGGCGCCCGCCGTGGTTAGCCACAGGCTGATCGCGTTCATGAAGGGAAAGGCGACGTCGCGCGAGCCGATCTGCTGCGGCATGATCAGATTGATCAGCCCGGACAGGAAGGGCATGGCCATGAAGAAGATCATGATCGTGCCGTGCGACGAGAAAACCTGGTCGAAATGACCGGGCGGCAGATAGCCCTCGTTGTTGTAGGCGATGGCCTGCTGGCTGCGCATCATGGCCGCGTCGATGAAGCCGCGCATCAGCATGACGAGCGCCACCATGATGTACATGATGCCGATCTTCTTGTGGTCGATGCTCGACACCCAGTCGAACAGCACGAGCCGCCAGGCACTTAAATAGGTAATGACCGCCATGACCGAAAGCGCGCCGAGTACGGTGATGCCCGCGCCGGACGCGGCGATGGCGCTGTAGAACGGCAACGAGTCGATGGTCAGTCTACCGAAGATGTCCACTGGTCCTCATTCCGCTGCTTCCGCCGCTGGTTCCGCCGCCGGCGCCGCGTGGGCGGCGGTGGCCGGCATGCGATCGGTGTCGCCGTGCGAGTATTTGGCGATGATGGAATCGAACAGGTTCGGCTCGACGCCCGAATAATAGGTCACCGGCACTTTCTGGCTCGGCTTGGCGAGCGCCTCATAGGTCGATGCATCGAGCGTTCCGGATGCCGCCTTCACCTTGTCCACCCAGGCGTCGAAATCCTCCTCGGTGGTGGCGATCGCGCGGAACTGCTGATCGGCGAAGCCGGTGCCGCTATATTGCATGTTGCGGCCCCAGAACTTGCCCGGCTCGTTGGCCAAAACATTGAGCCGCGTCTCCATGCCGGCCATGGCGTAGATCTGTCCCGCGAGCGCCGGAATGACGAGTGAGTTCATCACCGTGTCCGAGGTGATCCTGATGCTGAGCGGCTGGCCTGCCGGAAACACCAGCTCGTTGACCACGGCGATGTTCTGTTCGGGGTAAACGAACAGCCATTTCCAATCCTGGGCGATGGCTTGCACCTGGAGCTGCTTCACGCTCGGGTCGATCTCGTTATAGGGATCGAGCTTGTAGGTGTCGTGCCACAGATGGATGCCGAGCCAGATGATGATGGCGGCCGGCACGCCCCAGACGAGAATCTCGACGGGCCAATAATAGGCGAGGTTGGGCGTGTACTTGGCGTTGCGATTGGTGCCGCGATAGCGCCAGAAGAAGAGCGCGGCCATCACGAAGACCGGGATGATCACGACCATCATGATCGCGACGGCTTTGAACAGGAGGTCCCGCTCGGCGAGTGTAATAGGGCCTTTGGGATCGAGAACCGGGCCGTCTATGACGCTGCAACCGCCGCACAGCAGGGCCGCGCCAATAACCAGCGCCAATGATCGATAAGCAATCGCTTGTCTCACGATCATGCCTTGCGGTTCGATTCGGCTCAAACTTAGTCGTTTCTGGCCGATTCGGCGACACTAAAGCTGGGAAGCGGCGCCTATTGTGAAAAATGCGTCAAACTTGTTTCAGGCATTTGTCAGTGCCAGTCGCCGAGCACGGCGTTGACAAGCGCCAGGCAGGCAACGGCCGCCGTATCGGCGCGCATGACGCGCGGGCCGAGCGATATCGGCACGACAAAAGATGCGCGCAGCAACGTCGCGCGTTCCTCGGGCTCGAAGCCGCCTTCCGGGCCGATCAGTAAGGCGAGCGGTCCCGGGCCCTGCGCGGCGAGGGTGTCGAGCGGTGCCGCGGTGGGCGCGGCTTCATCGGCGAAGATCAGACGTCTATTCGCGTCCCAGCCATTCAGCAGGTCTTTGAGCTTCTCCGGCGCCCTCACCTCGGGCACACGCAAGATTCCGCACTGCTCCGCCGCCTCGATGGCATTGGCCGCGAGGCGCTCCGTCTTGACCCGCTCGGCGATGGTGCGGCGGGTGATCACCGGTTGGAGCACACTCACCCCCATCTCCGTCGCCTTCTGCGCCATGTAGTCGAGGCGCGCGCGCTTGATGGGCGCGAAGAGGTAGTGCAGGTCGGGCCCTTCGTCTTGCGGCCGCGTTTGATGCTCGGCGGCGAGTTGCACCTTTTTCTTGCCGACCGCGATGAGACGCGCGCACCATTCGCCGTGCGTACCGTTGAACAGCCGAACCTGATCCGCAGGCTTCAGACGGAGAACATTTGCGAGGTAATGCGCCTGGTCCGGCTCAAGCACGATCTCGGCGCCGGCGCTCAACGGAGACTTGACGAAGAGCCGTGGGAGTTTAGAGGCCATGGCGATGAACGGCTTGGTCCAGGAGAAAGCTAAGCGAGACATGCCACGTCCCACAGCACAAGGCAAAGCCGTCGCCGACGCCGCGCCCGCGAACTGGGTCGACCGCTATGCGCCGGCTTGGCTGCTGCCCTATTTGCGGCTTGCCCGCGCCGACCGGCCGGTCGGTTTCTTTCTGCTGGCGCTGCCCTGCTTCTGGTCGGTGGCGCTCGCCGGCCGCAGCATCGAGGCCCCCTACCCCGACCCGTGGCTGCTGTTGCTGTTCGCCATCGGGGCCATCGCCATGCGCGCGGCGGGCTGCACCTATAACGACATCGTCGACCGCGACATCGATGCGCAAGTGGCGCGCACGCAATCAAGACCGCTGCCGAGCGGTCAGGTGTCGGTGACGGCGGCGGTGCTGTTCATGCTGGCGCTCTGTCTCGTCGGGCTCGCGGTGCTGTTGAGCCTCAACACCTTCTCCGTACTTCTCGGGCTTGGCGTCATTCCCATCGTGGCGCTCTACCCGTTCATGAAGCGCATCAGTGATTGGCCGCAAGCGGTCTTGGGCCTCGCCTTCAATTGGGGCGCGCTGATCGGATGGGCGGCGGTGCTTGGCGGGCTCAATGCGGCGCCGCTCGTGCTCTACGCGGGCGCGATCGCCTGGACCATCGGCTACGACACCATCTACGCCCATCAAGACCGCGAGGACGATGAACTTATCGGTATGAAGTCCACGGCGCTTCGCTTCGGCTCCGCGACGAAGACTTGGCTTGGCGGTTTCTACGCGGTGGCGTGGAGCGCGATGGTGGTGGCTGGGTTGCTTTCGGGCGCCGGGCCCGTGTTCATCGCCGGCATGGGGCTCGCCGGAGCGCAACTCGCCTGGCAGGTCGTAACCCTCGATATCGACGATGCGGAGAACTGCCTGCGGCGCTTCCGATCAAATCGGGACTTCGGGTTGACTGTCTTCGCCGCTGTCGCGCTCGATATGGCCGTCTCGGCGCTTTAGCGCGCTACGGCGTCTGCCGGAAGTACGGCTTGTCTTTCAAACGCAGCATGACGACGGGGTAGGCCATCAGCACGGCGCCGATGACCGCGGCTTCGATCATGGTGGCTACGCTTTTGCCGTCGAGACTTGCCCGCCAGAACACGGCGATGGCAATGGGAGAAAATGGATCACGCCGCGTGCCCAGTCGCGCCAATCGAAGGCGAACTCCTCCATGATGTGGAGCGCGTAGGCGATCAGCGCGAGCCAAGCGAGCGTGGTCGGAGTCATGCGGCCGGTGATTCTCCCCCCACCAGGATAGTCGAGCGCGATGGCCCGTCATAGAGCCGCGGGCAGCTGATCGTCGCCAACACGGGAGAGTGCTTATTTTTGTCGCAGTCGTGATCGATATGACGCTTGCATCCGGCGTCTAGAAGGCCGATTTGACGGTCTTGGAGTATGGTCCGAGAAATGCAAGGGGCGGGGTGAGATCGAAAGCAAGAGAGCCCCGGAGCTTTCGCTCACGAGGCCCATGTGACGCCTTGCTGTTAGCTTCCTTGTTGGCCGCCTTGAGGTGGCCTTTATTGCCACCATGGTGCCACCGAAGCTTTCCCGGACGCTTAATGGACGTGATTAATGACCGGTAGCTTCTACCATGGTTTAGAGAGTGTTCCTTCTGCCTGATGACCGCACTGACACACACAAAAAAGACCGAGATCCTGCCTTCCCTGGATGAAGATTACGAACTTCTGAAGAGGGCCGTGCGCGATGCCGGCGCGCTCGCCAACAGCTATTTCAAGCAGCCGGTCGAAGTTCACAAGAAACCCGACGGCTCAGAGGTCAGCGAAGCCGACCTGGCCGTCGACGCCGCGCTGAAGCTCGATCTGACGACACGCCGTAAAGACTATGGCTGGCTGTCGGAGGAAAGCCCCGACGACCGCTCACGGCTCAAATACTCACGGGTGTGGATGATCGATCCCATCGACGGCACGAGTGCCTTCTTGCGCCATGTCCCCGAATGGACGGTGTCCGCGGCGCTGGTCGAGGACGGCGTGCCGGTGCTGGGTGTCATCTACAATCCGGCATCGGAGGAATTCTTCCACGCCATGCGCGGGCACGGCGCCTTCCTCGGCGACACACTGATCCATGTCAGCGCGAAGGACACGCTCGAAGGCGCCAGGATGATTGCCAGCGGCGGCCTCTTCAAGAAGAAGATCTGGGAGGAGCCTTGGCCCGAGGTGACGGCGCAATGGGTCAACTCGGTCGCCTATCGCCTTGCCCTCGTCGCCAGCGGCAGGGGCGACGCCACGATCTCGCTCACGCCGAAAGCCGAGTGGGATCTTGCCGCCGCAGCCGTGCTGATAGACGAGGCCGGCGGCATCACCACCGACCATCATGGAAACCCGCACCCCTACAACCGGGAGAACCCCAAGTTTCCCGGCTTGGTGGCGAGCGGGAAGGCGCTCCATCCACTTCTCATCGAGCGTACAAGCCGCATAGACCTTTAGGCGGCTTTTCGGCAAGTTGCCCGGCGATCGAAGAGGGAGGGGGCGGACGCATGACCGCAAGGGACAAGACGAAGACGGGCAGCAAGCAACTGCTCCATCTCGTATTCGGGGGCGAGGTCACCGATCTGAGCAAGGTCGAGTTCCACGATCTCAAGAAGCTCGATGTCGTCGGGATCTACCCCAACTACGCGCAAGCCTACGATGCCTGGAAGGACGCCGCCCAGCGCACCGTAGACAATGCGCATATGCGCTATTTCATTGTACACCTGCACCGGCTCCTCGACCCGGAGCACGAGACCGACCAGAAGACGGACTGAGCCCCGTTGCACGGGGTTTTTGCCTTAAAGCGGGTGGGAAGCCCGTGTTAGAAGGGGCGACCAGGGACAGTGTGGCGCCGGAGCCCTGGAGAAATTGGGAAAATCCTTGAAAGACAACGTCTTCAGAGATGCGCGGGCGATGACCCGTGGTGCCGACGAGCTTTCGGCCCCGCGCTACACGACGATGGAGATCGTCAAGCGCATCTGGCGGGAGCATTTCCGGCCCCACGGCTTCCTCCTCACGATCGCGGTCATCGCCATGCTGCTCACGGCCGCGACCACGGGCGCCATCCCCTTCCTGATCCAGCGCACCGCCGACGACGTGTTCGTCGCCAAGAACGAGTCCATGGTCTATTGGATCACCGCGGCCATCGTCGTCGTTACGGCGGTCAAGGCTGTCTCCGAATACCTCGCCAATGTCACGGTCGCCTATCTCGGCCATCGGTTCATCGCCGATCTGCGCCTTCAGATGTTCAGCCGGCTCGCCAACGCCGATCTCGGCTGGATCCAGACGGTGCATTCGGGGCGTCTGCTTTCGGGCTTTCTGAACGACGCCAACCTGATCCGGGCGACAGCGAGCCGGACCATCGTCACCCTCGGCGAGAACACCTTGAAGGTCTTTATTCTTGTGGGCGCGATGGTCTACATGAACCCGCGTTTCTCGGCGCTGATCCTCCTGTTCATGCCGTTCGCCTGGTACATGCTGTCGCGGCAGCGGCGCAAGATGCGCAAATCGACGACAAAGTCTTTGCAAGAGACCGGCGACCTTTCCGCGCTCGTCACGCAGACCTTGCGCGGCATGCGCGTGGTGCGCGCCTATCGCCAAGAAGAACAAGAGGAGAGCCGGGCCGCGCTCGCTATCAATCGCGCGCTCGAGTTCACTATGCGCGGCACCCGCGCGCGCGCGATGTCGAGTCCGGCCATGGAATTCTTGGTGGGTTGCGGGTTCGCCGTCGCCATCTATTTTGCCGGCACGCAAGGCGTTCGCGGCGACCTCACGCTCGGCCATTTCATGGGCTTCATGACGGCGGCGCTGCTCATCTACAGCCCGCTGAAAAGCGTCGCGACCTTGCAAACCCAATTGCAGGAAGGCATCGCGGCTTCGAGCCGCGTCTACGGCATCGTCGACCGCGAGGTGCATCTCGCCGAATTACCCGATGCCAAGCCGCTCGAGCTCGACAATGGCGAGATCGAATTCCGCGACGTGACCTTCTCCTACACGCCCGACAGCGTCGTACTGAAGCATGTGAGCTTGACGGTGCCCCCCGGCAAGACCGTGGCGCTGGTCGGCCCATCCGGCTCGGGCAAAAGCACGCTTGTCAATCTGGCGCTGCGCTTCTTCGATCCCGAGACGGGCAAGGTCCTGATCGACGGTCAGGACATCCGGCACCTGACCATCGACAGTCTGCGCGAGGCCATCGGGCTCGTGACCCAGGACCCGGTGCTGTTCGACGATACGATCCGCGCCAATATCGCCTATGGCTCGAAGCCGCTGGTCGAGGACGAGGTGATCGCGGCGGCGAAGGCGGCGGCCGCACACGATTTCATCATGAGCCTCCCGAAGGGCTACGATACGCGCGTCGGCGAGGCCGGCGGCATGCTGTCGGGCGGCGAACGTCAACGCATCGCCATCGCCCGGGCCATCTACAAGGACGCGCCGATCCTGCTTCTCGACGAGCCGACCAGCTCGCTCGATTCAGAAGCCGAGGCCAAGGTGCAGGCGGCGCTCGAAGGGTTGATGAAAGGCCGCACCGTGCTGATGATCGCGCACCGCCTTTCGACGGTGAAGAAGGCCGACCTCATCTGCGTGCTCGACCAGGGCCATATCGTCGAGATCGGGCACCATGACGAACTCGTCGCCAAGGGCGGTCTGTACACCAGACTGCACCGCACCCAATTCGGCATCGCCGGTGGGCTGGCGGCAGCGCCGCCGAGCGAAGATGGCGCCGTCGCCGTAGCCGGCGAATAACGGCATTAGAACGGGTATGTTGAAACGGCTGCTAGGATCGGAACCCGCCGTCGCTTTCATCAGCGCGATCGCCTCAAGCTATCTCCGCTTCGTCTACGCCACGAGCACCATCAAGCGCGACCCGGCCGATAGCGACGCCAAGCTCTTCGACCAGCACCCGCAGCTCCTGGCCATATGGCACGGCCAGTTCATGCTGCTGCCCAACCTGAAGCCGAAACGGCCCGCGGACGTCAAAGCCATGGTCTCGCGCCATGGCGACGCGGCACTTATCGGTGCGGTGCTCAAGCATTTCGGCATGGAGCTGATCCGGGGCGCGGGCGCCGGCACGCGCAAACGAAATCGCGGCGGGGCCACGGCCATACGCGAGAGCTTACGCGCGCTCGAAGCGGGCACCACCGTGGCCATGACGGCGGACGTGCCGCCTGGGCCTGCGCGGCGCGCGGGCGAGGGTATCGCCACCATCGCCTCCAAGTCGGGCAAGCCCGTGGTGCCGGTCGCCATCGCCACGCGGCGCTTCCTGAAGCTGCCGACCTGGAGCGCCTTTACCCTCAATCTGCCGTTCTCGACACTGGCCATCGTTATCGGCGATCCGGTGCGCGTGCCGGCGGTCGAGGACCCGGATACGATCGAGGCCGGACGCCGCGCCATTCAAAGGGCGCTTTCGGAGACGACGGCCCGCGCCTATGCGCTTGCGGGCGCGCGCGATCCCTTAAGCAAGGAAGAGGCTTCGAGGCCCGGACTGTCGCTCAAGGCCTATCGGCTGGTGACACAGCTCGCGGCACCTGTCGCGCCCCTGATCCTGTCCTGGCGCACGCGCCGCGGCAAGGAAGAGCCGGACCGGCATCCCGAGCGCTACGGGGTGGCCAACGCGGCGAGGCCCTCCGGCTTTCTCGCTTGGTTCCATGCGGCAAGCGTTGGCGAAGTCAACGCGGCGCTGCCGGTGATCGACGCCATCGCCAAGGCGCGCCCCGATGTACACATTCTGCTGACCACGGCCACGGTCACCTCGGCTCGTCTTGCCCGTGTGCGGCTACCCAAGGGCGCGAGACATCAATATGTGCCGCTCGACCGCCAGAGCTATATGAAGCGCTTCCTCGACCATTGGCGCCCGGACGTCGCCGTTCTCGTCGAGTCCGAGATCTGGCCCAACCTCGTGCTGGAGGCGAAGGCGCGCAGGATCCCCCTCCTCCTCATCAACGGTCGTATGTCACTGTCCTCCTTCAAGGCCTGGCGCCGGCGTCCCGGCATGAGCCGCCCGATCTTCGCCGCCTTCGATCTCGTGCTAGCACAGAACGCCAGCCTCGCCGAGCGCTTCGCCCAGCTTGGCACACCGGACGCGCGCGATGCGGGGAACCTCAAGGCCGACTCCCCACCTCCGCCGGTGGACGAGGCGGGCAAGGCGAAGCTTGCGGCGGCGATTTCGGGCCGGCCACTCTGGCTCGCGGCGAGCACCCATCCCGGCGAGGACGAAGTGATCGGCGCCACCCACAGCCTGATCCAGAAGGCCCTGCCCGATCTCATCACCATCGTCGTGCCCCGACACCCGGAGCGCGGCGGTCCGGTCGCCGAGATGCTGCGGACCAAAGGCCTCAACACGACGCTGCGCTCGAGCGGCGATTTGCCGGACAGCAGCACGGACATCTATATCGCCGACACAATCGGCGAGCTCGGCCTTTTCTATGCGTTGGCCCCTGTCGCTTTCATCGGCGGCTCGCTGGTCAAACATGGCGGGCAAAACCCGGTCGAGGCGATCAAGCTCGGCACCGCCGTGCTGACGGGACCAAACTTCCAGAACTTCGGCGACTCCTACGGCCAGCTGTTGAAAGCCGGCGGCGCCAAGGAAGTCAGCGACGCGGAGACTCTGGCCGTTGCCGTGCTCGGCCTCCTGCAGGACGAGGCGGCACGCAAGCAAATGCGTAAGCGCGCGGAGGCCACCGTTGCCTCCATGGGCGGCGCCCTGCCCAGGACGCTCGAGGCCATCGAGACCTATCTGCCATCCAAGGCGGATCTGAAGCATGCCTCTTAAGACCCCTTCCTGGTGGTACCGGAAGACGGGCGCTATCTCTGCGGCGCTATCGCCCTTGGCCGCGCTCTATGGGCGGGTGGCCGCTTCACGCCTGGCCCGCGAGGAGGATTACCGTTCGCGGTTGCCGGTCATCTGCATCGGCAATTTCACCGCGGGCGGCGGCGGAAAGACCCCGACGGCGATCGCGGTGGCTTCTCTCCTCAAGGCAATGGGTAAAAACCCGGCCTTCCTCACGCGCGGCTATGGCGGTACGGCGAAAGGCGTCGTGCGGGTCGCCGGTCAAGCCGCCGAGGCGGTGGGGGACGAGCCGCTGCTGTTGGCGGCGGTCGCCCCGACCTTTGTGTCGGCGGACCGCGTGGCCGGGGCCAAGGCTATTGAAGAGAGCGACGCGGACGTCATCGTCATGGATGACGGTTTCCAGAACCCCTGGCTCGCCAAGGACCTGTCGCTGATCGTAGTGGATGCGGCCTCGGGCCTCGGCAACGGGCGGGTGATTCCGGCGGGACCTTTGCGTGCGCCGCTCGAGGCTCAGATCGCCCGGGCCGATGCGCTTCTCGTGATCGGCGAAGGCAAGAAGGCGGACGCGCTCATCGCGACCTTCGAAGCCGCGGCTAAGCCGGTGCTCCGCGCCAAGATCGCCCCTGCCCCCCACGTCGATGCGCGTTGGCTGTCCATCATGCCGGTGATCGGCTTTGCGGGCATCGCCCGGCCATCCAAATTCTTTGCCACGCTGAAAGGAAACGGCGCACGGCTGATCGAAAGTCATGCGTTCGGCGACCATCACCGCTTCACCGAGAAGGACGCGAAGACGCTTCTCAAAGCGGCGGATGACAAGTCGGCGATGCTGGTGACCACGGAGAAGGATTGGGCGCGGCTCGCCGAAGACGACGAGGACAGCGCCGTCGCGGAGCTGAAGCACCGCTCACGGCCGTTTGCCATCGTGATCGCGTTCGAAGACGAAGAGAAAACGAAAGAGCTGATCGGCGGAACGGCCGGAAGCTAGGGACGCGACCGCTAGCGGTGCCGCCGTCTCAGACTCGGTGCATCTCGCGAAAACGCGCGAGCGAAGCCTCAGCATCGGCATAGGGCTCTTGCAGCTCGACGCTCCAATAGCGCAGCTCATCGAGCGGGATCGCCCGGCCGGTGACGGCACAGCGCACGAAATCACCCGGCGTCATCACTTGGACTTCGCCGTCGAGATATTTGAGCTTGGCTTCGCCCTTGAAGCCGAGATTGCGTTCGAAGCGGTTCATCAAATCAGTGGCACTCTCTCGTTGTTCGTCACCTTAGCGTCAAGGCTCAGACGTGGCCAGCGCGGCTCTCCGTTTTCCGCATGATCTTATCGGAAAACCGGTACCCACTTTCCGGATCATGCTCAGAGAAGACTCCCCTGTTTTTCATCAGGCTTGCGGCGCGGCGCCTTGTCGGCGGGCGCTGCCCTCTTCGAGGGTTCCTTCGTTGGCTCCGCCGTGTCGCCGCGCGGATCGGCATGGGCTCCAACATGGCCATCGGCGAACTCGATGTCCAGGGCCTCGCCCGGGCTGACCGCGTCCGCGCTGCGCAGCATGGTGCCGTCGGCAGCGCGCACCAGAGTGAAACCGCGTGCCAACACATTTTGGTAGCCGAGCGTGGAGAGCAGCTTCGACTGGTTATCGAGACGGCGGCGTGCGCGATCCACCAGCGCCTGCAGCGCGCGGCCGCGCGCGCGATCAAACCGGATGAGTTGCTCGCGGCCCTTGGTCGCCGCATGGGCGACGAGATGCGGACGGAGCCGCGAACCGGCGCGCTCCAATCCGGACCGATGCGCCACGGCATTGGCCAGCAAGGCACGGGGCAAGCGTCCGCTTGCAGTATCGAGACGCTGACGCGGCAGGCCGAAAATGTCCGCGCGGCGGGGAAGCCCACGGGCGGACGCGGTGAAGCGGCTGCGCCAGTTCTCCAGCCCACGACGCAGCATGCCCGCACCGCGCACGCCGAAAGTGCGCACCGCGATGAACAGCTCGGAGCGCACCGGCACGGCGCGCTCCGCCGCCGCGGTCGGGGTCGGCGCGCGATGATCGGCGACAAGGTCTATGAGCGTCCAGTCGGTCTCGTGCCCCACCGCGGAAATCAGCGGGATGGCGCTTTCTGAGGCCGCCCGCACCACGATCTCCTCGTTGAAGCCCCACAAGTCTTCGAGGCTGCCACCACCGCGCGCGATGATGATCAGATCCGGCCGGGCGAGGATTGAAGACCCGGCGTTGAAGCCATGAATGGCGGCGGCGACTTCGTCGGCGCAGGTGTCGCCTTGCACGCGCACGGGCCAAAGCAACACATGGGAGGGAAAGCGATCCTCCAAGCGATGCAGAATGTCGCGGATCACGGCGCCGGTCGGTGAGGTGACCACGCCGATGAGGCGCGGCAGGAAGGGCAGCGGCTTCTTGCGTGCCTCGTCGAACAGGCCTTCTTCGGCGAGCTTCTTCTTGCGCTGTTCCAGAAGCGCCATGAGCGCGCCGACGCCCGCGGGCTCGATGGTGTCGATGACGATCTGGTATTTGGAGCGGTCCGGATAGGTGGTGATCTTGCCCTTGGCGACGACCTCGAGCCCTTCCTCAGGCTTGAACTTCAAGCGGCTGAAGGTGCTGCGCCAAACCACGGCTTCGATGCAGGCTTTCTCATCCTTGAGCGTGAAGTAGCAATGGCCGCTGGCATGGGGACCGCGATAGCCGGAGATCTCACCGCGCAGCCGCACCAGGCCATAGGCGTCCTCCACCGTCCGCTTCAGCGCAAAGGCGAGCTCGGAGACGGTGTACTCGACGAGATTGCTCTCGGTGGCCTGTGGACGACGGCTTGCCATTCTCAAGTCTACTTTTCGCGGGCGCGTCTTCTCATGCTAAGAGCGCGCTTGAGTCAAAAGGGCATACAGGCCCGAGCGACGGCGAACAAGCGGGGTTGAGAGCGCGGTGAATGTGCTTCTGATCGGCGGCGGCGGACGCGAGCATGCGCTGGCCTGGAAGCTCGCGCAGAGTTCGCAGCTCAAAACGCTCTATTGCGCGCCCGGCAACGCGGGTCTCGCGGCGGTCGCCGAGTTGGTTGCGCTCGACGTCAGCGATCATGTGACGGTGGCTCAATTCTGCGACGATAAAGAGATCGGTCTCGTGGTTGTGGGCCCGGAGGCGCCGCTGGTGGCCGGGCTCGCCGATGATCTTACGGCCCAAGGCATCAAAGTGTTTGGACCGTCCAAGGTCGCCGCCCAGCTGGAAGGCTCCAAGGGTTTCACCAAGGACCTTTGCGCGGAATTCGACATTCCCACCGCGGCCTATGGCCGCTTTTCCGAAGCGGCGGCGGCAAAGGCGTATGTGGATAGCCAAGGGCTCCCTATCGTCGTCAAGGCGGACGGGCTTGCCGCCGGCAAGGGCGTCATCATCGCCAACACCCATTCCGAGGCGCATTCGGCCATCGATGCCTGTTTCTCGGGCGCGTTTGGCGCGGCGGGCGCGGAGGTCGTGGTCGAGGAACATCTCTCCGGCGAAGAGGCGAGCTTCTTTGCACTGGTGGACGGTGAGACGGCGCTCCCGCTCGCCACGGCCCAAGACCATAAGCGCGCCCATAACGGCGACACAGGCCCCAATACTGGTGGCATGGGGGCCTATTCTCCGGCGCCGATAATGACCGAAGCGCTTTGTGCCCGGGTCATGGACGAAATCATTCACCCCACGGTCAAGGCCATGGCGGCGAAGGGCATGCCCTTCAAGGGCGTGCTCTATGCCGGGCTGATGATCCAGGACGGCGCGCCGAAGCTCATCGAATACAATGTGCGGTTCGGCGATCCGGAAGCCCAGGTCTTGATGATGCGTCTTAAGTCCGACCTGCTCCCGGCGGTCGTGGCCGTCGCTGACGGCAAGCTCGAAGGCTTGGCGCTGGACTGGCACTTCGAGGCCGCACTCTGCGTGGTCATGGCGGCCAAGGGGTATCCCGGCAGCTACAAGACGGGCACCGAGATCAAGGGGCTCGCAGAGGCCGGCGCCGACCCAGATGTTGAGATCTTCCATGCTGGCACCAAGCAGGACGGCGATCATGTACTGGCCGCTGGCGGCCGCGTGCTCGGGGTCACGGCGCGCGGCGCGGACATCGCCCAAGCCCAGGCCCGCGCCTATGCGGCGGTGGCCAAGATCGACTGGCCGGACGGCTTCTGCCGCCACGACATCGGCTGGCGGGCGGTCGGACCCAAAGGCTAGCGCCGCCGCTGTCGGCCCGGTGTTAGCCGGAGATTCACCGCGAGACGCTAGAAACGACGACAATCACGGTTTTGCCGTGGTTTTGTTGCCATTAGCCGTTGCTATTTCGCAATGACGTCACTATTTGCAAGTCAATTGACTGACGCCTAGAGAAAACGAGATTCGCATGACTTACGACCTGCCCGTTTCCAAAAGGACCATGTCCGGCGTGGTGGGCGTCGCTGCGATTCTCTTCTATCTCTGGCTTCTGACCTGGACCGGCCCCGTCAAGGCCATGGGCGTCGTCGTGGCCCCGCAGAGCCCAGACACGCAGGTCACCCAAGCAAAAATCTATCAGCGCGGCCGCTCGCCGGTTTATCCCTATGCCGCCAGGGGCCCCGGCCCCCGCGGCTGGAGCAGCTATTTCGGGTTCGTGCCCTACACCAAGGGCGAGGTCGAGAACGAGGCCATTCAGCGGAACTTCTACCCGATGAATAGCTGGCCCCACGATCCCAACGCGCAGCCCCCTGAGCCTTGGGGCTTGAGCAACTAACACTTTCATAGACCTGATATCCGTTCGCCGCGCGCGCCTTTGAGCCGCGCGGGGTGTTTTGCTGCGCGCAGCGCGCGACCGAAGCTTTGATCTTGGGCCTGATCCAAGTTTACTAAAATTTTCTGCGAAGAATTTCTCAAGTATTTTCCTCGCAGCAACTTGTAAGTGAATGATTATTCACCGTTGTATTGAAGGTCTTATTAGGGTGCCTAGGGATACTTCGCCTCTACCCTGGGAGGCTCACATGAAATCTTGTCTGATCGCTCTTTGTTTGATTTTCGTCTCGACCAGCCTGGCATTCGCCACAGAGCCGAGTGCCGGCCAGCGGTGGGAGAACTCTCT